>Ga0187894_10000381_pt1 | contig 60096 bp, 44 predicted proteins | sample GBC1701081metaG_FD_136650 | JGI IMG/M metagenome (GOLD analysis project Ga0187894, IMG submission 136650) | White microbial mat communities from a lava cave in the Kipuka Kanohina Cave System on the Island of Hawaii, USA - GBC170108-1 metaG ...
CGTGCGCCGGCACCTGCAAGCACTGCTACTTCGTCGGCTGCCTCGATGCCCGCTCTGTGGGCAACGCACCAATGGCGCGCATCGACCGCGCGGGCCGTCGCGAATGTGATCAAGTAGTACTAGGCCGTCGCGGTTCGATTCTTCACGTCGCGCGGACGCGTCCACCGTCGACGCGTTCCGCGCGCCGCGACACGGAACCGGACCGGCGCGCACTGGGTATGCAGATACCCCAGCACTTTGAGGAGGCGCCGATGATCCGAACCATTCGATCCCGCGTCCGCTCTCGATCCCTGATTTCTGTCGCGCTGTTGGCTGTTACGCTCGCGTTCCCGTCGCAGGTCGTCGTGCAGGCCGCGGAGGGCGATCTGGATGCGACGTTCGGTACGGGCGGCAAGCTGACCATCGACGTGATCCCGAACGACAGCGGCGACGAAGCCGCTGCCGTCGCGGCCCTGCCCGACGGTCGCATCATCGTCGCCGGGACGGCCATCTCCTTCGGCAACCCCTTTCGGTTTGCCGTCCTGCGGTTGCATTCCAACGGCGCCATCGATACCACGTTCGGCGTGAACGGGCGCGCGCTCGTCGGATTCCCCGGCAGCGTCGACGACCGCGCGCACGCCCTTGCCATCCAGAGCGACGGCAAGATCGTCGTTGCGGGAACGACCAGCCCGGTTGGGACACAGAATTTCGCCGTGGCCCGCCTCAATGGCAACGGTTCGCTCGACACGACATTCGGCAGCGGCGGCCTGGTGAGTGCGGACTTCGGCGATGCCGAAAGCGCTGCGGCGGTTGCGCTGCAGAGTGACGGCAGGATCATCGTCGGCGGCCAACGCAGCGATGGCATCTCGCTGGACTTCGCCCTCGCGCGCTTTAACACCGACGGATCGCTGGACACCTCGTTCGACGGCGACGGCCGCGTCACCACGACGTTTGTCGACACGCCAGACAGCGTCGACCTCGTGACCTCGGTGGGCGTGCAGGCGGACGGCCGCATCGTCGCCGCCGGGCTGTCCAACCCGTCCACCGGCGGGTCCAGCGGCAACGCCTTCGCACTGACTCGCTACACGAGCAACGGAGCGCTCGATCCGACGTTCGGCGTGGGCGGCAAAGTGACCACCCAGTTCGGCGCAGGCGATTTCGTGACCATTGCGCGCGCGCTGGTCATCCAGCCCAATGGCCGCATCCTCCTCGCCGGATCCGCGACCAGGCCCACGCAGGTGACCGACTTTACGCTCGCCCGCTACGAGACGAACGGTACGCTCGATCCCGCCTTCGGCGCGGGCGGTATCGTCATGACCGACATCGGGGTGTCCACCGACGACCAGGCCGCGGCGGTCGCCCTTCAGCCCGACGGCAGGATCGTGGTGGCGGGCAGCAGCGGGTCGGCTACGGGCCTCGACTTCGCGGTCGCGCGCTACGAGCCGAATGGCAATCTCGATACGTCCTTCGGCACCGGCGGTACGGTGACCACCGACATCGACAACTCGGTCGATCGCGCAACCGGGATGGCCATTCAGCCCGACGGCGGCATCCTGGTCGTCGGGAGCCTGTTGCAGTTCCCGGCATTGCGGTTCGACATCGCGCTCGCGCGCTACGACGGTCCGCCGCCGCACGACCTGACGTTCTTCCCGCGCGGACGGGATCTGCCTGGTACGAGCGGTCCGCTGACGATGAGGCAGGATGCGCCGCCGCAGCGGATCGTGCTGGCGAGCGGTCCGGCCGGTCAGAGCTGGCTGAGCGAGCCGGTGGTGAATGGGGCGTTCCTGGCCGGATCCACGTTCGTGTTCCAGGTGCCCTGCGTCGGATTCAGCCTGCCGAAGGCAATCCGCGTGTCGACGACGGATGCCAGCGGCGCGAACGAACAGGTGCTCGGGGAAACGTCCTTGCCCTTCACGGAGCCATGCTTCATCTCGCCGCTCAAGATTGACGTGCCGGTGGCGACGCCGTCGATCGTCGCCAACAGGCGTCTGAAGCTGACGGTTCGTCCGCTGACGGCGACGCCCGTGCCGGTCGTGGTCGGCAACGGTACCTTCCTGCGTGCGACGAACTTCGTCGGCGTGCCGTAGCCGTCGCCGTTCGCTTCTTCACATCGCGCGGACGCGTCCATCTTCGACGCGTTCCGCGCGCCTGTGCGGTGACGGCGATCTGGATCCGAGCTGGATTCGGCGTGAACGGGCGGGGGCGTCAGGAGCGGGTCCGCTGCAGGTGGACCTTGTAGACGCTCACCGAGTTGTTGCGCATGAGGAGCGTCCACAGTTCCGGCGCCTGGTTCAGCGTCGCTTCCAACTCCGGATAGCGGGCCCGTTCGGGCGGGCCGACGACCAGGTACTGGACGCCGGTGGCGCGCGCCTGCAGGTACGCGTCCTCGGGTGTGCGGGACCGGTAGATGTCGCGAATGCGGTGGCTCGCGCGCCGGTACTGGTCCAGGGGGATCATCGAGATCGGCAGGCCCGCGGCCATGCGGCGTTCGGCAAACGCGGGGATGTAGGCCCACGTTTCGGCGTCGCGCAAGAAGGGCTCGACCTGGACGATCGCGTCCGGCGGCGTGTTGGTGCGGATCCACTCGAGCGCTTCGAGCTCGTCCGTCGACAGGATGACCGTCCAGTGGAAGCCGGGCGCTTCCTGCCGGTTCGACGTGTCCTGCGTGTTGTACAGATCGATCGCGGTCGTCGGCGCGGCGCACAGCACGAGGCTCGCCGCGACCACCACGGTTGTCACTCGCGCCAGAGGACGGCCGGTCCACAACTCACGCAGCGCGAAGGCGACGAGCGGCGCGAAGGCGATGAAGAGCATGTGGCCGGCGCGCCAGCCGACGTACACGTGCTGGTGATCGCGCACGTCGACGAAGAAGTAGAAGAAGAAGCTGACGGACACGATCGTCCAGATCAGCGCGAACGTCCCGACGCGTCCGCGGCGCACGACGAGGACGGCGCCGGCGATGGCGCCGATCAGCATGGCGCCGAAGCTGAGAAACAGCGCGAGCGGGGCGGACTCGAACGCGAGCGCGTTCACCATGAACGACACGAGCGCGCCGCCGTGTTCGACGTACTGCAGCGTGTTCGCGAGCAGGACCGCGCAGACCAGCGGCAGCGCCGCGCCCACGGCGCAGGGAACGATCGCGCGCCAGCGCCGCGCCGCCAGGAGCCGGATGCCTTGCAGTGTCGCGGCCATCACCGTCATCATCAACGCGGAGAACGTGCTCAGGAGCAGGCTCGTGGCGAGCAGCGTCCCGACGAGCAGCATCACGCCTCCGCGGAGGCTGTCCCTGGCCTGGACCAGGATCAGCAGCGCGAGCAGGCCGAGGACGTAGCCCATTTGATGCTGCGGCTGATAGAGCAGCAGCCGCTGCAGGCCGTCGACGGGCATCGAATGGAAGATCCAGCGCGTCACCGCATCGATGTTCAGATACTGGACGAGGTCGAGCGGCGCGCCGAGGCGCCACAGCGCCATCAACTGCTGCGCCCCTTCAAAACTGTGGAACAGCACCGCGGCCAGGCAGGCGAGGGCCGCCGCGACCGCGCTGTCCACGAAGTGGCGCACGAAGAAATAGAAGAAGCCGATGAACGCGAGACCGGAGAGCACGGCGTTCGCCAGCAGGATCTGGCGCAGCGACGTGGACGAGCCCATCATCCGGTGCTCGACCGACGGGATCAGGTGCGCGAGCCAGTAGTAGTGCAGGCTCGTGCCGACTCTGTACGGATTGTGCGGCAGGACGTCGCCCTTGCTGACTTCGCCGACGACGGCCATCGCCCAGACGAAGTCCGCGGTGAAGTAGGCGCGCCAGGCTTCGCCTTCGGTCGTGCGCTCACCGACGCGCGCGTAGGGACGTCCGACGACGGCGGGCACGAGGAGCAGCAGCAGCGCGAGCGCCATCAGGTCGCGTTGCGTCAGAATGGGGACGCGCTCCAGCGTCACCATTGGACGTGCGAACAGGCACGCGAGCGACAGGCCGACCGGGACGAGCGCCAGCCACAGCGGATGCCGGACGCCGAGGAGCCACAGGCCGAGGATGCCGAGGCTGCTCAGCGCGTAACCCCAGATCGGCCCGACCAGCAGGGCGATCAGCCAGGAACGTTCCTCGCCGTACAGGCGTCGGACGAGCACGATGCCGGGGACCGTGCACAACAGGGTGAAGGCCAGGAAGACGACGGCCAGGCGCAGCGGCGCGATGACGTGGATGGTACCGAGGACGACGGCGATCAGGATGGCGAGGCCGAAGGGAACGGTCACGCGCAGCAGCGCCGGCCGCTGGCTGGATCGCACGAGGATGCGTGGGGGAGCGAGGCTCATGCGCGATCTCGCGGCAGCTCGGCGGTTCCAGAAGCGGACACGGGAGAAACACCAGCGAGCTTGCGCTCTGGAAGGACGCATCCATCGAGCATGCGGACGTTATTGTAGCGGAAAGTTCCGGACGCGCGCACATTTCTTTAGATTAATTCCCGTGCGCGTCTGGGGCGCGGCGATCCGCGTCCGGCCGCCGTGGATCCCGGATGCCGCGCCCGCCCGGCAAAATTGACAGTCCGCTGATTATTTGAAAGATTGGCACATGTGAAGCGTGGACGTCCTCCCAAGTTTGGCCGCCCGGCCCAGTTCGTTGCCTTGACGCTGCCCGAGGACGTCATTGAATGGCTGCACCGGCTCAACGCCGATCCCGCCTGGGCCATCGTGTCCCTCTTCGAGCGCGAGACGCGCCGCACGTCGCGCAGCCGGCCGCCCGCTCGCGACCCCGAGATCGTGCAACTGGTCCCCGTCGCCAAAGGCCGCTCGCTCATCGTCGTCCCGCAAGCCCTGTCGCGGAATCTGCCGGACGTCGCCGCCGTGCCGCTCGGCGCCGGCCGCGCGTTCCTCGCCCTGGCCCCCGGCAAGGGCCTCGCCGATCTCGAACTGGCCATCGTCGATCGCCTGGACGCCGGCGACCTGGCCGCCACCGAGCGCGAGCCGCTGACGGTGCTGCGCGGCCAGTTGCGCGAGTGGCGGCGCAGCGCCGATCTCTCGTTCACGACCCGCTCGATCATCATCGCCGAACGTGTCGCGCCAGCGCGCAAGCGGACCACCGCGCGACGTTCCCGCCGTATAGTCCATAAAAAATAGCGCCGGCCTGTTTAATGATCGGAAAATGATCGGCTGACGGGCCACGTCAATCGCGTGACGCGCGTCGACCGATCGCCACAACCGCCGATCAGGCGGCCGGCGGGGGAGGTGTCGATCGTCTGGACGCGTAGAGCAGCGCGCCGGGCAGGTTGCCGGCGAGGCCGGTGAGGACGATCAAGGTGGACAGCGCGAAGGATTGCGGGTCCGGCACCCCCATCGGCCGCAGCAGCCAGACGATGACGCCTTGCGGCAGGCCGAAGCCGCTGATCGACACGGGCAGGAGCAGCATCAGCAGCCCCACCGGCATGAAGGTCAGATAGTAGGCGAACGGCACGTCGATGCCGAGGCCCTGGCCGAGCACGTACGCCTGCACGATCCGCAGCCATTGCACCGAAAACGACAGCGCGAGGACGCGCAGCAGCGTCCGCGGATCCGAGCGATACTCGCTCATCGCCGCCGCCACCGCGCCGATGCGTCGGCCCAGCGCGCCAGCGCGCCAGCGCGCCGGCAGGACCGCATCCACGATCCAGTCGATCCAGAACAGCGTCAGGGACAGCAGGCAGAGCGCGCACGCCGCGCCGACGATCCAGCCGCGCTCGCGCGGCGAGAACAACTGTGCCGACAGCAGCGAGCCGGCGGCGCCGAGGATCGTCAGCGACACGACGCCGAGATAGCGGTCGATCGCGACAGACGCGACCGCTTCGCTGGCGCGCGTGTGGCGTGAGAGCGCGTACGCGCGGGCCGCGTCGGCGCCGACGCCCGCCGGCAGGAAGCTGCCGACGAAGGAACTGACGAGAAAGATGCGCGCCGCTTCGCGCGTCGACACGGGCGTGCCGGCGGATCGCAACAGTAGCACCCAGCGCCAGATCATCACCGCGCGGTCCAGCGCGACGAGGCCCAGCACGATCAGCAGATGCAGCGGATTGACGGCGACAATGGCGCGCAGCGCCTCGCGCATGTCGAGCTGTGAGGCGAGATACGCGAGGATGACCGCCGTCAGGAGCACCCGGACGGCGGTGGATCGGGCCAGCGCTTGAATCACGCGGCCGGCGTCCGGGCGACGAAGGTGAGCGTCTCGAACAGGTTCTTGCGGATCTTGAACAGCAGATCCTCGGTCTTCGTATAGCGCGACAGCGCGTCGACGCCGGGCAGGTTCACCAGCAGCGCGCCGGCGGCGAGGACGTCGCGCCGGATGCCCGTTGCGACGCCGATGCTGCGCACGATGCGTTCGACCGTGAAGCCGCCGTCGTACAGCAACTGCTTCACGCGCCGCTCCGTCGTCACGAAGTTGTGCGTGTAGTCGACGTCCCAGAAGAACGTCCGCTCCTTCAGGTAGTCGGGCACGACGACGAAGAACACGCCGCCGGGACGCAGGGCGCGTTTCGCTTCCGCGACGAACTCGCGGGCAGCGTCGATGCCGGACATGTGCTCGAGGACCTGATCGGCATAGACGACGTCGTAGCTCGCGTCAGGCACGGGGATCGGCGGGGTGAACGCCTGGATGACGGGCAGGCCCTTCTGTTTCAGGACGTCGATCAGGATCGGGCTCGCCTCGACCGCCTGATACCGCCAGCCGGCGCCGACGGCGGCTTCGCCCAGCGACCCGTGGCCGGGGCCGATCTCCACCATCGTGCCAGGCGGCTTGGCGTACTCCATCAGCAGGGACAGGCGGCTGTGCTCGATGCGGCCGCGCCGGGCGCTGCCGTAGCCGGTCATCTGCTTCTCGGAGAAGGAGCGATAAAAGGTGTCGGCCGTCTCGGCGCCGGAAGCGGCGGGCGGCGTGGGGCTCGTCGTGTCGGTCGTGTCAGCCACGGGAGGATCCTACTGCAATCTGCGGCGACCGCAAGGACAAGGGCGTACATGACAGGCGGTCGAGGCATGGGGGGCATGCGCTCGACCGCTCGGTGGTGCACGATCGCTGGCGACAATCTGGTTCGCGGACCGGGTGGGCCGCGACGCGGACCGGGCCGGCGACCCGCTTACCGGGGCAGGTGCCCGCGGGGCGGCGGATAGACGTTCTGGCCGCCGTCGAGCCGGCCCAGGTAGTCCAGGTGGAAGCTGTAGCCGTTCGCGCCGGCGCTGCCGATGAGATCCCAGGCATCGCGCGAACCGCAGCGCACGAGGACGTCGTCGGACGGCGGGCGGCCGCCCCCAGCGTCCTTCACGCACCAGCCCGGATCGCCGCCGGCCGGATTGAAGCGCGGGTGACCGAAGTGGATGACCGCCACGGCCGTCCACAGGAAGTCGACGCGCTGTTCGCGGGACGACCGCGAGCCCAGGTCGTAGCCCAGCTCGTTGTGGACACGGACGATGATGCCCCAGGCTTCGTTGACGCCGATGTCGCGGGTGCCGTCCACGCCCACGCCGCCGCCACCCGTGCTACCGCCGCCGGTCTGCGGAGGCTTCGGCGTGATGAAGTCGGCCGCGACGGACCAGGGGCCGAGGCCGCCTTCGAACGTTGCGCGGGCACGCCAGCGATAAAGCGTGTCGTGCACCATCGGGACGTCATCCGGGATCTGGAAGGTCGTCGTCCCGCCGCCGCTGGCGACGGTGTAGGTCGCGAGCAGGGCGTTCTCCTGATACAGCTCGACCTGATAGGTGAAGTTCGTGTTGGTGAAGCGGCCGGTCGAGTTCTGGAACTGGAGTGCCGGGCGCAATCCTTCCACGGTGACGCGGTCCTTCGGGCCGACGGTGACGGGCGCGGTCGCCTTCAGGGTCGTGCCGTCCGGATTGGCGCCGGTGCCGCCAGGGCCGCCGGCCCCAGGGGCGAGCGGGTTGCCGGACTCGTTGCTGCAGGCCACGGCGGTCCCGAGCGCGAGGGCCAGGCCGATGAGTTTCAATCGTTGCATGTGCATCCTCCCAAACCCGCGAACCGCGGGCGGACCGATCGGCGCATCGACCGGTCGCGTGTTTCCGCTTCCTCAGAGCGGAAGGTGTGAATGTTCCTGGTAACTGGGGAGCCTTGCAGCCCGGGCTGCCTAAAACGCGTAGCGGACGCCAATACCGAACTGGGCGCCGCCCACCTTCAAGTCCTCGATCACACTGCCGGCACCAATACCTTCAATATCGGTCGATCGCCGCGCGAACCTGAAGAACCCATCGATCCCAACCTGATCCGTCACATGATACGTGGCATTCGCGCCGACGTTGAACGCAAATACGGTCTTCGACCGGTCAATCGACGGCGCGCCCGTCAGGGTCACGGCCGTGAACGGCGACGGGTCGTCGAACGTCACGTTCCCCACGATCTCGTGCGACACCCGGATGAACGACGGGCCGGCGGAGACGCCGACGTCGATCTTGTCCGTCACCGGAAGGATGTAGCGCCCGAAGAAGTGGAAGCCCGTCTCGGCGTGATTGAAATCGTCCGTCGTCAGGGTCGCGGTGCGGGGGCGGTCGGTCACGAGCGGATGCGGAATCCGCGCGGTGATCACCGTGTCCGCCGAGCTCGACGCGCGGGAGAGCGCGAGACCGACCTCGATGTTGTGCCGGACGCGGTAGCCGCCTTCGACATTGAACAGGAAGCCGCCGCCGTACTCCTGCGTCGTGTCCACCACGGCGTTCTCGCCGTACTGATCAAACGTGAAGCCGGTCACCAGATCGCCCGAGCCTGCCTGCCCGCCGACGTGCACGGCCACGTAGCCTTGCTGCGTGGCGCTCGCCGATGTCGTTGCGGCCTGCGCGTGCGCCAGGGCCGGGGTCAACGCGGTGGCGAGAGCCACCATCCAAAGGTTCCGCATAATCCTACTTCAGCTCCTTCGTGAGTTCGATTCGCACACGAGAACGCGGCTGGCAGGCAACCAGCAGCAGATAGCTCGACGTTCCAGAGCGGACGCCGGAATGATTCGACAGGCAACGCGAGACCACGGGGACGTTGGCGGCCGCGGAGAGCGGGCCACCGACAGGAAACCGAAGTCGGGAACGAAGACGAGGTATCAGTGACATCCTAGCGGCGGACTGGCGCGGGCATCGGATCTGCTCTACAACTCGTCGCGCGTCAAGGCATTGTGGGGGAGAAGGCGGATCGCGTCAATGCATTTCTGTAAACCGCCGGCCCGCCGGCGCGGCCCGCGGACGCCCTGGGATCGCGCTGGGATCCGGGCCGGCAACGGGCTTCCCGCGATCGCGTCCTCGTCGCGCCGCCGCTCGTCCGGCGGAAAGACCGCTCGAATGCGGGGCCTCCGCGGACCGGTGCAACATCTCGTGCAGAACGCTGCAACGCGTCCCGGATCGTTGCAGCTTTGTGATTGACGCCGTCCCGCGGTTCCGCTTATCCTCCCTGGCAACTCACCGAGGGCACCTTCCCAGCGGTCCTCATTATCAACATTGTGCGGCTCCAGCGAGCCGCAGCTCGATGAGAGCCTATGCACCTGACACGCGTCTCTGCGTTAGGTGCCGTCCTCGCGGTGTGCGGACTGTGTTTGCCCACCCAGGCGGTCGCCCAACAACACACCAAGTGGTATCTCGCCGAAGGCGCCGCGAACGGATTCTTTCAGGAAGAGATCCTGATCGCCAATCCCAATGCCGCGCAGGCGAACGTGACGGTCACCTTCCTGAAGTCCGACGGACAGAAGGTCCCCGTCCAGATTCCCATTCCAGCCACGAGCCGCCACACGCTCAGGGTCAACAGCCTGCCAGGCTTCGAGAACGTGAATGCCTCCGCGGTGGTCACCTCGGACATCAACGTGGCCGTCGAGCGGACCATGTATTGGGCCGGCAGTGGCCAGCGGCGCGGCGGACACAATGCCACCGGCATCAGCGCGCCGGCCGTGCAGTGGTATCTCGCGGAAGGATCGCTGGGCTTCTTCGATACCTATATTCTGCTCGGGAATCCCGATGAAACGCAGGCCGCCGATGTCACCGTCCGCCTGTTGCCCGAGTTCGGGGCGCCCATCGATCTGAAGTGCCCGGACAACGGCGGGCCCGTCCCCGCCGGCAGCCGCTGCACGATCCCGGTCCATCTGATGGCGCCGCAGGCGGGCAACTTCTCCGCGGTCGTCAACTCGACGAACGGCGTGCCGATCATCGCCGAGCGCGCGATGTATTGGGCGCCCGGCATCTACGAAGGCGGCCACGACGCCGTCGGCGTCACCGCGACGTCGGCCACCTGGCGCTTCGCGGAAGGCTTCACGGGCAGCGGCTTCGCGACCTACTTCCTGGTGAACAACCCCAACCCGACGCCGGTCACCGTCAACGTCACGTTCCTCTTCGACGGCGGCGTCGCGCCAGGGACGCATTCGGTCGTCGTGGCGCCCAACAGCCGCAAGACCATCCCGGCGCACGAACTGCCCGGCATGCAGGACAAGGCGTTCGGCACGCTGATCCAGACCGCCGGCGGTGAAGGCATCGTTGCCGAGCGCGCGATGTACTGGGGTCAGTTCACCGACGGACACGCTACGGCCGGTCTCACGACCGAGGGCCTGAAATGGGCGTTCGCCGAAGGCCTCGCCGACGTGCACGGTCCCGCCCCGTCCTCGCCGGCGGTGCAGGATTCGCTGAACTACGAAACGTTCTACCTGTTCGCCAACTCCTCGGCGCAGAACGCCGATGTCCGCGCCACGTTCTATCGCGAGGACGGCACCGGCATTCAGCGGACCATCACCGTGCCCGCTCGCGGTCGCGCGACCGTCAGCCCGGTCTGGTTCCCCGAACTGAGCAACCAGAAGTTCGCCGCGTTCTTCGAGTCGACGAACGGCGTGCCGGTCATCGCCGAGCGCGCGGTCTACTGGGGCCCGGATCGGACGGGCGGTCACGTCAGCACCGGCATGGCGTGGGACGGCGCGATTGCCGCACCCCCCGCTCCGCCGCAGGCCACCATCACGAGCGTACTCCCGAACGCGCAGGAGCGCGGTGGCCTGGCAGTGGTCGTCGGGACGAACTTCCCGGCGGTCTCCGTCGTGCTCATCGGCGGCATCCCGGCCATGAACTCCCGGGCGCTCGATAGGGGTGCGATCCTCTTCAATGTGCCCCCCACGGCGCCGGCCGGCCGTCAGGACGTGACGGTGCGGACCCCGTTCGGAGACATCGTTCTGCCCGGCGGGTTCACGGTCAACGTCAACGCGCCCCCGCCGCCTCCGCCGCCGAACCGCGCGGCCGATCCGGCTCCCGGCCAACTGCTGCCGCTGCCCAACATGGAGCACATCGTCCATGAAGTGGCCGCGCAGTTCCCCGGCGCGCTCCGCAATTCCTGCCTGGAACACGGCGGCAATTGGGACTTCATGGATCGCCTCGTCGATCGCCTGCGCCAGTTCGATACCCGCTGGGGCTACAACTGCAAGCGCGGTAACTGCCCCGACATCTCACAGGACGTCGTCGCGTATCACGCCGGCACCGGTCCGGATGTCGACGGCGTGAACCAGACGTTTACAGTCGACGTCATCAGCGGACACTGCGGCAACGGAAACCCGGCCCCGTGGTGGTCGCCGCACGCCTACATCCCCGGTCCCGGTGAAGCGCGGTGGCACGGCCGCTTCCGCTTCTAATCGGTCCTGAGCGCTCGATCGACGCCCTGGCTGTCCACACGGCGGTCAGGGCGTTCGTGCGTACGACGACCCCTCTCGACGTCGCACGCCCCGAGGCCCTTCGACCGGCCGGACCCGCGGACCGCGCGTCTATAGCCTCCAGACATCCGCGTCCCGCGCCTGCGCGGTGTGTCCAGGAGTGGTTCCGTGCTCACTTGCTTTGGGAAGCGGCTTCGCCGCGCGCTGATCGTCGCGATCGGGATGTGGGCGTTCGCACCACTCGCCGCGTCCGCGCAGTCAGGCTCGCCGATCATCCTGCCGGCGCGTCTCGACACGCTCGCCGGCGATTTCCTCCTGCTCGACGTGGCGGTGAACGGGACGCCGTTCACCTGCGCGCTCGATTCTGGCGGCAGCCGGGTCTTTCGCGTGGACGAGGAGAAGGCGCTGCGGGCGGGATTGACGCCCACGGGCGTGGGCCTCAGCGCCGGCGCCGGACCGACGGTCGATCCGGACAAGCGGCTCCACGGCGCGCGGCTGACGCTGGCCGCCATGACGCCAGCCGGTGTGGCACTGCACGATCGGACTGTCGTCATCAGTCCGCTGCCGCCGGCCGCGGCCTGGGCGGGCTTCGACTGCGTGATGGGGCAGGCGCTCTTGCGCGACTACGCGATCGAGCTGGACTACGTCACGCCTCGCGTCACGCTCTTCGATCCGGGCACCTACCGCCCGTCGCCCAGGGCACAGGTCATCCCGTTCACGCTGGACCGTGACAATCCCTACGCGGACGTGACGCTGCACTTCGGCGAGCAGGATTCGACCACGGTCAGGATGATGCTCGATACCGGCGCCTCGTACTACGCCGCCCTCCTGACGCGCGACGCGCTGACGGCGCACAAGGTGTCGAGCCGAATCGGCCGGACGGCGGAGCGTCCCGAACCGGTCGGGAACCTGTCGTTGACCGCCGCGCGCCTGACGCGCGTCACCGTCGGCGGCGTCGCGATGGAGCAGCCTGTCGTCGCGCTCCTGTCGTCCTCGTCTGCCGGCCTGTCGGGTGACGGGCTCGTCGGCGCCGGCTTCTTCCGCCGGTTCCACGTCGCGTTCAACTATGTGAAGCGGGAGATGTATCTCGACCCCAACGCGCGCGTGGCCGAGCCGCAGACGTTCGATGCAAGCGGCGTGGGATTCGTACGGCAGGATCCGGCGTCGCCTTACGTTGTCGACATCGTGCTGCCCGGATCGCCCACCGCCAGCGCCGACCTGCGCAAGGGCGACGAACTCGTGTCCATCGACGGAGATGACGCGGGTCCCTTGACGCAACGCGAGTTGCGCGCGCGGCTCAGTCGAGCGGGGGAGACATGCATCCTGCGGTTGCGTCGAGGCGATCGCACGCACGTCGTGACAGTGGTCCTGCGGCCGCGACTGTAGCGCGCTGGCGGACCGGCGTCAGTCCAGCGCGAAGAGTCTGGTTTCTTCCGGCGTCCCGGGCGGCAGGACGACTTCATGCTGTGTCTTCAGGAACTCGATGACTTCAGGACGCTTGTCTTCGAGCAGTGAATAGATTGTCGTCGCGAAGTGTGTCGCGCCCTTGGACTTCAGATACGTGATGGCGGCGGGGGAGATGCTGTGGGTGTCGAAGCTCCAGCCGCGGCGCTTCGCGAAGTACAGCAGCATGGGGGAGTTCGTGCCTTCCTCGTATTCGACGACGATGAGGCCGTTGGTGGGGGCGACGGCGGACGCGACGCCCGTGCCGGAGGCGATGATCTCGTTGTCGCGCGTCTCGGGACGGAAGTAGCTCCGGATGATCTCGCTGAAATAGAAGCTGCTGATCGCGAACACGATCAGGATCACCGGTGTCGTCCATGTCACCAGGCGGCTGCGCCAGTCGTTTGATAGCGAGCGATTCTCGAACAGGGCGCCCGCGCCGATGCCGAACAGCAGTGCGGCGGGCGGCAGCAACGGCAGTTGATAGTACTCGTGCCAGAAGTTGCCGTGTCCGACGACGAAGATGAACGCGAGCGCGGCGGCGAACCAGATCAACGGAATGATGCCGCCGGGGCGGACGAACGCGAGGACCACGCCCAGCATCACGCCGAGCAGGCCGCCCGGCGTGAGATGAATCAACCACAGGCGTTCGCCCAGCGTCTGGTAGAACTCCGGGCTGGTGAGCAATCGCCACGAGCTCCAGAGTGAGAAGTCGCTCTGCTGAGGACTGAAGCGGGCGATGTCCATCGGATGCATACCGGCACGGTGCCAGATGCCGACGGTCCATTCCGTGGCGCGGAAGAGCTGATCCGCGTGCCAATACCAGGCGATGGCGAGGACGAACGCCGCCGCGAGGCTGCCGATGAACGCGGTGTCGCGCATCAGCAGCCGCAGGCCGCGCGCGCGATACGCGATGATCGCGATCGGACCGAGGATCAGCAGTGAGGGGATCTTCAGCAGCCACGCGCCGAGCGCGGCTGCGCCTCCCAGGATCGCCCAGCGGACGTGTGACGTGGAGAAGTAGAAGAGATACGCCATCACCGCCACGGTCGAGCAGGCGATCATCGGCGTGTCCGTCATCGGCACGCGTCCGAAGAACACGGCGGTTGGTGACACCGCGATGAGGAACGCGGCCGCGCGTCCGGGACCAGGTCCAAACAGACGTTTCCCGATCTGATAGATCGCCAGGATGAGCACGACGGACGCGATGATGGCGATCGCGCGTCCGAAGAGCTCGTGGAACCCGAACATCCGCCACGACGCGGCCAGCAGCCACGGCACGAACGGAAACTCCATCTCGACGTAGCCGCCGCTCAGTCCGGCCCAGATGGCTTCCGGATAGAACGGATTCAAACTGCGATCGTAGAAGTTCCAGGCAATCGCCAGGTTCTCGACCTGACGCCAGCGATGGGCGTCCGCGTACGGGGCGGTGTAGTAGAGCAGGCGCAATCCAATCCCGAGCAGGACGGACGTCAGCAGCCACAGATCGACTCGAGTCGGACGGTCGGATGTCATCTCACAGCCAAGAGGAGGACACAGGGCAGGACACGCTGCTGACGCCACAGGCTGGCGGCGCGCGCGAGTGTAGCAGACCGGCAGGACGCGGACAACGGCGAGTCCGAGCCCAGCCGCAGAAAAAGATGCAGAACGATCGCATCAGCGGTCGAGCGGCACGATGTCCGGTGCGCCCCGTGGCACGCGAGGCGGCGCAAAAAAGAGAGGCACGCCGTCGGGCCGTGCCTCAAGGGAGGAGCGTCAGGATCTCTGATCCAGCGCGGCTGTGGTTCCAGCGCAGCGCTTATCGAGGTAGCGAGCTGCTCGGCGGCGGATAGACGTTTTGCGCCGAGTCCAGCCGGCCGATGAAGTCGAGATGGAAGCTATAGTTGTTGGCGCCGGCACTGCCGATCAAGTCCCACGCTTCGCGTGTACTGCACGACACCAGCACGTCGTCCGACGGCGGACGGCCGCCCCCGGCATCCTTGACGCACCAATCGGCATCACCGCCTTGCGGGTTGAAGCGCGGGTGACCATAGTGAACGGTCGCCACGGCCTGCCAGAAGAACTGGATGCGCTGCTCGCGCGACGAGCTCGATCCGAGGTTCCAGCCCAGCGCGTCGTGGACGCTGCGGATGATGTTCAGCGCTTCCTGCGGCGAGATCTTGCGCGGCGATCCCGGATTGCCGGGCGGCGGATTGGGATTCGGTGGATTCGGTCCTGGCGGCGGTGGATTCGGCCCTGGTGGGGGCGGTGGCGGCGCCACGGGAGCCGGCGTCCTGAACGACTGGATCGCCGAGTAGTCGCTCACGTGCGTGCCGTCGCTGCCGAGCACGCGCCAGAAATAGACCGTGTTCTGGGCCAGCGGTGTCGAGACGCGGACGCCGGTCGATCCGCCGTCGGATCGTGCCGCGTCGTAGAGCGCGACGACGTTGCCGAAGTTGTGGTCGCTGGCGATGATGAAGCGATAGATCACCGGGCCGGCGGGGCCGCTGACGGGACCGTTGGTGACGACGAGGTCCGGGGTCGTCGTCGTGATCGGGTCTCCGTTGATGGGGGAGACGGGGATGACCGGCTCGATGCGGACGGGGGTCACCACACGGAACGTCGCGTTCCCCGAATACGGGCCGGTGTTCGCGCCGTCGAGTGCGCGGGCTCGCCAGTAATAGAACCGCTCGCTCACGAGATTCGCGGACACGCGGTAGGCCGTCCGGCCGTTCGGGCCGGGGGCGACGCGTTCCGCCACATGGACCCGCTGCTGGAACTCCGCGTCGAGTGCGAGCTCGATGTTCAGCCAGTGTGGTCGTTCGCTGTTCGAGCTGGGATTCTCCATCAGCAGCTCGATCGGTGTGCCGGTGACGATTTCCTGGTTGTTCACCGGCTGGAGCGGCTTCGGTGACGTGATCGTCACGCCCGCCATCGGGCCCGCGACGTTCGGGCTCAGCGGATTGCGGCTCTTCTCGGTCCCGCAACCGGCGGCGCCGACGGCGACCGCCAGCCCCAGCATCGCGAGCCAGGGCTTCGGGATGGAACTCACATGCATAGATCCTCCGCGCACGGGCGGGTGTCTGGTGTCTGGCCTGCGGACACCACCAGCGCCAGGTCTCTGGGGAGACCAATCGTTACTCAGAGGTATCGGACGGAACGGTGGCGGGCGTTAGCCCTCCGCGGCGCAGAAGAAAGAGGACGCCGCCGCTGAGGGAAAAGAAGGCGATGGTGGCGGTGCTGATGAGGGACAAGGCGAGGGCCGCGTCCACGCCGAGGCCCAGGCGCTGGAAGTAGAAGGTGAACACCGCTTCGCGGACGCCGAATCCGTTGATGGACACCGGCACCATCTGCAGCACGAGGCTGACGGGCACGACCAGCAGGGCGCTGGCGACTGACAGCGGGATCTGCAGCCCGTGGGCGACGGCCAGATAGAAGCCGACGAGGACCAGTTGGACGGCGAGGGCGCCGGCGAACGCGATGCCCAGGGCGCCGGGGTGATCGTTGATGCGGCCCAGCATCCCGGTCAGGCGGCTGAGGCGTGCGCGGGCCCACTCGCCGGCGATCGCGTAGATCGGCGTCAGCAGGCGGTCGAGCAGCTTCGGCATCAGCAGCGTCGGCACGGCGGCGAGCGATCCGGCGACCAGCGCGACCCATAAGTACTGAGTGCCGGGCATGGCGAGGCCGCTATGTTGGGCGCGCCACGAGCCGATGGCCGCGACAAGGACGAGGGCGAGCAGGCCGAGGGCGCGGTCGACGAGGACGACGCCGGTGGCGAGGGTGCGGGAGGACGTGTAGGAGACGGTGTCCGCGATGCGGATCACGTCGCCGCCGATGTTGCTCGGCAGGAAGTTATTGAAGAACGTCGCGACCAGGAACGATGACCCGAGATGGGACAGCGGGCAGTCGACGTGCTGGGTGCGCAGCAGGACGCGCCAGCGCCAGGCGCTGATGCCGACCATCAGGCCGTAGATGGCCAGGGCCGCGAGCATCCAGCGGAGGTCGACGTTGTGCAGGCGTTGCAGGACGGTGGACAGATCGGTCTGGCGGAAGAGGAGATAGAGCAGTCCGCCACTGACGAGGACCTTGGCGCCCAGCAGCGTCCAGTGACGAGCCGCGGACCGACGGGCTGGGGAGCGTTCGACGTGCGGTGCCACGGATTCGAAGGGGGCAGGACCGGAGGGTCCTGGCAACGGACCGAGCGTAACATAACCGTTTCAGCATCAGCAACTAGCGGGCGCCGTGCGTTGACCAGGTACGGGGAGGCCGCTTATAATCCGAGGCTGGTCGGCTCTTCAGCGTCCAACAAACCGAACATCCACTCCGTGACCCCCGCCACACCGCCGCTCCGTATCCTGATGCTCGCGCCCGAGCCGTTTTTCGAGCCGCGCGGGACGCCATTCAGCGAGTATCACCGGATCAAAGCACTGGTGGAGCTGGGGCATTCGGTCGATCTGGTCACGTACCCCTTCGGCAAGGACGTCGATCTGCCGAATCTGCGGATCATCCGATCCGTGCGGCCGCCGTTCTTTACCGGCGTTCCCATCGGGCCGTCGTTCACCAAGATCGTCCTGGACGGCCTGCTGGCCGTGACGGCGCTGCGGCAGGCTGTCCGCGAGCAGTACGACGCGATCCACTCCCACGAGGAAGCCGGGTTGCTCGGCGTCTGGCTCGCGCGGCGGCTCCGCGTGCCGCATCTGTACGACATGCACTCGAGCCTGCCCCAGCAGTTGACGAACTTCCGCTTCACGCGGTCGTCCCTGCTGCGCCGCGTCTTCGAGGCGTGCGAGCACACGATGATCGGCGGCTCGAAGGTCGTCATCACGATCTGCCAGGAACTGCAGGACACCGTGAAGGCGCTCGGCGCGGGCGATCGCTCGGTCCTGATCGAGAACGTGATGGGCGGGGACGTCGAGGCGCAGGCCGGACCCGGACGCGACGCCGTCCGCGCCCAATGGGGCATTGCGCCGGCCGATCCGCTGATCCTCTACACCGGCACGTTCGAGTCCTATCAGGGACTCGACCTGCTGTTCGACGCGTCCGCGCGCGTGCAGCGCACGCGGCCCGATGCGCGCGTGGTGATCGTCGGCGGCGTGCCCGCGCAGGTCGAGCAGGCCACGCAGAAGGCCGCGGCCGCCGGCGCCCGCGTCATCTTCACGGGCCAGCGTCCGCCGCACGAGATCCCGCACTTCGTCGACGCGTGCGACATCCTCGTCTCGCCACGCATCGCCGGCACGAACACGCCGCTGAAGATCTACTCCTATCTCCGTTCCGGCCGGCCCATCGTTGCCACCAATCTGCTGACGCACACGCAGGTGCTCGACGCCCGCAGCGCGATGCTGACCGCGCCGGACGCCGACGCGTTTGCGGATGGCATCCTGCGGCTGCTCGACCGGCCGGACGAACGGCAACGCATCGCGTCCGCCGCCGCTGCGCTTGCCGCGGAGCGTTACAGCCGCGAGGCCTACCTGGCCCGCACGCGGCAGGCGTATTCGCGGTTGATGGACGACGTCTCGGGTTCCCCCGCCACCAAGGTGATCGCCCCGCAACTCGGGGCAGGGAGCCCCAAGATCCCGTGACCGTGCTCGTCACCGGCGCCACCGGGTTCACAGGTGGCCACCTCGCCCGCACGTTGGCGCGGCGCGGGTTGGACGTTCGTGCGCTGGTGCGTCCGTCCAGCCTCGACAAGCCCGCCGCCCGCGACCTGACAACTGCCGGCGTCACGCTCGTCTCCGGTGACCTGACCGATGCCGCCGCCGTCGCACGTGCCTGCGAAGGGATCGACGTCGCGTATCACATCGCCGCTACCTATCGCGAAGCCGGGCAACCGGACGCGCGCTACCGCGCGATCAACGTCGACGGCACGCGTCACGTCCTCGAAGGCGCGCGCGCCGGCGGCGCCAGACGCGTCGTCCACTGCAGCACCGGCGGCGTCCACGGCCACATCGAGCATCCGCCGGCTACGGAGGATGCTCCGTTCCGTCCGGGCGACGTCTATCAGGACACGAAGCTGGAAGCGGAGCGCGCCGCGCGCGCCTTCGGCGACCGTGAAGGCTTCGATGTCGTCATCGCGCGTCCGACCGGCATCTACGGTCCCGGTGACACGCGGTTCCTCAAGATGTTCCGCGGCATCGCCCGCGGACGATTTCCGATGCTCGGCAGCGGCGAAGTCTTTTATCATCTGACGTTCATAGACGACCTCGTCGAAGGCTTCCGCCTCTGCGGCGAGGTGCCGGGCGCCGCGGGCCGCACGTACGTGCTGGCCGGTCCCCGCTACACGACGTTGAACGAGCTGGCCCGCCTCATGGCCGACGCGCTCGGCGTCGCGCCACCGAAACTGCGGTTGCCCGTCTGGCCGGTGTGGATGGCCGGCGCGCTCTGCGAAGCGGTCTGCGTGCCGCTCCGCATCGAGCCGCCGCTCTACCGCCGGCGCGTGGACTTCTATACGAAGAGCCGCGCCTTCGACACGACGCGGGCCCGCAAAGAGCTGGGCTTTCAGCCCGCGGTCGATCTCGAAGACGGCTTGCGCCGGACGATCGCGTGGTACCGTCAACAGGGGATGCTCTGACATCATGGCCCGTCGCCTGAACATCGTGCATGTCTGCGACCACCTGGGGTGGGAAGGCTCCCGCATGCACGGCGTCAAGCGGCTGTTTGCGTGGATGATCCCCCGGTTCGATCCGGAACACTTCAACGTCAGCCTGATCAGCCTGCGCAAGAAGGATCTGTCGGAAGACACGCTCGAGCAGGTTGGCATCGACGTCACCTATCTGCATCGCGGCAGGTTCGATCCCGGCACGTTCCAGCACCTGCTGAAGGTGATCGACGAAAAGAAAGCCGACGTGCTGCACCTGCACGGCTACGGCGCAACCACGTTCGGCCGGCTCGTCGCCTGGCGCCGTCGGCTGCCGGTCGTGCTGCACGAGCACGCGAACCTGACGAAGACCCCCGTCTACATGCGCGGCGTGGACTGGGCGCTCGCGCCGTACACGGACATCGCGATCGCGGTGTCGCAGTCGACCGCGGACTTCGTCACGCGTGCGCGCATGATTCCCGAGGCGCGCACGAAGGTTGTCTATCTCGGCGCGCCGCTCGAAGAATTCGCGCGTCCGCGCCACACGCGCGACGTCCAGCGCGCCCGCGAAGCGCTCGGCGTCCCGCCGGGGACGTTCGCCGTCGGCACCGTGACGCGCCTCATGCCGTCGAAGGGCAACGACTTCCTCGTCTCTGCCATCGCTCTCGCCGCGACGCGTCTACCGGAGTTGCACTGCTACATCGTCGGCGAAGGCGAACTCGAAGCCGCGCTCCGCAAGCAAGCCAAGGACTTCGGCGTCGAAGACCGCGTCACCTTCACCGGCTTCAAGCGCGACGTCGCGCAGATGCTGACCGCGTTCGACCTCACCGTCTTTCCGTCGCTGTGGGAAGGCACGCCGCTGACGGCGTTCGAGGCGCTGGCGATGGGCAAGCCGATCGTCTCCACCGACGCCGACGGCTTGAAGGACATTCTCACGCACGACGTCAACGCGATCATCGTTCCCAAGCGCAACGCGCAGGCGCTCGCCGATGCGATTTCCGCCGTCGCGCAGAACAGCCCGCTGCGGTCGCGCCTCGCGCTGGCGGCGCGCTTCACGGGTGAGCAGTACGGCATCGATCGCTTCGTGCAGAAGATGCAGCGGCTCTACGAAATCCTCCACGAGACCTCGCGTCAGACGAAGCGCGAAGGCGTCCTGCGCGAGGATCTGAGCTTCCTCGACACCACTCCCACGCCTCCGCCGGAGGTCAAACCGGAACGCCCGGCCGGGCCTCTCGGCGCGCCGCGCGTGCCTCGCGTCTGATCGGATCACGGATGACCGAGCCGGTATCTTCGACGCGATCGATGCTCCTGCGCGAGCCTGGCGCAATTGCGTGCGCCCTCATCGGGCTGCTGCTCCTGACGTTTGCGCTGACGGTCGACTTCCCGAAAGTCGCGTTCGGGTTCCAGAGCGACGAGGCGACGTATTACAGCATGGGGCATAGCCTGGCGGAGGATGGAGACTTCGCGTACAGGCGCGAGGACCTGGCGCGTGTGTGGAAGGAATTCCGCAGCGGGCCCGAAGGGATCTTCCTCAAGCGCGGGAAGACCGTCCGCCTCGAAACGCAACCAGGGTTTCCGTTCATCGGCTTCGTCCACGGATCCGATCCCCGGACCGATCGCCTCTACTACGGCAAGTCCTTCACCTATCCGCTGGCCGCGGCGCCGTTCATCGCGCTCTTCGGCACGAACGGCTTTCTCGTCCTTCACGCGATCCTCTTGACGCTGGCGCTTGGCGCCGCGTACGCCTTCCTGCGCGCGCGTGCGCCGGCATCGGTGGCGCTGGCGTTCTCGCTCGTCTTCTTCTTTGCCTCCGCGGCGCCGGTCTATTTCGTCTGGCTCACGCCCGAGCTCTTCAACCTGTGTCTCACCATGTGCGGGTTGTTCCTGTGGGCGTACAAAGAAGTTGCGCCGCCGCTGGAGTTACCACCGGCATCGCCACGGGAGTCTCTGGCGAGGTGGACGGCGTGGGCGGCGGAGCGGTGGAGCCGCTGGTCGCGCTCGCCTGCGTCGACCTATGCCGGCGTCCTGCTGATCGGCATCGCGACGTTCTCCAAGCCCACCAACATCGTCGTGGCCGTACCGGTCATCCTGTGGCCGTTCCTGAAACGGCGATGGACGCACGGGCTGCTCACGGGGACCGTCTTCGGGGCAACCGTGGCTGCGCTGTTCCTGATGAACCTGCTCGTCACGGGTGAGTTCAACTATCAGGGCGGCGAGCGCAACACGTTCTATGGCGGCATCGGCACGGGTTTCCCGTTCCAGACGCAGCAGTCGACGTTCGACTCGGGCGGCCTGCCGCGTTCGACGAACGCCGTGCCGACCGACGTCCTGTTCTCGACCGACGCGCTCCTCTCCGTCCTCCCGCGCAACATCGTCTACTTCACCCTCGGACGACACACCGGCCTCGTGCCGTACTTCTTCCCGGGTATGGTGTGCGCGTTCCTGTTCCTGTGGGCGCGACGCGAGGAGCGTCGAGGCTTCCAGTGGGTGGCGGGCGGCGCGTTCGTCGCCGCATGTCTGGCGCTGATCGTCTACATGCCGTTCACCTACTCAGGCGGCGGCGGTCCGGTCGGCAACCGGTATTTCCTCGGCTTCTATCCGCTGCTGTTGTTCCTGGCGCCGCCAATGCGCCACGCAGGCGCGGCGTTGCTGGCGATGGGCATCGGCGGACTCTTCACGGCGCAACTCGTGCTGAATCCGTTCTACGTGTCCTATTACCCGGCCGAGCACATGAAGACCGGCGCGTATCGCTGGCTGCCAGTCGAACTGTCACTCGTCAACGATCTCCCCGTCAACGTGACACCGCGGCGTGCCAAGCAACGGCTGGCTGGTGAACCACCGTTGACGGCGTACTTCCTGGATGACAGCACGTACGACCTGGAAGGGGAGTGGTTCTGGGTGCGCGGGGAACGGACGGCGCAGATCATCGTCCGAGCGCCAGTGCGAACGCGCCCGGACGGCAGCGTCGAATCGCTGCGACTGCGTCATCTGACGGTCGAAGTACGATCGGGTGACGTCGCGAACGAGGTGACGATCCAGACGGGCGGCAACGAGAGTCGTCTCTCGCTCGAACCGCACGGCAGCGCAACGGCCACGATCAAGACGGGCAGCGGCCTGCCGTACAAGCCGATGCCGGAACTGCCCACGAACTATGTGTACCTCGTGACGATCCGTTCCAAGACCGGCTTCACACCGCTCTTCACGTCAGGCACGGGTGATAGTCGTCACCTCGGCGCGATGATCCGGCTCTCGCCCTCCTACGAGTAGCGCGGACCCGCAAATATTCCGGTACCAACTATCAACCGGCGTTGCGCGTCGCTGGTAAGCTCGAACCTTCCGAGATAATCTGCGCCACCGTTCCGCGGCGTCAGCTCTCGTTCTTTTCATCCGATTGAACACTGCGTCCAGGTCTCTGACCTCGCGGGTCGGACCTGCGCGGAGGTTCGTCGTGTGTGTCTGGATGGGTGAGAGGCCTTTGGCGTTTCGTACCGGGCAATCGCGAGGAGGAATCATGAAACGAGTCGGAGACGTGTGTCTGGCGTTGACGGTCGGCATGTTGTCCTTCGGCGTCGCGGCGTCGGCCGGGGCGGAGACGCTGGGGACGGCGCTGAAGTCGGCCGCAACGAACATCTGCGCGAACGCAGGCGAGCCGGGGAACCCGGCGGCCGCGATGATGGATCCGCCGCCCTGGTGCGAGGACGTGTGCGATCCAGGCTTCCAGGGTTGCGGCGGGCAGCGCTGTCTGGCGGACAACGGGTCGAACATCATCAACTGCGGGCAGTACATCAATCCGGGAAGCTGTCAGCCGCCGTGCCATCCGAACTGGGTGCCGATTGCGGAAGTGGCGATTGCGGGCTTCTCGATCGACTATCCCACGCCGTTCCCCGGCTATTGCCAGTACTATCAGCGCCGCCGGGTGACCTATCACGACAACAACAACTGCGGACAGCCTGACTTCTACGGTTGCTATTTCCAGGACTTCGCTGGCGCGTTCACGCAGGACTATGGCCTCTGCTGCGTGTTCTATCAGTGCTTCGGCAACCCGAACGGGTCCTGCTCGTAGCGTCCGGTCCTGAAGGAGCGTGTGCCGTCCACGGACGGCCGCGCTCGTTTCCCTGTGCCGTCGGCCGGCCGGCACGCCTGTAATACAATGGAACGCGGTCCTGACGCGCAAGGCGGGGACCGGATCTTGTCATGGCGTATCGTTCCACTCTCGAAGCCCGGCTCGCGCGCAAGGTCACCAGGGCCATCAAAGACTTCAACATGATTGAGGACGGCGACCGCGTCATGGTCGGGCTGTCCGGCGGCAAGGACAGTTGGGCGCTCCTCAACATGCTGCACGTCCTGCAGCAGCGCGCGCCGATCTCGTTCAGCATCGTTGCCGTCAACGTCGACTCCGGTTACAAAGACTTCAAGCACCCCGTCCTCACGTCCGCCTGCGAAGAGCGCGGCTGGGAGCTGCGCATCGAGCACACCTCCATCGGCGAGGTGATGGACGATCTGCTGGCCGTCAATGCGACGCCATGCTCGCTGTGTGCTCGTCTCCGGCGCGGCGTGCTCTACCGGATTGCGGAGCAGGTCGGCGCAACGAAAATTGCGCTGGGCCACCATGCAGACGACTTCATCGAGACGCTGCTGTTGAATCTGTTCTTTGCGGGATCGCTGAAGGCGATGCCGGCGCGGCTGGTGTCGGATGATGGCGCGCATGTGGTCGTGCGGCCGCTGGTCTACGCGGGCGAGGAAGAGGTGCGTGATTACACGCTGGAGTGCGGCCTGCCGATCATTGGCTGCTGTTGTCCGGCGTGCGGCGACCTCGGGCTGCAGCGTCAGCGCGTCAAGCGGCTGCTGACCGACCTCGAGCGTGAGCATATCGGCGTCAAGAGCTCGATGCTGCGCGCGCTCGGCAACGTGATGCCGCGCCATCTCCTCGATACGCGGCTGAATCCGCCCGCGGATCTGCGCGCGACCGTCCCTGCGTCCGCGCTCCCGCCGGATCCTCCTGAAAACTTCATTCCGCTGTCCAGCCTCACCGCCGGATAATCCTACGCGTGCGTGCCGTCGTTCAGCGCGTCTCGTCCGCGCGAGTCCGGGTCGCGCATGAGGTAGTGGGGGAGATTGGCATCGGTCTCCTCGTGCTGCTCGGGGTCGCGCGAGCGGATGGGCCGGCGGACATCGCCTACCTTGCCGCCAAGATCCGCGATCTGCGGATCTTTTCCGATGAGAACGGCCGGATGAACCGGTCCGTGGCCGACGTCGGCGGCGGCGTCCTGCTCGTCTCTCAATTCACGCTGTACGCCGATTGTCGCAAGGGCCGCCGGCCGTCGTTCGAGGATGCGGCGCCGCCCGCGATGGCAGTGGCGCTGTACGAAGACACGGTCCGCGCGCTGCGTGAACTGCAGTTACCGGTGGCGACCGGCGTCTTTCAAGCCGATATGCAGGTCGAACTGGTGAACGATGGACCGGTCACCGTGCTCCTGGAGAGCAGCCGGGCCTTTTGAGCAGGCGCGCGGACACAAATGGCACGGCCCGGCTTCGTGATTCTGCTCGCGTTCCTGGGCGAAGGCGTGCTGGCGCTCGCCGGGCTCTTGTGGATTCTCATCCGCCGGGTGCCGTTCTCCCTCGGCGATCCCACTACCGGCACTATCGTCGGACTGACAACCGCCGTTGCGTTGGCGGCCATCCAGTACGTCCTGCTGCATCACGCGCCGCCCGTCCGCCCGGTCCGCGCGTTGCGCCGGATGTATCGCTCGTTTCTGCGGCCGCTGTTCCGTCGCGTGACGCCGCTGGAGATCGTGGCGATCAGCCTGCTGGCTGGTCTCGGTGAAGAGATCCTCTTCCGCGGCGCCATTCAGCCCGAATGGGGCTGGTTTGCCGCGAGCGTGCTCTTCGGCCTCTGCCACGTCGGCAGCCGCACGACCATTGTTCTGGGCATCTGGGCGGCGTTGACTGGCGGCCTCCTTGGCTGGCTGGCGATCGCGACCGGCGGGCTCCTGGCGCCGATCGTGGCGCACGCCGTCTACGATGCGCTGGCGCTGAGCTATATCCGCTGGGCGCGGCCGCTGCCGGATCCGGACGGTCCGGCGCGAGTCGAGTCGCCGGACCTGTAGCCGCGGCGAGCCTGACAACCAAAGGCGTCGATCGTTCGTCCACCTTTCCAATGGTCACGGACGCACGAAGTGGCGTCCTTCAATTCATCGAAGGGAAGGCCTGATGCGAAATCGATCGTGGTGGCGACTCCAGGCGACAGTGTGGATGACGATCGCGGCGGTGATCGTGGGGGTGGGAGCGGCGTGGGCGCAGCAGCGGCCGCTGACGACGGAAGATCCGGAGACGGTCGGGGAAGGGCGTCTGCTGGTCGAAGTCGGCGCCGAATACGGACACGATCAGAAATTCAGCCCGTCCGGCCTGACCGGCAATCTCTGGCGGCTGCCGGTGATCGGCTTCAGCGTCGGCGTGAGCAGCATCGCCGAGATCCAGGTGGACATGCCGCTCTACGACCGGTTCTCGATCACCAGCCGTGAACCCGCACCGCTCGCCGAACTCGTGGACGCGACAGGCGATGTGACCACCGACATCGGCGACATGGTGATCGGGACGAAACTGCGGTTGCTCAGCGAAGCCGTGAACCGTCCCTCGATTGGTCTCCGTCTGGCGACGAAGCTGCCGACGTCCTCGAACGAGAGCGGCATCGGGCTCGACACGATGGACTTCTTCGCTACGGCGCTCGTCGGCAAGACCACCGGCTCCGTGCGGATCGTGGGGAACGTCGGCGTCGGCCTGCTCTCGGATCCGCTGATCGGCGGTCGTCAGACGGACGCGCTGACGTACGGCGCGTCGGTGGCCCGCGCCGTCTCTCCGGGGTTCGAAGTGGTCGGCGAAGCCACGGGCCGGTTTGCGCTGGGCGAGGCCGATCCGTCCGTCGGCACCGAAGCGCGGACGGTGTTGAAGGGCGGCGCCCGTTTCACGCGCGGCGCTGGCCGCGTCGACGGCGCGATCATCATCGGCGCGACCGCCCGCGACCCGGGGATCGGGTTCACGTTTGGCTACACGCATGTGTTCAACGCCGTACGCGTCCCTTGAGGTATGCTGTCCGGCGCAATGCGAGTCTGGAAAGCCCACGCCTACGGTAACGATTTCTTGATGATGCAGGCCGCCGAAGTCGCCGCGCGCGGTTCGGACCCCGTCCTGCTCGCCCAACGCATCTGCGCGCGCCACACCGGCCTCGGCGCCGACGGGTTGATCCTGTTCACGGAAGACAACCAGGGCGCCAGCATGCAGTTGATCAATCCGGACGGCAGCCACGCCGAAGTGTCAGGCAACGGCGTCCGCTGCCTTGCCGCGATCCTGTCGGACCCGCTCGACGATCGCGCCGAGCACCCGCCGATCGTCATCACGACCGACGCCGGTCCCAAGGTTCTCACACGCCTGGCCCACGATCCCTTCGAGCGGCGGACCGTCTTCCGTGCGTCGATGGGCCGTCCGCAGCATCTGCGGTTGATGGAGGCCGAATTGGGCGGCGAGCGCGTGCGCGCCGCGGCCCTGAGCATGGGCAACCCGCAGTGCATCCTGCTGGACCAGCCGTTGACCACGGAACGGCTCCATCGATTCGGTCCGCTCCTCCAGCAGCACGATCAGTTTCCGGCCGGCGTGAACGTGGAAATCATCCAGGTCGACGCGCCGGATCGCGTCCGCATCCTGATCTGGGAGCGTGGCGTCGGTCCAACCGAATCGTCCGGAACCGGATCCTGCGCGTCCGCCGTGGCCGCGGCGGCCTTCGCGGGAACCGGACGTGAGGTGGATGTCATCGCGCCGGGCGGGACACAGCGCGTGGAGTGGGCGGCGGATGACGAAGTGTATCTGACTGGGTGGGCGCAGGTCGTGCTCGAGGGGCAGTGGCTGGCATGATCCGCACGGTTCACGAGGCCATCGGCGCGGTCGAAACGTACTCCCCGGCAGAAGAGCAGTTCAATCGCCGTCGCCGCACCGCAGGCCTGGTGCTCGCGCCGCTCGTCTTTCTCGCAATCCTGCTGATGCCGATCGGCGGCCTGTCGCCCCAGGGGCACCGCATGGCCGCGATCATGGTCACGGTGATCGTCCTCTGGGTCAGCGAAGCGCTCCCGATGGCCGTCACCGCCGTCCTCGGTCCGGTCCTGGCCGTCGTCCTGCAGGTCGCGCCAGCCCGCGGCGCCCTGGCGCCCTTCGCCGATCCCATCATCTTCCTGTTCATCGGCAGCTTCATGCTGGCCGAGGCGATGTTCGTGCACGGCGTCGACCGCCGCATCGCCTACACCGCCTTGTCGTCACGCCTCGTCGGCTCCAGCGCGCCACGCATCCTGATCGCGTACGGCGGCGTCGCCACGTTCATCTCGATGTGGATCTCGAACACCGCGACCACCGCGATGATGTTCCCGATCGGCCTCGCCATCGTTGGACACCTGTTCCGCCACGGCGGCGCCAGCGATATACAGATGCGCCGCTTCGCGATCGCCATGATGTTGATTACGTCATTCGGCGCATCCATCGGCGGCATGGCGACGCCGGTTGGCACTCCGCCGAATCTGATCGGCATCGGCATGATCGAACGGATCACCGCCGTCCACATCGATTTCTTTCAGTGGATGGCGATCGGCGTCCCGATCGTGCTCGTCCTCTTTACCTTTCTGGCCGTCTACTTCCACTGGACCTGCGTCCGCGGCGTGTCCGTCGGCGGTGGCAGCGCGGAACTCGTCCGGGACGAGCTCCGCAAGCTCGGGCCCGTGTCCGTCGGTCAGCGCAACGTGCTGATCGCGTTCGGCGTCACCGTCCTGCTGTGGACACTCCCCGGCTTCCTCGCCATCTTCGGCTTCGGCGACACCGCATTCAGCAAAGGCTTCCAGACCGCCGTCCCCGAAGGCATCGCCGCCATGCTCGGCGCGTTCCTGCTGTTTCTTCTTCCCATCAGTTGGCGGAAACGCAAGTTTACGCTCACGTGGGAAGAGGCCGTCCGCATCGACTGGGGTATCGTCCTGCTCTACGGCGGCGGACTGGCGATGGGCGATCTCGCGTTTTCCACCGGCCTCGCAAGCTGGGTCGGTCAATCGCTCACCGCCTGGCTCCCATCCCATTCCACCCTGGCCCTGACCATCGTGTTCGCCGGCCTCGCCATCATCCTGTCCGAGGCGACGTCCAACACTGCGTCCGCCAACATGATCGTTCCCGTGGCCATCGCCGTCTCGGGGCCCGCCGGCGTGAGCCCGATCCTGCCAGCCCTCGCCGCAACCCTGGGCGCGAGCATGGGCTTCATGATGCCCATCTCCACCGCTCCGAACGCCATCGTCTATTCGTCCGGCTACGTGCCCATTACGACGATGATGAAGTTCGGTATCGCGCTCGACATCGTCGGCTTCATCGTCATCGTCTCATTCGTCACACTCATCGGCCCGCTCCTCTGGTAACAGCGGTTTCCGATCGAGGAAGGCGGAACCGTCGCCGAAAGTCGTTCGTCCTGTTGAAGTATGCGCACCACCGTCATCGGGCTGATCGGATTGCTGGCATTCACAAGCGGTTCCGCCCAGGAACGTCGGTCACCACCAGCGCAGGCACCAACGACAACCCAGACGCTCGTCCTGCGTAACGCGCGTTTCTATGCGTCCGCGGACGCACCTGTGGTCGAGAACGGCACGATCGTCATCGAGGCCGGTCGCATCCGCGCCATCGGCCCAGCCGCGACGACCCAGACGCCAGCGGGTGCAACGACAGTTGACGCTGCCGGCCTGACGATCGTCCCGGGCTTCTGGAATTCCCACGTCCATTTCAATCGCACTGATTGGGCCAACGCGCACCAACAGTCACAGGCGCAACTGCGGTTGCTGCTCGAACGGATGCTCACCCGACACGGCTTCACCACCGTCGTCGATACCGGTTCGAGCCTGTCGAACACCGTCGCGCTACGCAAGCGCATCGACTCAGGCGACGTGGCAGGACCGTCGATCCTGACCGCCGGTCCACTCGTGTTTCCCAAGGGCGTCGGCTTGACCCCGGAAACAGCGAAGAAGCTGGGCGTCATGCCCGATGCCGGCGTCGAAGCCGGCACCGCGGCAGAAGCCCGCACGTTCGCACGCCAGATCCTGGACGATGGTGCGGATGCCGTGAAGATGTACGCGGCCACATGGTTCGAGCCCAGGATCTTCATGGCCCAGGAGGTCGCCAGCGCACTCGCCACCGAGGCGCACGCACGCGGGAAACTCGCGTTTGCGCACCCCACAAATGCGGGCGGGATTGAGATCGCGCTGAAGGCTGGCGCTGACGTCCTCGTCCACGTCACGCCGGAAGACGGCGTCTGGAGCGACGCACTGGTTGCGCGCCTCGTGAACGCGAAGGTGTCGGTCATCCCGACGCTGATGCTGTGGCGGATCGAGGCGGAACGCTTCGGCGGCAACCTCGAGGGGGCCCGCCGCTTTCAACAACTCGCGGTGAATCAACTCGCCGCGTTCGCGCGCGCGAAGGGCGACGTGCTCTTCGGCACCGACGTTGGCTATATCGAGGATGACAATCCGAGGGAGGAGTTCGAGCAGATGGCGGCCGCCGGCATGTCCACCCGCGCGATCCTGGCCGCACTGACGACACGACCCGCCGCCCGCTTCGGACGATCGACCCGCTCCGGCCACATCGCCCCCGGCGCCGACGCCGACCTCGTCCTGCTCGGCAGCGACCCGATCGCGTCCGTCCGCGCCCTGAGCGACGTCCGCACCGTGGTCCGCAACGGTCGGGCTATCTACGGGACGCTGCCGCCCTCGTCCAGATCGCCTGCACCGCAGATTCGGCAATAGCCTTTCGGCGGTCTTTCTGCCGTTTCGGCGTACCCCGATTTACCGCGGCGCTCGTCTCACCGGACGCCGCGGCCGCTGCGCTTCCACCGCCGCCGTCAATTCATCAAGGATTTTGCGGATTTCCGCTTCCTGCGCTCGCAGCGCCGTTCCCGCGGCCAGATATTCCTGTCGTTCCAGCATCCCGCGCGATTCTTGCAATTGCTCTCGAACGCCAGCAAGCGCCTCCGGCAGGTTGGCAGGCTGGGTGCGAGGGACGCGGGCCGCGTCGGCGGCTTTGAGCTGCGTGTCCGCGCGGGCCACCAGTGTGGTCACGACTTCGAGGAGGCGTTCGGCGTCGCTGCGGGCCTGGGCCCGCCGGTCGGCAGCGGCGCGCGCGGAATCACGCGCCCGGTCGCGGGCGTCGATGGCGTAGTTGAGCGCCTGACGGTAGTCACGCTGCGTGACGGCCGTGCGGGATTTCTCGAACGCGCCGATGGCTGCCTGGTACTCGTCCTTGGCGTACTGTTCGGCGCCGGCGGATTTCGCTGCGTCGATGGCGCCCTGGGCCTGGTTCATTTCACGCGTGGGCGGATCGGAGCAGGCGGTGAAGGTGAGAAGAGCGCAGACGAATAGACCACTGGCAACACGCCGCAGGCAAGGCATCCGTGAGAGTATACGGAAGCCACCGCGGCAGGGCAACGCTGGTTGCGCAACGCCGGAGGGTGAGGACGTCGTCGTCGACACGCATGCGTGGCCGCGACCGGTCGAGCGCGACTACGCGCCGACCGGACCGCTCAGTCGGCTGGCCGCACACGATCGGCCGCGCGAGAAGCTCGGTCTGCACGGGGCGGCGTCCCTTGGCGACAACGAGCTCGTGGCCATCATCCTGACGAAGGGATCTCGGCGTCAGAACGTCCTCGAGCTGGCGAATCAGTTGTTGATCGACGTCGGCGGTGTGCCTGGCCTGCCGCGCGTGTCCTTCGATCAACTGCGAGGGCTGTTTGGCGTGGGCGCGGCGAAGGCGGCGCAGATGCTGGCGGCGGTGGAGCTGGGCCGGCGGACCTTCTTCAAGTTGACGGAACTGAGCCCGCCGTTGCTGTCCGCCAGCGAGGCGGCGGCGTTTCTCGCGCCGCGGTACGGCGCGCGGGGTGTCGAGCAGTTCGGGATCTTGCTGCTTGACACGCGGCATCGGGTGATCCGGTCCTGCGTGTTGACGGTCGGCGTGCTCGACATGAGTCTCGTCCATCCGCGCGAGGTCTTCCGCGAAGCCGCCCTCGGCGGGGCGTCCGCGTTGATCCTGTTCCACAACCATCCGTCCAGGGATCCGGCGCCGAGTCATGAAGACGTGATGCTGACGCAGCGGATGGTGCAGTGCGGCGAGATGATGTGCATGCAGGTGCTCGATCATCTGATTCTCGCGGACAACCGCTTTTTCAGCTTTCGGGAATCCGGCATGTTGAACGGCTCGGCCCCTACCGCCGCGTGGGACCAGCCGCCCCATGAGGCAGTGACCCCATGAGGCGGTAACAGAGGCAGGGACGTCAGAGGAGGCACGGTGTCGCGGGTGTTGTATTTCGACTGTTTCTCCGGAGCGTCCGGGGACATGGTGTTGGGGGCGTTGATCGATGCGGGGCTGCCGGTGGAGGTCTTGCGTGAGGCCTTGGGCAGCCTCGCGCTGGAAGGCGTCGACATCACCGCGGACAGAGTGTTGCGCGCGGGTGTGTCGGCGACGAAGTTCCGCGTGATTGAAACGGCGGTTGCGTCGAAAGACCCGTCCAGGGAAACGGCGGAAGCCACGCACGCGCACCATCCTCACGAGCATGCACACAACCACGCGCATGCCCACGAGCACGATCGCGCGCACGGACATCCGCATGCGCACGAGCATGCGTCTGCGCACGAGCACGGGCATGCGCATCAGCACGATCACCTTCACGATCACGGGCACGGGCATTCGCACGATCACGCGCATGCGCCGGGCCACGGGCATCGGAGTCTGCGCGAGATTGAGGCGTTGATTGGACGGTCGGCGTTGTCGGTCTCGGCGCGGGCGCGGGCGGTGGAGTTGTTTCGTCGCTTGGCGGAGGCCGAGGCGGCGATCCATCAGATGACGTTGGAGCGGGTGCATCTGCATGAAGTCGGGGCGCTGGATTCCATCATCGACATCGTTGGTGGAGTCTTTGCCTTGGAGTGGTTCAAGGCCGATCGGATTGTCGCCTCGCCTTTGAATACGGGGAGCGGGATGGTGGACTGTGCGCACGGCCGTTTCCCGGTGCCGGCCCCGGCGACGGCGCGGCTGCTGCGCGGCGTCCCGGTCTATGCCTCCGGGCCCTCGGTGGAGTTGTTGACGCCGACGGGGGCCTTGCTGGTTGTCGGGGCGGCATCGGCCTACGGGCCGTTGCCGTCCATGCGGATTGACGCGATTGGCTACGGGGCCGGTGACCGGGACTTTGCAAGCACGCCGAATGTCCTGCGTGTCTTTGTCGGGGAAGAATGTGTCAGGGAAGAGAGTGTCGGGGAAGAGCGTGTCGGGCAGGAGGCGCAGGAGGGCCAGCGGGCCGTTGACGAGCGGGTGGTGGTTTTGGAGTGTGAGATTGACGACATGAACCCGCAGTTGTTCGGACCGTTGATGGAGGCGTTGCTGGAGGCCGGAGCGTTGGATGTCTACTTCGTGCCGGTGCAGATGAAGAAGAACCGGCCGGGAACGCTGGTCACCGTGCTGGCGCCGCCGGAGCGGCGGGCGGGATTGTCGGAGATTGTGTTCCGGGAGACGACGACCCTGGGACTGCGATACCATGAAATGCTGCGCGAGCGGCTGGAGCGCCGTCTGGAGGCGGTGGAGACGCCCTGGGGCCGTGTCGGGGTGAAAGTGGCCTCTCGGGGTGGGGCGTGGAGTGTGGCGCCCGAGTTCGAGGATTGCGTCCGGCTGGCGCGGGCGGCGGGTGTAGCGGTCAGGGATGTGCAGGCCGCGGCGGTGCGGGCGTGGGAGGATGCGCGGTGACGGCCGAGCGTTTCTGATGCTCGACTGGACGTCGGGCGCGTTGGCTTCGAGTCTGCCGATTCCGAGTCCGCCAGTTCCGGGCCTGCTGATTTCCGAGTCTGCTGGTTCCTGAGTCCGCTGATTCGTTGTGTGTGTGCTGCCGGTCGAGACGACAGGCGCGAGTGGTTGCCGGCTCGCGTGTGAATGGACATGTCGCGTTTCTACATCACGACTCCTATCTACTACGTGAATGCGGAGCCGCATCTGGGGCACGCGTCCACGACGATCTTTGCGGATGCCATTGCGCGGTCGCGTCGGCTCATGGGGCAGGATGTTTTCTTCCTGACCGGGACGGACGAGCATGGCCAGAAGATTGAGCGGGCCGCGCAGGCGGCCGGGATGGCGCCGCGCGCCTTTGCCGATCGCATCGCGGAGCGCTTTCGCGATCTGACGGGGCAGTTGAACATCTCGAATGACGATTTCATTCGAACGACGGAGGCGCGGCACTATCGGGCGGTGGAAGCGATCTGGCGGCGGGTGCGGGACGCGGGCGATCTGTACAAAGGGACGTACGAGGGCTGGTACTGTTCGACCGAGCAGATCTTCGTGCCCGAGGCGCAGCTTGTCGGCGGTAACCGCTGTCCCGACTGCGGCAGCATCGTCGAACGGCTGACGGAAGAGAGCTACTTCTTCCGGCTCTCCAAATATCAGGAGCCGCTGCTCGAGCACTATCGCGCGCATCCGGAGTTCGTCACGCCGGACAACCGGCGGAACGAGATGATGGCGTTCATCGGCGCGGGCCTGCGTGACTTGAGTGTCAGTCGGACGTCCTTCTCGTGGGGCATTCCGGTGCCGGACGACCCGTCCCACGTCATCTACGTCTGGTTCGATGCCCTGACGAACTATCTGACGGCGGTCGGCTTTGGCGATGACGCGGCGGCGAGTCGCGAGCGCGTGGACGCGTTCTGGCCCGCGGACGTCCATCTGATGGGCAAGGAAATCGTCCGTCAGCACAGCATCTACTGGCCCGCCTTCCTCATGTCCGCCGGCCTCCCGCTGCCTCGTCGCATCATCGGTCACGGCTGGTGGCTGATGGAAGGCGCGAAGATGTCCAAGTCTCTGGGCAACGTCGTTCGTCCCAAGGACTACACCGATCGCTTTGGCGTCGACGCGCTGCGCTACTTCGTCCTGCGCGAGATGACGCTGGCGGGGGACGCGAGCTTCGACGATGAGGGGATGCTGGCGCGGTATAACGCGGACCTGGCGAACGACCTGGGGAACCTGGCCAGCCGCGTGACCACGATGATTCATCGGTACTGCGGCGCCGTCGTGCCGGCGGCAACCAGCGGTGACGTGTTGGACGGCGATCTGCGCGCGGCTACGCGCGCGGCAATCGAGCGTGTGACGAAGGCGGTTGCCGAGTACGACTTTGCGCAGGCGCTGACCGGCATCTGGGAGCTGGTGTCGCGATCGAACAAATACCTCGTTGCGCGTGAGCCGTGGGCGCTGGCGAAATCGCCGGACAAGCGCGCGCTGCTCGATCAGACCTTGTATCAGGCCGCGGACAGCCTGCGGGTGATCGCCGCGCTGATCGATCCGGTCATGCCGGAATCGGCGGCCCGGCTGCGGACGATGCTGGGCACGCCGCAGGAATCCTGGTTGACGCTGGCGCCGGGCGCGCTGGCGGCCGGTGGCGCGCTCGGGGCGGTCGAGCCCTTGTTTCCGAGAATGGAGCTTACAGTGGATCAGTTGAGAGCTATGGCTGCGGACCAGAACACGACGCCCAGCTCGACGCCGGCTGCGTCGACGCCGGCCGCGTCCTCCGACGCCGGCACGCAGCCGGGCGCGGCGACGCCCGCGTCCGCACCGGCACCGGCGGCGCCTGCCGCGCCTGCGGCGGCCTCGAGCGCGCCTGCAGCGGTTGCGACGTCAGCGACGCCGCCCGCGGCCGCGGCGCCGGCGGCTGACGCGGACGGTCATCGCATCACGTACGAGGACTTCATGAAGACGGAACTGCGGGTGGCCAAGGTCCTCGCGGCCGAGCGCGTCCCGAAGTCGAAGAAGCTGCTGAAGCTGACGGTCGACGCCGGCGGCGATCCGCGCACCGTCGTTGCCGGCATCGCCGAAGCCTACGAACCGGAGGCGCTCGTCGGCAGGTCCATTGTCATTGTCGCGAACCTGCAGCCGGCCAAGTTGATGGGGATTGAATCGAACGGCATGGTGCTGGCGGGCAGTCCCGAGGGCGGACAGCCGCAGCTCCTGACTTTTGACGTGCCGCCGCCGCCAGGCAGCCGGGTTCGCTAGGTGGATCTCTAGGTGGAACTGGAGTGATCGACTCGCATTGCCATCTGGCGGACGAGGTCTTTGCGGCGGACGCCGCCCAGGTCATCGGACGCGCGCGGGACGCGGGCGTCGAGCAGGCGCTCTGCATCCTGGATGCGGGCAGCGCGGACGAAGCGGCCCGCGTTCCCGGGCTGCTCGACCTCTGGCCGGCCATCCGGTTCAGCGCCGGCATCCATCCGCACCAGGCGGGCACGTATGCCGCAACGGCGGATGACGTTCCGCGGATTGTTGGCGCCGCCATTGACGGGAACCCGCATGTGCGGGCGCTGGGGGAGATCGGCCTCGACTACCACTATGACTTTGCGCCGCGCGACGTGCAGCAGGCGGTGTTCCGGACGCAGGTGCGCGTGGCGCGCGAGCGCGATCTGCCGGTGATCATCCACACGCGAGAGGCGGATGAGGACACGGTCCGGATCCTCACTGAAGAAGGGGAGGGCCGGGTCCGTGGCGTCTTTCACTGCTTTACGGGAGACGAGGCCCTGGCGCGCGCCGCGTTGGGGCTTGGGTTCCACGTCTCCTTTTCCGGGATTGTGACCTTTCCGCGTGCCGAGGCGCTGCGCGCGGTCGTGCCGCTGGTGCCGGACGACCGGCTCCTCATCGAGACCGACAGTCCCTTCCTGGCGCCCGTGCCGTTCCGTGGCAAGCGGAACGAGCCGGCGTGGGTCGGGCGGGTCGCGGAAACGCTGGCTTCTCTTCGTTCCCTCTCCGTGGACGACATAAAACGTCAGACGATGGAGAACTTTCGGCGGCTGTTTCGTCCATGAGCGGGGAACGCGACCTGCGTGGACGGGTGGGGCGCCGCAGCGGTCGGACGCCGTGTGGGCGCCCGTGTGCGGGCGGGTACGCGCGTTGACACCCTGGACATTCCTGTGTTCAGATTGACTCGCGTGAGCGAAGCCGTGCAGAAGTCACACTCTCCACTCGAATTAGCCCAGATTTTCGAGCCCATTCGCGAAGACCTCGACCGGGTCGAGCGCGAGTTCTCGCGTCACGTAGAATCGCGGGTACAACTGATTCCTCAGATGGGCCGCTACATTCAGATGAGCGGGGGCAAGCGGATCAGACCGGCGGTCCTCCTGATGGCGGCGCGGCTGTGCGGCTACAAGGGGGACGGCGCGGTGCTCTACGCGTCCGTGGTGGAATTCATCCACACGGCCACGCTGGTGCACGACGACATCATCGACGACTCGGAACTGCGGCGCGGGCGGCTGGCGGTGCATTCGCGGTGGGGCAACGACATTACGGTGCTCCTCGGGGATTACCTGTACATCAAATCGATGGCGCTCGCGTTGACGCAGGACTCGCTCGAGATCATCCGTACGCTCTGCGACGTCACGCTGAAAATGATCGAAGGCGAGCTCTTCCAGTTGACGAAGACCGGTGACATCGACATCACCGAAGAAGAGCACTTCGAGATCATTCGCCGCAAGACGGCGCATCTCTTTGGCGGCTGCGCGCAGATTGGCGGCATGCTCGGCAACATCTCCGAAGAGCAGCAGCGCGCGCTGTGGGAGTATGGCTACAACGTCGGCATTGCCTTCCAGGTCGTGGACGACCTGTTGGATTACACCGCGGACGAAGCGGTGCTGGGCAAGCCGATTGGCAGCGACCTGCGCGAAGGCAAAGTGACGCTGCCCATCATCTACCTGCTCGAGCGTGGCGGCGTGCCGGCCCGTGAACTGATCGAGACGATCGTCCGTGAGCGGACGGTCAGCCGCGAGCAGTGGATCGAGCTGAAGCGCCAGCTCGCCGAGCATCAGGCCTCGGCCTCGGCATCTCGTCAGGCCACGCACCACGCCATGCTGGCGCAACAGCACCTCAGTGGGTTCCCGCCCTCTCCGGAGCGGGATGCGTTGATGGCCCTTCCTGAATACATCCTGTCGCGGGATCGCTAGTCGCGGCCCACGCGCGCGTCTGCGAGGGTTCGCCCATGACGCCTGCCGAACAGATCGCCGATCTTCGGGCGCGCATCCGTCATCACGAAGAACGCTACTACGTTCACAACGATCCGGAAGTCTCCGACGCCGAATTCGATGGCCTCCTGAAAGAGCTGGAGGAACTCGAAGCGCGTCACCCGGATCTCGTCACGGTTGACTCACCCACGCAGCGCGTTGCCGGCCGGCCAATCGAAGGCTTCACCTCGCTTCGGCACGCCGCGCCGATGCTCAGCCTCGACAACGCCTATGACGAAGCCGATGCGCGGGCGTTCGACGAGCGGCTGCGGCGCGCGCTGGGGGCGGCCGGGGAGCTGGCCTACGTCGCGGAGCTCAAGATCGACGGGCTCAGCATCGCCTTGACCTACGACCAGGGCGTGCTGGCGCGGGGCGTCACGCGGGGAGACGGCGTCGAAGGCGAGGACGTCACCGCGAACGTGCGGACGATTCGGCCCATTCCGCTGAAGCTGCGGGGCGGGCCGACGCATCGTATCGAGGTGCGGGGCGAGGTCTTCCTGCCGCGGGCCGCCTTCGAGCGGGTCAACCGCGAGCGGGAGGAAGCCGAGGAGCCGTTATTCGCCAACCCGCGGAACGCGGCGGCGGGAACGATGCGGAACCTCGACCCCAATCTCGTCGCGAAGCGCGGGCTGGGCACGTTCGTCTATCAGCTCGTCGACACGCGGTCCGGGCGAGACGAAGCGGGAACGACGGAGCAGGGGGAGGAGCTGCGATCGCACGCGCAGACGCTGGAACGGTTTGCGGAATGGGGGTTGCCGGTGCAGAAGCACTGGCGCCGGTGCGAGGGCATCGAGACCGTCCTGGCGTTCTGTCGGGAATGGGGCGACAAGCGTCACGGCCTCGACTTCGAAACCGACGGGGTCGTCATCAAGCTGGACGATCTGGCGCTGCGCGAGCAGGCGGGCAGCACGTCGAAGTTCCCGCGGTGGGCGTTCGCCTTCAAGTTCCCGGCGCAGCAGGCGACGACGAAGCTGCTGGACATCAAGGTCAACGTCGGGCGGACGGGGGCGGTGACGCCGTACGCGGTGCTCGAGCCGGTGAAACTGGCCGGATCGACGATTCAAATGGCGACGCTGCACAACGAGCAGGAGATTGCGCGGAAGGACATCCGTCCGGGCGACATGGTCCTGATCGAAAAAGGCGGCGACGTCATTCCCAAAGTCGTCAAGCCGATCGTCTCGCTGCGTGGCGAGGGGGCGGACGAGCCGCAGCCGTTCGTGATGCCGACGGACTGTCCGATCTGCGGAACGCCGTTGGAGCGGCCGGAAGACGAAGTCGTGTGGCGGTGCGTCAACCTGTCGTGTCCGGCGCGGCTGCGGCGCAGCCTGGAGCACTTTGCCGGCCGGCGTGCGATGAACATCGAGGGCCTGGGTGAATCGCTGGTCGACCAGTTGGTGACCTCTGGTCTCGTCAAGGACTTCAGCGACGTCTATCACCTCGACATCGAGCGGCTGGCGGCGTTGGAGCGGATGGGGAAGAAATCCGCGGCCAATGTCATCGCGCAGATGGAGCGCAGCAAGGAGGCGGGGCTGGGGCGGCTGCTGTTCGCTCTGGGTATCCGGCACGTTGGGGAACGCGGGGCGGCGGCGCTGGCGCGGGCGTTCCGGGTGATGGATGCGGTGGTGGCGGCGCCGGTGGACGCCATCGAACGCGTTTCGGATATCGGGCCGGTCGTGGCGCAATCCGTGCGATCGTTCTTCGACGCGGAAGCGAATCGCGACGTCATCGCGCGGCTCGCGGCGGCGGGCGTGCGGATGGAAGCGGGGCCGGATGAAGAAATGTCTGGCGGGCGGCCGTTGAGCGGGCAGACGTTTGTCCTGACGGGAACGCTGGAATCGATGACGCGGGACGAGGCCCAGGCGCAGCTGGAGCGGATGGGCGCGAAGGTCGCGTCCGCGGTCAGCAAGAAGACAACCGCGGTGATCGCGGGAGCGGAAGCGGGCAGCAAGCTCGCCAAAGCAGAAAAGCTCGGAGTGCCCGTGCTCGATGAGGCGGCGTTCCTGGAGCGTATAATCGGAAGCGACGCATCATGAAACCGCGGATTCTTGTCATCGACGATGAGGCGGCGATCCGTGATTCGCTGCGGATGATCCTCGAATACGAGGGCTACGACTGTCTGCTCGCGCCGACGGGGCCGGACGGGATTGCGATGATCGAGAAGGACGCGCCGGATCTCGTCTTCCTCGACATCAAGATGCCGAACATGGATGGCCTCGAAGCGCTCGAGCGCATCCGCGCCATCAACGAGACCATCCCTGTCGTCATGATCTCCGGCCACGCCACGGTGAGCACCGCCGTCGAGGCGACGAAGAAGGGCGCCTTCGACTTCATCGAAAAGCCTCTCGCCAGCGACCGCGTGCTGCTGACCGTGCGGAACGCGGTGGATCAGCATCGGCTCAAGGACGAAAACGTCACGCTGAAGCGCGCCGCGGAAGCGCGTCACGAGATGGTGGGGGAGAGCGAGTCGCTCAAAGCCGTCCGCGAAGCCATCGGCCGCGCCGCGCCGACGAACGCCACCGTGCTGATCCTGGGCGAGTCCGGCGTCGGCAAGGAGCTCGTCGCGCGGGCCATCCACCGCAACAGTCTGCGCAGCCGTGAGCGGTTCGTGCAGGTCAACTGCGCGGCGATTCCCGAAGAGCTGATCGAGTCCGAGCTGTTCGGGCACGAGAAGGGCTCGTTCACGGGCGCGACCGAAAAGCAGATTGGCAAATTCGAGCAGGCGGATCGCGGGACGATCTTCCTGGACGAAGTCGGCGACATGAGTGCGAAGACGCAGGCCAAGGTGTTGCGCGTCCTGCAGGAGGGGGAAGTCGAGCGGCTGGGATCGTCGAAGACGATGAAGGTGGATGTGCGGGTGATTGCGGCGACCAACAAGGACCTGGAGTCCGAAATTGAAGAAGGCAAGTTCCGCGAGGACCTCTACTTCCGCTTGAGCGTCATTCCGATCTACGTCCCGCCGCTCCGCGAGCGGCCGGAAGACATCCCCGCGCTCGTGCGTCACTTCATCGAGCTGTTCGGGCGGGAGGGCAGTTTCAAGCCGCGGCGGTTCAGTCCGGCGGCGCTGGACCTGCTGCAGCAGCACCGCTGGAAGGGCAACATCCGCGAACTGCGGAACACGATCGAACGTCTGCTGATCATGTCGCGGGGCGACGTGATCGACGTGCCGGATCTGCGCGACGTCGTGCGGACCGAATCGCGGGCGGTGGTGTCCGCGGACGCGCCGCGTGAAAAGCCGGGGACGCTCCGCGAGTTCAAGGAAGCGACCGAGCGGACGTTCCTCGTGGAAAAGCTGCGCGAGAACGCCTGGAACATCTCGCGTACGGCTGAGGTCATCGGCACGCCGCGCAGCAATCTCTACAAGAAGCTCGAGCAGTATCAGATCAGCCAGGAGCGGGACGGCTGATGGTCCGGCGCCGCTGATGGCTCGGCGCGGCTGATGTGGCTGAACACCGATGGCTGGGGCTGCTGCGACCGCGGGCCGTTGATGGCCGTCAGACGGTCTGCGCGTCGGGCGGTATACAATAGCGTTGGTCTTTGTGAAGGAGCCGCAGCGCACCGAGACGATCGCCGGATGGGTGGTGCAAGCCGTCCATCTGGAGGAAAGTCCGAACTCCGGAGGGCAGTGCGCCGGGTAACCCCCGGTCAGGGCGACCTGAAGGAAAGTGGCACAGAAAATATACCGCCTGGTGGAGGCTTGTCCTTCGCCCGGTAAGGGTGAAAAGGTGCGGTAAGAGCGCACCGCGTCTCCTGTAAGGGAGATGGCAGGCAAAACCCCGCACGGAGCAAGACCAAATAGGGAGGCGTTCGAGGGCGGCCCGTCCGACGCTTCCGGGTAGGTCGCTGGAGGCCGTCAGTGATGACGGTCCTAGAGGAATGATCGTCATCCGCGTGGCGGGTTCACCGCTGTGCGGACACAGAATTCGGCTTACTGGTGGGCTGCGGTTCTTTCCTGACCAACACTTCACGCGCGTGCGCGCTGGCGCGCGCGTCTTCTTCTTGGCTCGTGCGCGAGCCGGGCTTCACGCTTCATCGAGATTGGCGGTCTGGACCGGCGGATGTCCGCGCGTGCGCGGCGTGTGCCGGTTCGCAGTGAGGGCTACGTATGTCGTTGTTCGTCGTGACCGGCGGGGCCGGGTTCATTGGGTCGCATCTCGTCGAGGAGCTCGTTCGCCGCGGCCAGCGTGTACGCGTCGCCGACAGCCTCATCACCGGTCATCGGCACAACCTCGCGCATCTCTCGGGCGTGGACTTTCTCGAAGGCGATCTCGCGGACGTCGATGTAGCCCGCCGTGCGGTCGAGGGCGCAACCTACGTCCTGCATCAAGCCGCGATTCCGTCCGTGCCGCGGTCGGTGAAGGATCCGATTACGTCGAACCGCGCGAACATCGACGCCACCGTCAACGTGCTGGTCTCCGCGCGCGATGCCGGCGTCAAGCGCCTGGTCTTTGCGGCGTCATCGTCTGCATACGGCAATACCGACGTCCTGCCGAAGCGGGAGGACATGCCGACGTCGCCCCTGTCGCCCTACGCACTGCAGAAGCTGGTGGGCGAGCAGTACCTGCAGCTCTTCACGTCGCTCTACGGCCTGGAGACGGTGGCGATCCGCTATTTCAACGTCTTCGGTCCTCGCCAGGATCCGGCGTCACCGTATTCGGGTGTGATTTCGCTCTTCATCACGGCCTTGCTGGAGGGCCGCGCGCCGACGATTTACGGCAACGGTGAGCAGACACGTGACTTCACCTACGTGGCCAACGTCGTCGACGGCGTCCTGCGTGCGTGCGAGGCGCCGAACGCATCCGGCCAGGTGATCAACCTCGCCACCGGCGGCCGTATCTCGCTGAACGATCTGTTCAACCAGTTGAAAGCGATCATCGGCGGCCAGGTCACGCCAATCTACGGACCCACCCGCGAAGGCGACGTCCGCGACTCCCAGGCCGACATCACCAAGGCCCGCCAGTTGCTCGGCTACGAACCCAGCGTGTCCTTCGAAGAAGGCCTGCGCCAGACCGTCGCCTGGTATCGCACCGCCCGAGCCGAACGCGCCCCGGCCTAACCCCGCGTCGCGCGGGCGCTGTCGCTCGCGCCATGCCGTCGCGCGCACGCGCCTCCCGCGCTGGATGTCGCCACACGCAGCATCGCGTGACCCGTCCGCGGTCCGACGCAGCGCCGCCGCACGTCGCTGGCCGCCGAGGCCGGCGCGTCGCAGCGCGCGTCGCGTCGCCTTGGCACACGTCATCTGACGAGGGACGCTGCCGCGCGCGCCACCCACGCCGGATGTCGCCACACGCCGCACGCGGCGCGCCGCATCGGGACCGCGCGCCGCGCCGAGGCCGTCTAGGCGCATCCACTGATGCTGCGCGGACTTCACCTCCGTTCGCCATCCGTCACGACGTCCGCACGTCAGCGATCTCGCCTTCCTCCTTTCACGAAAGCTCCGCGCCGCCGCGCGCGCTGCACCGTGCTGGACGGTCGCAACCACCGTTGCGGCTCCGCGCCCTCCAGTCATCGATCCCGCAATCGGCCTGAATTCGGCCTGAAATCATGCGATTTCGTCAGCGCATGACGTCATCTGACCGGTATCGGGGTCGCCGCGACTGCACACCGCGGTTTCCACTTTCACAGGCACGTCTCGCGCTCTTCATCCGCGCCTCGCACGCTCGTCCCGCCAACATCAACGCACTCTGTGCGTTCCGCGGACGCACATCCACGCGTTCTTTCCGGCCCTGCTCTTGCTCTATGGAAGACAGCTTCGATCGCACGACTGCTGACGGCGTGCTCGCGTCGAGTGCGCCGCGTCGAAGCCAAATCGATCTCACGGCTGAGGGAGGGTAATCGGAATGTGGCGACACGCGTGGACGGTTCTGCTCATGGTGATCTACAGCGGCGGCATGCCGATCGCGGGACAGGAGAAGGCGATCACAGGGGTCAGGGAAGTGACCGGAGCGGAAAGGGTCAGCGGACAAGCGGCGGAAGAGAAGAGGGCGGGAACGTCTGCCGGCCTGGTCAACATCAACACCGCCAGCGTCGCGCAGCTTGAGGCGTTGCCTGGCATCGGTCACGCGATGGCCGCACGCATCGTTGAATATCGCGAGAAGAACGGCGCGTACAAGCGGCTGGAAGACCTCATGGGCGTTCGCGGCATCGGCGAGAAGAATTTTCTGAAGCTGAAGCCGCTGATCAGCGTCGGCGTCGAGAAGACGCAGAAAGACAGATAGGAGCGCGCGATGTGGGCTGAACGAGCGGCGAGTCGCCGCGACATGACGTGTCATCAGCCGGGACCACGATTCCCCGGCACCCGGCCGGATACGCAAGGTCGATCGCAGTCACCGCACCGCGGGCGATGTGATGTGCTGGATCAGCGTGGATGGTCGGCGCTGGAACTGTTGTTCGTGGTGATGCTAATCCTCACGATCGGGGGGTGGTCGCTGGGCGCGGCAGCCACGGCAGCCGCCGACGTGCGGGCGATCAGTGCGGCGCGGTACCTCGCGCAGTGCGTCCGGCAGGCACGCGTCGAGGCGCTGCGCCGTTCGGCCCACGTCGGCCTTCGCTTCGGGACCAGAGATCGCTTCGTCACCTTCGGCGCGTTCGTGGATGGTAACGGCAACGGACTCCGCACCGCCGAGATTGAAGATGGCGTCGACCGGCCGCTGATCCCGGAACAGGCGGTGAGCGATCAGTTCCGGGGCGCCGCCATCGGTCTCGGGATGGATGTGCCGGGGATAGACGAGGGGGCTGCGCCAATGGGGCGGGGAAGCAATCCCATTCGCCTTTCCGGCGGAGGCATGCTGCTCTCCTTTGCCCCCACAGGCTCCTCCTCGTCCGGCACCATCTACCTCGAAAGCGAAGCGCGCCAGTTCGCGGTAAGAATCATGGGCCTGACAGGACGAGTACGGCTGCTCGAATACGTTCCTCTGGCACGGCAATGGGTGGAGCGGTAAGACCAACACGGACGGAAGTTTTCGGCGGAGGTGGCGCCGGGGCCGTCGAACGCCGTCGCAGCCGCCGCGTCTCTGCCGGAGCACTCCCGTGGACGCTGTCCTGTCGGGTGCTGCCGGATCGAGACGCGCGCGTCATCGACCTCGGCAGCACGGGCATGCTGCTGCGCACGGTCGGCGTGCTGCGACCTGGCCGCTCCATACGCTTTCAGCTTCGTCGCGATCAAGGCGACGTCTGCACGCTCTCGGGCGACGTGCGATGGTGTCTCGTCGTTGGCATCGAGCCCGAGCAGGGCGTTATTGTCCACGCGGGTGTGGCGTTCACCCCGCCACTGGACTGGTGGCGCGATCTCGATTCGGGATGAGCAGCGACTTCGCATGCCTGGGCACTGGCTACCCAGCAGAATCCTGCCGGGCTGGATTTCGATGGTGTGCTCGGCAAGTCGGAAGAGCGAGGAGGACGTGGTGATCGACAGGATGGGGTAGGCGTGGCACCGATCTTGGGTAGGCGGCTCCTCGACTTTTCAGCGCGGAGGATACGGACTGGCAATGAGTGCACAGCATCCGAGTCGAGCACACCAGAGACGACGACAACGAAACGAGCGACAAGAGAGACAAGGAGAACAGACATGTACGCAAGCACGGCGGCAGGCACCGGTGACGGCGGAGAGCGTCGCGGTCGAGTTATTGATGGATATGGCGGCAGGACATGGGCGCGACATATGGGCACGGTTTGAGCGCCTCGCGGCGCGCCTGACGGGATTGCCCCAGGTGCGTCTCTGTTCGCAGCTCGCTCGTCCTGCCATTCAACCGGGCGTTTCGGTCTATTCGGTACCGGTGCGCGGATGGTCGGGCCGATACGTGCTCGAAGCGCTCACAACGGACCCCTCATCGTTCGACAACGGCACGGTGAAGGAGTGCTTGAAGACATTGGCGGAGGTCGCGCCGTTGGTGTTGCGTGCGCAGGCGAGTCCTCGGCGTGCGCGGGACAGGAATCAGGGGCAGAGCAGCCTCGTGGGATCGAGCGGGCCGATGCAGGCATTGCGACGGAAGATCGAGGAGGTCGCTACGGGCCGCGCCGCGGTGCTGATCGAAGGTGAGACGGGCGTCGGGAAAGACCTCGTGGCTCGCGAGATTCATCATGCCAGCGATCGGCGGATGGGGCCGTTCGTGGCGGTGAACTGTGCCGCGATGGTCGAGACCCTCATCGAAACGGAGCTGTTCGGCATCGCGGATCGGGTCGCGACGGGCGTGCGGGGGAGGCTGGGCTACTTCGAACAGGCGCACGGAGGGACGCTCTTCCTGGACGAAGTGGCAGACCTCTCGCTGCCAGGACAGGCGAAACTGCTGCGAGTGCTGCAGGATCTGCGCGTCCAACCGGTTGGCAGTATGCAGGCACGGCAACTTGACGTTCGGGTTGTCGCCGCCACGAATCGTCCGCTTGGCGTCCTCGTGGCGGAGCGGCGGTTTCGATCCGACCTGTGGTTTCGGCTGAAGGCGTTCGTGATTCGGGTGCCGCCGTTGCGGGAGCATGTCGAAGACGTCCAGGAGCTTGTCGAGAATTTCATCAAGCTCTATGGCAATGGCGATCGGTGGACGTTGTCGGCGCAGGCGCTGGACCTGCTGATTAGCCACATGTGGCCGGGGAACGTGCGTGAACTGGAGCATGCGATTGAATCGGCCATCGCGGCGCGCAGGGGTGGCGGCGAGATCGCGATGGAGCACCTGCCGGATGAAATCCGGGTCGGGTACGAGCCGGTGACGGGGAATCGGGCGCTGGGAGGGACCTTGCGGGAGCGCTGCAGCCGGTATGTGCGGGCAACGCTCAGGCAGTGCGGCAACAACAAGAGCAAGGCGTGCGAGCAGCTCGATATCAGCTATCACACCTTGCAGCGTCATCTGGAGTACGGCCTCGACGCAGTGGATCCACCGATGGGGGATCCACCGACGGGAAGTCTGCCGGTGTCTCGGAACGACGCGGCGGACGACCGTGCGGTGCGGGAGGCGGCGCCGGACGGAGCCGGGAAACGGGAGCAGACGTCTGGCCCGCCTGACGCCCCGCTGGGCGGCGGGAGTGACGGCGGGGGTGGAGAAGAGGAGGAGAAAGAAAGACAAGAATAGACGAGGGTCGAGGAGAGCGCCTGATCGAGGTGAAGGGGAGTGGCGGACGAGGTGCGACTGGAAGATCCGCGGTGGCTGAGGCGTCGCGGCTGGTCGATGCGTGTGTCTTGACCGTATTGTCGAGCGCATAGTACCGTGGTTAGGTTTCACAGGTGCTCCTGGTGATGGCCGGGGCTGCAGGCCTGTTGAAGCCAACGGATACTGCCGGCTGGCGGCGACCTCACGGACGGAATCAGCGCCGACGTTCCGGATGCGTGAAGCGCGTCTGGAAGCCCTATACGGACACACATGGCCGAGGCCAATACCACTCCTCTCCTGAAGACTCCTCTTCACGCTCGACATCTGCAGCATGGCGCCCGGATGGTGGGCTTTGGCGGCTGGGACATGCCGGTCGAGTACTCCGGCATTGTCGCCGAGCACATGGCGGTCCGGGCGCGGGCGGGCTTGTTTGACGTCAGCCACATGGGCGAGATCGAGATTGCCGGAGCCGATGCGCTGGCGGCTGTGCAGAAGATCTCGAGCAATGACGCGTCGCGATTGAGCGTCGGGCAGATTCACTACTCGGCGCTGACGACGGAGCGTGGGACGTTTGTGGATGATCTGCTGGTGTATCGCTGGGCGGATCAGCACTTTCTCCTGGTGGTGAACGCGGGAAACATCGCGAAGGACTTTGCCTGGATCTCGCGGCAGATCGCGGACGTGGGTGACGCGGTTGCGGTGAATTCCAGTTCGCGGTATGCCTTGGTGGCGTTGCAGGGGCCGGCCGCCTTGCCGGTGTTGCAGACGCTGACCGGCATCGACCTGGCGGGCTTGAAGTACTACTGGTTCGCGCACGGGGAAATCGCGGGTCTGCGGGGAACGGTGTCGCGGACCGGGTACACCGGCGAGGACGGCTTCGAGGTCTTCGTGGCGCCGGCGTTGGCGGAGCGGCTGTGGAATGCGATCCTCGAAGCCGGTCGCGGTGCGGACGTGGTTCCGGCTGGCTTGGGGGCGCGGGACACGTTGCGGCTGGAAGCGTCCATGCGGTTGTGCGGGAGTGATATCGACGAAGAGACGACGGTTCTAGAGGCGGATCTTGGGTGGATCGTGGGGTGGAAGAAGGAGAGCTTCCTTGGCTCCGACGTCCTCAAGAAGCAGAAGGCCGAAGGCGTGTCGAAGAAGCTGGTCGGCTTCGAAGTCCTGGATCGCGCCATCGCTCGTCATGGGCATCACGTCTACATCGACGGCCAGCAGGCCGGCGTCGTCACCAGTGGCACGCAGACGCCGTTTCTGAAGAAGGCGATTGGCATGGCCTATGTGCCCGCGGACGCGGCCGTGCCGGATCGCGAGTTGGAGATCGACATCAGGGGCCGGCGCACGCGCGCCCGCATCGTGCCGATGCCGTTCTACAAGCGACCGAGGAGCTGACATGAATCCGACGGACCTCAAGTACACCAAAGACCACGAGTGGCTTCGCGTCAAGGGCGGCAGCGAGGCAGAAGTCGGCATCACGGAGTTCGCGCAGAAGCAATTGGGCGATGTCGTCTACGTGGAGTTCCCGAACGTAGGCATGACGTTGAGCGAGAAAGAGCCGTTCGGGAGCATCGAATCGGTCAAAGCCGTCTCGGAGTTGTTTGCGCCGGTGAGCGGTGAGGTGATCGCGGTCAACTCCGAGCTGTCCGACGCTCCCGAGAACATCAACGAGAGTCCCTATGAAGCCTGGATCATCAGAGTGAAGATGGCGAGTGCTGATGGGACGAAGGGGCTTCTCTCGGCACAGGAGTACGAAGCGTTCCTCAAGCAGGAAGAGGCTGAATAGTTCCTCGGATGACAATGAATCTCGACGCTTCCGATTTGTTCTCGCAGCGCCACATTGGCCCGCGTCCTGAAGACGCGAAGGCGATGTTGGACGTGGTTGGCGCGGCCTCGTTGGACCAGTTGATGGACGAGGTGCTCCCACCGAGCATCCGTCGTACGGAATCCCTCTCCCTCCCACCCGCGGAGAGCGAGTTCCAGTACCACACGAGGCTTCGTTCCCTTGCCGCGAAGAATATCGTCGCACGCTCGTTCATCGGGCTGGGGTATTACGACACGATCACGCCCAGCGTGATCGTGCGCAACGTCCTGGAGAATCCAGGGTGGTATACACCCTACACGCCGTATCAGGCGGAGATTGCCCAGGGGCGGTTGGAAGCGCTGTTGAACTTTCAGACCGCGGTGAGGGATCTCACCGGCATGGAAGTCGCCAATGCGTCGCTGCTGGATGAAGCCACGGCCGCGGCGGAAGCGATGACCATGATGCACCGCGTCCACGCGAAGAAGGGCGAGGCTTCGGTCTTTCTCGCGGCCGACACCTGCTTTCCACAGACGCTCGAACTGCTCGCGGCGCGCGCGGAGCCGCTCGGGTTGGAACTGCGTGTGCAGCCGATCGACCAGATGGTGCTGGACGATCGGGTCTTCGGCCTGTTGGTGCAGACGCCGGACGTCAACGGTGCGGCGCACGATCTGCGAGGCCTGATCGAGCGCGCGCATCGTGCCGGCGTCCTTGTCGCCGTGGCGAGCGATCTCCTGGCGTTGACGCTGCTCACGTCACCCGGCGAGATGGGTGCGGACGTGGTGGTCGGGAGCGCGCAACGTTTTGGCGTGCCGCTCGGCTACGGTGGTCCGCACGCCGCGTTCTTCGCGACGAAGGAAACGTACGTGCGGCAGGCGCCGGGCCGAATCATTGGCGTTTCAGTCGATGCGCAGGGCAACCCGGCGTATCGCATGGCGCTTCAGACGCGCGAGCAGCATATCCGGCGTGAGAAGGCGACCTCGAACATCTGCACCGCGCAGGCGCTCCTCGCGAACATCGCCGGTCTGTATGCTGTCTATCACGGTCCCGCAGGTCTGAAGAACATTGCCAGCCGCGTCCACACCTTGACCGTCGTCCTCGCGCGCGAGCTGACGGCGGTTGGCTACGAGCAGAAGAACGCCATCTTCTTCGACACCCTGGCGATCGATGTCGATGACGCCGCGGCCGGTCGGCTTCGTGAACAGGCCACGAACGCGAAGCTGAACTTCCGCTATGCGGGTTCCAGGATCGGCATAGCGCTGGACGAGACCGTGTCGCGCGCGGATGTCCAGGCGATCGTTCAGGTGTTTGCCGCGGCGGCGGGTCGTACGGCGCGCGCGATCGAATGGCCAACGGCTCCGGAGCTGAAGTTCCCGGCTTCATTGACGCGTTCGTCCGAGTATCTGACGCATCCGGTGTTCAACACGCATCACTCGGAAACCGAGATGATGCGCTACATCCGCGGCCTGGAGCGCAAGGACATCGGGTTGGATACCTCGATGATTCCGCTCGGCTCCTGCACGATGAAGTTGAACGCCGCGGCGGAGATGCTGCCGATCACCTGGCCGGAGTTCTCGCGGCTGCATCCCTTTGCGCCGGTGGAACAGACGCAGGGCTACCAGCAGGTCTTCGCGGAGCTCGAAGCGGCGTTACGAGAGATCACCGGCTTTGCCGGCGTCTCGTTGCAGCCGAACTCGGGTGCCCAGGGTGAGCTGGCCGGTCTGCTGGTCATTCGCGCGTATCACGCGGATCGCGGCGAATCCCGGCGGGATGTCGTGCTGATCCCGTCCTCCGCGCACGGCACCAATCCCGCCAGCGCGGTCATGGCCGGGATGAAGGTCGTGGTCGTGGCCTGCGATGAGCAGGGGAACGTCGACGTCGCGGATCTGCGCAAGAAGGCGGACAAGCACCGCGAGCAACTGGCGGCGTTGATGGTCACGTACCCGTCGACGCACGGCGTGTTCGAGGATTCGATTCGCGAGATCTGCGCGATCGTTCATGAGTGTGGCGGGCAGGTCTACATGGACGGCGCCAACATGAACGCGCAGGTCGGCTTGACGAGTCCGGCGTTGATTGGCGCGGACGTCTGTCACCTCAACCTGCATAAGACCTTCGCGATTCCGCATGGTGGCGGTGGTCCTGGCATGGGGCCGATTGGCGTTGCGGTGCACCTCGTGCCGTATCTGCCCGGTCATGCCCTCATCAAGACCGGTGGTGACAAGGCCATTCCAGCCATCGCCGCGGCGCCTTGGGGCAGTGCGAGCATTCTGCTGATCTCATACGGCTACATTCGCATGCTTGGCGCGGACGGCATGACGGACGCCACGCGGTACGCGATCCTCAACGCGAACTACATCAAGGCGCGGCTCGAATCGCACTTTCCGATTCTCTACACGCGCGCGAACGGTCGAGTGGCGCACGAGATGATCGTGGACCTCAGACCGTTGAAGCAGTCCTCTGGCATCGACGAATCGGACGTTGCGAAGCGGCTGATGGACTATGGCTTCCACGCGCCGACCATCTCGTTCCCGGTGCCGGGCACGCTGATGATTGAGCCGACGGAAAGCGAGCCGAAAGAGGAGCTCGATCGGTTCTGTGAAGCACTGATTGCGATTCGTCGTGAGATCCAGGCGGTTACGGATGGAACGATGGATCGGCGGGACAACGTCCTGAAGCATGCGCCGCACACGGCGATGGTGGCATTGGCGGATGAGTGGCCGCATGCGTACTCACGGGAGCAGGCGGTCTATCCATTGCCGTTTGTAAAGACGCGGAAGATCTGGCCGGCGGTGGGCCGGATCGACAACGCGCACGGCGATCGTCATCTCATCTGCGCGTGTCTGCCGATCGATGCGTATGCCGACGAAAACGAGGCGGTCGCCAGCGTCTGACGAAGCCGTAGCGGCAGACGCAGACCGCGCTCGTTGCTGGCTGGCGCGTCCTCTCTCGTCAGAGTTGATGCGCTGGCAGTAACGGATGTCGGCGTCACGCCGTGACGGTTGTTGGTGAAGATGGTGTGGCGGTGGCTGCGGCGGCGCGGACCCGGAACTCTTGCAGAAGCTGCTGGGTGACGGGGCCTGGGCGGCCGGAGCCGATCTCCAGGTCGTCGACGTGGACGATCGGGACGATTTCGCGCGTCGTGCTGGTCAGGAACGCCTCGTCTGCGTCGGCCAGATCCTCTTCGACCAGGGCCTCTTCGCGTACGCGGATCTGCAGGGACTTCGCGAGCTCGATGACGAACGCGCGCGTCACGCCGGCGAGCAGACCGGCATCCAGCGGCGGCGTCCGCAGCACTCCTCCCGTGACCAGGAAGAAATTGGACTGCGAGCATTCGCACAGCTCGCCGCGATGGTTCCGCATCAGGGCTTCGAACGCCTGACGCTTGTAGGCCTGCTGCATGGCCAGCGCGTTGTTCAGGAGATTGTTGCTCTTGATCCGCGGATTCAGGCTTTGTGGATGATTGCGCAGGATCGGCACGAGTGACACGCGGACGCCATCCTCGAACACGCTGTCCGGCGGTGACACATGCGGCTTGGCGATGATGACGATGGTCGGGGTGGGGCAGGCGGAGGGATCGTAGACGAGCTCGCCGACGCCGCGCGTGACGAGGATGCGGACGTAAGCTTCGTCTGGCGTCGAGCCGGCATCCATCGTTTCCTGGATTCGTTGCAGCAGCCCTTCGTCGGAGATCGGCACCGTCAGCGCGATCTGTTCGGCCGATGAGCGCAGGCGGGCCGTGTGCGGGGCGTACAGGAATGGCGACCGGTTGTACGTGCGCAGCACCTCGTACACGCCTTCGCCATAGAGGAACCCGTGATCGAACACCGAGATCACCGCGTCCTCTTCCTTGACTACCCGCCCATCGATATTGACCATTGCCGCCATTCACCCTCCTCCGGTCTGATCACAGCCGACCAGCCGCGTCTACCAGCGTACTCCGCGACCAGGAAACTCTGCAACGGCTGCGACGCGAAAATCCGACGGCCCGAATTGGTGGCCTGAACCTGCCGCCCGCTGCGACCCCCGAGACCGGCGGATGACGCGGTCGCGCTGGCCGCTGGCGTGGGGCGCTCGTCCCCGCCTCGGTGGTAGGATGATGCCGCTATGCGAGTAGTTTCGGCAGCGCAGATGCGCGAGGCGGACCGGTTCACCATCGAAGAGCTCGGCATTCCCTCCATCGTCCTGATGGAGCACGCCGGCCGCGCCGTGGTCGCGGCAATGGCCGCTCACTTTGGCGACCTGGACGGGTTGCAGGTCGCGGTGCTCTGCGGACGCGGCAACAACGGCGGCGACGGCTTCGTGGCCGCGCGCCACCTGACGCAGCAAGGCGCGGACGTGACGGTCTACCTCCTGGAGACGGTTGACGGCCTTCGAGGCGATCCCGCCATCAACGCGCGCATCCTCCAGCGGTTGTCGGTCCCGCTCCTTTCCGTGGAGGACGAGACCGCGTGGCGAGCGCAGGCGCCGGATCTGGCGACGGCCGATCTCATCCTCGACGCCCTCTTTGGCACCGGCTTGCGGCCGCCGCTGACCGGTCTTGCCGCCGTGGTGATCCAGGACGTCAACATGGCCGGCGTGCCGGTCGTTTCCATTGACCTGCCCAGCGGCCTGTCCTCGGATGACGCGCAGGTCGAGGGCGACGCGATTGAAGCCACGCTGACGGTGACGCTTGCGGCGCCGAAGGTCTCGCTGGTCTTCCCGCCAGCGGATGCGTACGCCGGCGAGATCATGGTCGCGGACATCGGCATCCCGCGCTCGGTCATCGAGCACCTGGAGGGATCGCGGATACAGCTGTTGACCGCGTCGGACGTCGCGCGGCACCTGCCGGAGCGTCCGATCGAGGCGCACAAGGGGACTTTCGGCCGCATCACCATCGTGGCGGGTTCGATTGGGAAGACGGGCGCCGCGCACCTCTCGGCGATGGCGGCGCTGCGCTCGGGCGCGGGACTGGTGACCGTCGCGACGCCGCGCGCGTGCGTCGCGACCGTGGCGGCGATGGGACCGGAATACATGACCGTGCCCCTGCCGGACGCGGACGGGGTCGTCGGGGTCGGGGCGGCCGACGCCGTGCTCGCGCTCGACGCGGACGTGTTCGCGATCGGTCCTGGCCTCGGCGTGGGACGGGAACAGTCGGCGCTCGTCCGTGAGCTGCTGGACCGCGCGACGAAGCCGCTGGTCATCGACGCGGACGGACTGAATGCCTGCGTCGGACAACTGGATGCGCTGAAGGGCCGCGACGACCGTCCGGTAATCATCACGCCGCATCCAGGCGAGATGGCGCGGCTCACCTCTCGCGACATCGCGGACGTGCAACGAAACCGCGTCGATGTTGCACGCGATTTCGCGGTCGCGCAGCAGATGTACGTCATCCTCAAAGGCCATCGCACCGTCGTTGCGACGCCGCAGGGTGCGGTGTTTGTCAACCCGACGGGCAATCCGGGCATGGCAACTGGCGGCACCGGCGATGTGCTGACCGGGATCGTCGCGGCATGGCTCGCGCAGGTCCATCGTCCCGAAGCGGCGTGCGCCCTTGCCGTCTTCTTGCATGGCACCGCCGGCGATCTCGCGGCCGCCGCGCGGGGCGAGGTGGCGCTGATTGCCCGTGATCTGATTCAGTATCTTGGTGAAGCGGTGCAGATGCTGGCGGAACCGGATGGCGACGAGCGCGACGAAGACGAGGATGGGGAGCTGGAGGAATGAGCGGAGACGCCGTCAAGACGGTCGAACAGATCCGCACGCGTTCCGATGAGGAAACCGCCGGCGTCGCGCGGCGGCTGGCTGTCGATCTGCGCGCCGGCACCATGATTCACCTGGTTGGCGAGCTGGGAGCAGGGAAGACGGTCTTCGTGCGAGGGCTGGCGGAAGGGCTGGGGATCGATCCGGACGAGGTCAGCAGTCCGACGTTTACGCTCGTTCAGGAATACGTTGGGCGCCTGAAGCTCTTTCACGTCGATCTCTACCGCCTCGCATCCGCCGAGGTCGACGATCTCGGCCTCGACGCGCTCACCACCGAGGCCATCGTCGCGATCGAATGGGCCAACCGCATGCCCGTCGACGATCCCCGCGCTCTCGTCGTTCGTATCGAAGACGTCGGTGGGGACGAGCGGCGCATCAGCATCGAATGGCCGCCGCGCGCGGTCTAGCGCGCCGAGCAGGCCATCCGTTCCTACCGGCTACTGCCGTTTCCCAAATCTCCCAAGCGACCGCCGCTGCGCGCGCTCTTACTGCGCGCGGTAGTTGGGCGCTTCCTTCGTGATCACCACATCGTGGACGTGGCTCTCGCGCTGGCCGGCCGGCGTGACGCGGACCAGGCGCGCTTCCTGCTGAAGCTGCTTGATCGTGCCGCAACCGCAGTAGCCCATGCCGGCGCGCAGGCCGCCCACCAACTGGTGAATGATGGCCGAGAGGCTGCCTTTGTGCGGCACGCGTCCTTCGATGCCTTCCGGCACCAGCTTCTCGCCGCCTTCCGGTGTCGGCTGCAGCTCGAATTCGTCCTGGAAGTAGCGATCGCGGCTGCCGCGGCGCATTGCGCCGATTGAACCCATCCCGCGATATTCCTTGAAGGATCGGCCCTGATACAGGATGACTTCGCCCGGGCTCTCGTCCGTGCCTGCCAGCAGGCCACCCATCATCGTCGTGCTCGCGCCGACGGCGATGGCCTTGGTGATGTCGCCCGAATAGCGGATGCCGCCATCGGCAATCACGGGGACGTCATGGCGCGCTGCCGCGCGGGCGCATTCGGCCACCGCGCTGATCATCGGGACGCCGATGCCGGCGATGACGCGGGTCGTGCAGATCGAACCGGCGCCGATGCCGACCTTCACGGCGTCGACACCGAGGGCAATCAGCGCTTCGGTGGCTTCGCCCGTGGCGACGTTGCCGGCGACGATGTCCACGTCCTTGAAGCGGCGGCGGACCTCACGGACGACGTCGAGCACGTTCTGCGAGTGGCCGTGCGCGGTGTCGACCACCAGGACGTCCACATGCGCGGCGACCAGGGCCGCGGCGCGATCCATCGTGTCCTTGGCAACGCCAATTGCCGCGCCCGCGCGCAGGCGGCCGAGTTGATCCTTGCTCGCGTTCGGGTACTTGAGGGCCTTCTGAATGTCCTTGACCGTGATGAGGCCCTTCAGGCGGTACTCATGGTCGACGACCAGCAGCTTCTCGACCTTGTGCTGATGGAGGATCTCCTGCGCCTGATGGAGCGTCGTGCCGACCGGCACGGTGATCAGCTCCTCGCGCGTCATGATGTCCGAGATCGGCCGCTCGACGTTCGTCTCGAACCGCAGGTCGCGGTTGGTCAGGATGCCGACCAGTTTGCTTTCCTTGCCACCATCGACGGTGATCGGCACGCCCGAAATGCGGTACTTCCGCATCAGCTCCATCGCCTCGTAGATACGGCGCTGCGGCGACAGCGTGATGGGATTGACGATCATCCCGCTCTCGGAGCGCTTCACGCGGTCGACTTCGAGCGCCTGTTCCTCGATGCTCAGGTTCTTGTGAATGATGCCGATGCCACCTTGCTGCGCCATCGCGATGGCCAGCTCGGACTCCGTGACCGTGTCCATCGCGGCGCTGACCAGCGGCACATTGAGGTGGATGTTCCGGGTGAAGCGCGTCGACACATCAACCTGGCTGGGCAGCACCTGCGACCGGCGCGGCACGAGCAGGACGTCGTCGAACGTCAGAGCGGTGGTGAGCCCAACTTCTACCTGCTGGGCGGGCGAGAGGGGAGCGGTCGGCGTTTCAATCTTCGAGGACATCAGACTCTCACTCGGTGAACGATCCAGGCACCCGCGGGAGGTGCGGACGGACGAAAGAGGGGTGATGAGACGGAAAAGGCCGACAAAGGTCGGCCTGGCTGGGAGGAATCACGAGCGTGCAACACTTCAGGCTTCAGCGCCATGACACTTTTTGTACTTCTTGCCACTGCCGCAAGGGCACGGATCGTTGCGGCCCACCTTCGGCTCGTCGCGCCGCACGGTCTTGACCGGGGCATCGTCGCCGCCCGTTCGCGCGGGGCGTGGCGGCGCGCTCTGCGCGGGCGCGCCTGATGACGGACGTGACACCTGCCCGAACGCCGCGGACGGCGCCTGCTTCGTGTCGTTCATCGTCAACTGCGAGGGACGCGGCGCGGGCCGGCGCGGCGGCGGGGGAGCCGCGTTGCCTTCGCTGTCGATGACGGGACGCAGCCGCCACAGATAGCGGAGCATCTCCTCATCGATGCGGTCCTTCATGCCCTGGAACAGCGCGAAGCTTTCCTTCTTGTACTCGACCAGCGGATCGCGCTGACCGTAGCCGCGCAGCCCGATGCCTTCTTTCAGATGATCGAGGCTGTAGAGGTGATCCTTCCACTGCGCGTCGACGATCTGCAGCATGATGTTGCGGCCGATCGGCTCGAGCACGAAGCGTCCCGCGAGCGTTTCCTGTTCCTCGGGCTCCGCTTCGCGAATCTCCGAGAGACGGGTGGGCGGGATGATCTGCTCGCGGAGGTCGTCCGGCACGCGCATCAGCTCATGGCCGACCGCCGCTTCCTTTTCGCCGTACTTCTCGGTGACTGCCGTCCAGAGCCCTTCGCGGATCTCGTCCGCGGACTGATCGTCCGCCACCGCTTCCAGCTCCGACGGTTCGAGTGCGAAGATCTGGCTGACGTCTTCCTTCAGTTGTTCGAGATCCCATTCCTCCGGGTCGATGTTCTTATCGCAGTGCGTATCGACCACGCCGTCGAGCACGTTCTGTGCGACGGTCATCAGATACTCGCGCGTGTCGACCGGATCGGGATCGTCTTCGAAACGAATCTGGCCCTCCAACAACTGGCGGCGAAGTCCGTAGACGTTCTCCCGCTGCTTGTTCATCACGTCGTCGTATTCGAGCAGATGTTTGCGCACGGAGAAGTTCTGCGCTTCCACCTGCTTCTGCGCGCGGGCAATCGACTTCGTAACGATCTTGTGCTCGATCGGGACGCCCTCTTCCATCCCCAGCCACTGCATGGCGCCGGAGATGCGGTCCGACCCGAAGATGCGCATCAGGTCGTCTTCGAGCGAGAGATAAAACCGCGAGGAACCCGGATCGCCCTGACGGCCGGCGCGGCCGCGCAACTGGTTGTCGATGCGGCGGGCTTCGTGACGCTCGGTTCCGATGATGTGCAGGCCGCCCAGCTTGACGACTTCATCGTGCTCCGCGTCGGTCTGGCGCTTCAGCGTCGTGAAGATGCGCTCGTAATCCGCGCGCGGCACGCGATAGAAGCTGTCCAGGTGAAAGAAGTAGACGAACTGGTCATCGTCCACATACCGGGCTTCGCTCTTGGGAATCCGCTCGGCGATGCTTTCGGCCAGCGTCTGCTGGCGCGCCATGAATTCCGGATTGCCACCGAGGAGAATGTCGGTGCCGCGGCCGGCCATGTTCGTGGCAATCGTGACCGCGCCCTGACGTCCAGCCTGTGCGACGATTTCCGCTTCCTGCGCGTGGTACTTCGCGTTCAAGACGACGTGCTTCATGCCGCGCCGCTTGAGCATCGCCGAGAGCTTCTCCGACTTTTCGATCGAGACGGTGCCGACGAGGACCGGACGTCCCGGCTGCTGTTTCTCGATGATGTCGGTGACGATGGCTTCGTTCTTCTCGTTCTCGGTGCGATAGACGGAATCGGGTTCTTCGATGCGGACGAGGGACCGGTTCGTGGGAATGACCACCACGTCCAGCTTGTAGATCTTCGCGAATTCTTCCGCCTCGGTGTCGGCGGTGCCGGTCATGCCCGAGAGCTTTGAGTACTTGCGGAAGTAGTTCTGGAAGGTGACGGTCGCGAGCGTCTGGTTCTCGCGCTCGATCTTGACCTTTTCCTTGGCTTCCACGGCCTGGTGGAGACCGTCGCTCCAGCGGCGGCCCGGCATCAGTCGGCCGGTGAATTCGTCGACGATGACGACCTGGCCGTCGTTGATGACGTAGTCCACGTCGCGCTTGAAGAGCGCGTGCCCGCGGAGCGCCTGCTGGATGTGATGGAGCAGGGGCATGTTGGCCGGGTCGTAGAGGCCGCCCGGGTTGAGCCGATGTCCAAGCATCTGCTCGGACTTGGCCATGCCGCTTTCCGTCAGCGTGACGGTCTTGTGCTTCTCGTCGACGAGATAGTCGCCCGTGGCCTCGAGCGCCTCGCGATCTTCCGCTTTGACGTTGCCTTGCGTCACCGCGCCCAGCTTCAGCCGTGGGATTACGCGGTCCACTTCGTAGTAGAGGTCCGTGGATTCCTCGGCGGGGCCGGAGATGATCAGCGGCGTGCGGGCTTCGTCAATCAGGATGCTGTCGACTTCGTCGACAATCGCGAAGTGGTGACCGCGCTGGACGTACTGCGCGAGGTCGAACTTCATGTTGTCGCGCAGATAGTCGAAGCCGAATTCGTTGTTCGTTCCGTACGTGATGTCGCAGGCGTAGTTGATCTTCCGTTCCTGGTCGTTCAAGTCGTGCTGGATGACGCCGACCGACATGCCCAGGAAGCGGTAGATCTTGCCCATCCACTCGGAGTCGCGCCGTGCAAGGTAGTCGTTGACGGTGACGACGTGGACGCCTTTGCCGGCGAGGGCGTTGAGGTATGCGGGCAGGGTGGCGACGAGCGTCTTGCCTTCGCCGGTCTTCATTTCCGCGATCTTGCCGCGGTGGAGGACCATGCCGCCGATCAACTGGACGTCGAAGTGCCGCATGTTGAGCACGCGGCGTCCGGCTTCACGGACGACAGCAAAGGCGTCGGGCAGCAGGTCCTCGAAGGACTCGCCGCGCGACGAGCGGTCGCGGAGTTCCTGCGTCTTGGCACGGAGCTGATCGTCGGAGAGCGCCTTGAGTGCGGACTCGCGGGCGTTGATCTCCGCGACGACCGGATGGAGGCGTTTCAGCTCGCGATCGTTCTGCGTGCCGATGACTTTGGCGAGAATGGTGTCGAGAATCAAGGGATCACGTTACGGCTGAAGACCAGGTCCGCCGCGGAACGAATAATCTCCCATTCTAGAGGTCGATGCGGCGATCGTCAAGGACGGCCGGCGTCGGCGGTGCAGCCGATGCGTAGGCGGAGCCTGGCCGAGGTTTCCGGATCTGATGAGGGTTGACGCGCGGAGTCCCGCGTCACTGGACGGGAGCGGTCGTTGGTGCGCGGGGGCTGCCGGGTGTTTCGAGCGGTTTCTGGTGCGGCGCGGGAACCTGCGATTGCGCGTCAGGCTTGCCGATGAGGAGCTGGAGGGGGTTCAGCGGGCGTCCGTTCGCCCAAATTTCATAGTGGAGATGGGATCCGCTGGCGCGGCCGGTCGCGCCGACATAGCCGAGCACATCGCCGCGTTTCACCGCCGCCCCGGGCGCCACGGCCATGCGTGACAGGTGGGCGTAGCGGGTCGTCAAGCCGGATTCGTGGCCGACGACGACCATGTTGCCGTATTCGCCGCTCCACTCGGCCGAGCGGACGGTGCCGTTAGCGGTCGCGAAGACGGGCTGTCCCTTGTCGGCGGAGATGTCGAGGCCGAGGTGCTGCGCCGGCAGGCCGGTGAACGGATCCGACCGGCGGCCGAAGCCCGACGGCCGCCAGCCAAGCGCCGGCCAGATGGAC
>Ga0187894_10000382_pt1 | contig 60086 bp, 57 predicted proteins | sample GBC1701081metaG_FD_136650 | JGI IMG/M metagenome (GOLD analysis project Ga0187894, IMG submission 136650) | White microbial mat communities from a lava cave in the Kipuka Kanohina Cave System on the Island of Hawaii, USA - GBC170108-1 metaG ...
AAGGCTCCGAGTAGCCCTTACATCTCTGTCCGACCAACTTGCCTGGTTATCGCGTTGGTCGTTAGGCGTTCTAAATTTTACCCGTTGAACTGCTCAACGGAACTGCCTGTTTAGAGTGTCAAAAAACTGTTTTTATGACTCTAAGTATAGCAGAATTTGGCTTGTATCGAAAGCCCTAATCGCCTTCAGGCGTAGTAAATTCATCCTCTGCCTGAACGCAGAGGTCTTCTTTGCCGGATTGATAAACAAGTTGATTATTACTAATAAATTACAATTACCCGAACCCATAGTCGCAGCGGTGCGGAATGATTCCTATGAAGCAGGCGAATGTGATATATCCATCACGTCTTTAATAAACCCGCCGCGTATTGTGGAATTAACCAGGCAATATGCGGATGAATTACAAGAAGACGCTGCTGATAGAATATGGATTCTTATCGGGCAGTCTATACATGAGATTTTGCGCCGCGCTTCAACCACTGGTCTAACGGAACAACGCCTTTATATGGACATAGGCGGTTGGCGCGTCAGTGGTCAATTTGATAGGATTGAGTACTTCAGGGAAGAAGGGCTGCTGTCCGATTTCAAAGTAACCAGCGTATTCAATGTTAAAGGTGGTCGCATAAAACAAGATTGGGTAGAGCAATTGAATTGCTATGCTGCTATTTGTAGAGCAAATGGATATCCCATTCATCATTTAGAGATTGTTGCAATTCTTCGTGACTTCAGACCGGGGGAAGCCCGTTTTGACCAGGATTACCCACCGCATCAGGTTAAAGTTATTCCAATAGAACGCTGGACTAACGAACAAGCCTTAGAATTTCTCGAAGAAAGGGTTAGACTGCATAAGAACGCCAGAGAAGGCGGAGCATTGCCGCTTTGCTCCGATAAAGAGCGTTGGATGCAACCCTCTAAATGGGCGGTGATGAAAGTAGGCAACAAACGAGCAGTGCGATTATACGACGCGGAGCTTCCAGCGAATATCCATGCAAGTCGTGAAGATAAACGCCATTACGTCCAGTATAGACCAGGTAAATACAGTAGATGCGAAGGTTATTGTTCGGTCAGTGATTACTGTGAGCAATGGCAAAATGAACAACATGAAAACGAATCTGAGTAATTATACAATTAAATCAGAAGAATTGGAGCAAATAGTCTCTTTTTTAGAAACTCATCCACAAGCAGACGAGTTTCTCTTTGAAGGGCAACAAGTTATTGATATAATGTTTGAACAACCTGTGGTTGAGTTGCATTACTTTAGTAAATGTGACAACCTCATGGTTGTAATTAAAACTGAGTTGGATGCAATTGATGCTCTTGAAATGGTTTTGCGCTTTGATAGTGAATGGTACGAAGAAGCCAGAACTAAGTTCTTGAACGCCCCCGAGATTGCTGTGGAAATGAATGACGATGAAGACTTCTTCCTCTCTGAAGCTGAAGCTCAACTCTATGAGCAAGAGTTGTCTGAAGAAGAATAGATCAAAACTTGAAGAAGAACTGGCAAGTCAACTGCATCTTGCGGGATTGCCGATTCCTGAAAGTGAATATCTGTTTTTCAGCCCCCATAGAAAATGGAGATTTGATTTTGCTTATCCAAAGCTTAAAATTGCCATTGAATGCGAAGGCGGCGTTTGGAACGCCGGGCGTCACACCAGAGGAGCAGGGTTTATCGCTGATACTGAGAAGTATAACATCGCCAACTTACTAGGTTGGCGTGTTTTAAGATTCACCAGAGAATCCATAGAAAACGGCGTTGCTTTGCAATTTATTCAAATTGCTTTTGAAGGGGATCACAATTTAGTTGCAAACCGGCTTGGTTATGTGTAAAATAGCGATTGTTAGTTAAAAGCAATCGCATAACAAACCAATAAGGAAATTACCAGTATGACAACCAACGCCAATCGGCTAAATCTGTTAGATGACTCCATTGTAGAGGGAACCGGTATTGAAAGCAAAAGACGCTTCCCCTATGCTCAAATTCACAATGCAAAAGACAATCGTGGCGCTGATGGGGGGCTGTTCATTCAAACAGCGGACAATCTTCCGACCGATACCGTCTTTGAATTAGATGAAGAAGATAATCCTATCTTTCGCAGTAAAACTATTACATTTGATGATGGTAGTGGCGGCGACTCTTCTCAAGAAGGGGTGCTTTCACCTTTTTATCATTTGTCTATAATTGCCTGTTCGGCTAACGCTAACGGCAATCCTACAACTTACAAGGATCAAAACGGTAAAATCACTTTCACCGTCCTTTGTGTGATTAAGGAAGCAAAGTCTTTAAGCGCTCCGTTGAAGATCAACTATCGAGGTGTTTCTGCAATTCGTATGCGGCAACATGTTCACAATTTCGACAATCTTGTTCTCGGCACAGCCAATCAACTTCGCCGTCGTCCTAACGGCGGCAACGCAGACGCCAAAGCTTTAGCCAGATTTCAAATGTGGTGTCCTGTAAGACATGATCGCGAGCAGTTAGGTCAAGGTAAAAATATATCATGGGCTTGTCCTGTGCAAGACCTTATTAAAAGCACAGTTAGAGAATCCAGACCTGATGATGGTAAATATACGCGCACAGGGGTCAGCATTCTAAGAGAGTTTGCGTCGTTTAGTATAGAGGAAGAGGCGACATGGAAAGTGGCGGAACTTTCAGTTAATGACGCTGATTTGTTGAAAACTCTGATGAAATGGGCAGTTGAATTCAAAGATGAACTTAAAGGCGAAGCTACGAGTAATCAAACAAACGGCGGATGGTCTAATTCTATGCCTCATTTTGCAGATACTAACGAGCAACTTGCCAGCCCAAGCGCAATCAATCTTATATTGAGACTTGCAGAAGAACGAGATACAGATTGGTTCAAAGAATTAATGTATCTGGAAGCTTTAGGTTCTATTCGCAACGCCCCGGAAGATTACCAGTCACAAGATCCTAATCATTTGATTAGTATGTTGTCAAAAGCGGGCGCTCACATTATTATAGAATCTTTGAAAAGCAAAGAACCTGTAACTAAAGCTGCCGCCGTTGGTGAAAAAACAGTTGCTAAAAGCCACGCGGGTGGCGCTACCTATAGCGGTAATTGGAGCAAGTTCACGTCAGAAGATGACGATGAAGTACCGTTTTAACTGACCTAACCTTTGCCTCCTGTTTTTCAAAGCAGGAGGCATTTCTGTCTTTACTTACATGACTAGATCATTACAAGCAACAGCAGAAGTAGAAATATTACCTTCACTTACGGCGGCGGAAGAATTATTTGCTGAAGGGCGAGGCATTGGGCGGCGTTTTGAGGGCGGATTGAAAGCGAGCTTATTTAACTTTTACATGGAAGCCTTGCCGTATGCCGAAAGAGTGCGCCGTGAGCGACCTTGGGAAAAGGCAGAGTTCTCTTATTTAAGAGAAACAGATGAAGATCGTAGTTTCTTAAGGTTTCTTAGAACCTCATTTACCGATGAAATGGAAACAATGGCGTATCATCAAGCGGTTATTGTTAAAATGATGCTTGATAACGGCTGGGACTTTCAAACTATTGAAGGTATAGGGCTTAAGAGATTATGGAGAATATCCAATGTAATTAAACTAATTAATCAAGCTGATCAACAAAAACTGCTTGAAGCTGCTAAAAGCTCTCCTTATCGTGAATTCGACGAAGTATGCAAGGGAATCAAGAGAGGTTACGCGCTTGAGCCTATTAAGGACAAACTTATCAGCGCCCCTGAATCAGGCATTTTACAGGTAAATGAATTTCTTGAAGCCAGTAAAAAAGCTGGAGATACCCGAATGGAAGGCGAAATAATCGCCGATGCTCTTGGCGGTATGCTAAACACCGATCCCGAATTCAATCATCATGTATGGTCAAATCAAATAGTTTCGTTATTTTGCGAGATTATTCGTTACTTTAACACTGATGCTAAAGCCAAAAGTAATTCTGATATAGTTGCCAGTTATGCAGTTGAATTCATGCATTCTATGGCTGATGAATTGCCTGAATACCTGTTCAAACGCTATCGAGTTCTGGTCGGGCATCAAATTGTAGAGGTTATAGATGAACCTGACGACTGATCCATCTATTTATGAGAACATGGAAGAACAAGCCTTAAAGGTGTATTTACAAGCTCTTTATAATCGCACCTTTAATGACTTAATTTACCAAGACCACACAAACGAAGAAGCTGTGGCTTTATCGTTACACGCAATTCATGCAACGCTTGAAGCTTTAGACATAGATTTATATGTAAAAGTTGACGGCGGTATACTTATTTACATGGATGGCGACGAAGAAAGGGAGCTGCGGTTAGAGGAATTTGACTTAAGCAGGTTTCCTTCCGGTAGCATGGTACACTAAAAAATGGCTAATAAGGACGTTCAATTTCTCACTAATCATGCAATCAGGAATTTAACAGACGCGATAAAGAAGTTGAGCGAAGCCAAAACATATTTCACGTTAAGCGCAATGGATGCCGAAGCAACCATAGTTCAAGATGTTATTGATTCTTTATTGCTCAAGTTGGCTCATGTGAAAGTAAAAGGTTCCAAGCTTCGTCAACAAGCTTCAATTAAACACCCGTTACAAGATACTTTAGTAGATCATTGGCAAGTTACATTCCCTACTTATGGTAATTTTTCTCCACAAGAATGGAAATACGTTAAAGACTTTTTCATAGCTTTGTCTTTAGCTTATCCTAGGGCTAATGAGGAGTTTTTGAAACGCGTAATACTTAATTACTCGCAATCGGACGCTGAATGGTGCAGTGTAAAACAATTTTCCAGCTTTGCGAGAAACTTTCGTTACTTCGTTGCCAAACCAATTGTCAATCGTAATCGTATTGGCGCAACTGTAGCTCAAATAAGCAAAGAAATAACCGATGAGCATAAGGATGTTACTTTTCGTTCTATTCCTGGTATGCCTAATGTAGTTGTTCCTGTCAGAAAGAAGTAGGAGCTGACTTATGCAAACTGAAATCTCACCCTTACCGTTACCTGAGCATTTATTTGATATCTTTGCGGAAAAAGCTTGTCTCGGAGCTATTCTTAGAGGTCATAAATATGCGCTGGATGTACTTTCAAAGACTTCGCATAAAGACTTTGGTGTAGCTCACAATTGGCGCATAGTTAAGATAGCAGAGGATCTATTCAGCGAAGGTGAAGAGATCTCTTTTGTTTCTCTTCGAGACTCTTTGGAGCGACGCGGTTGGTTGGTTTCAGTGGGCGGCGAGGACGTGTTGCGTCGCATAAGCGAAAAGTTGCATATTGACGAACAAGGCAATCTTCGCGTTGGCGCACAAGACAACATGATCTTCAGCAGTTGTAGTTTTGCCGCGCAATTAGTTAGGGAAAAAGCCGGGGCTCGCAGACTTATACAAGGCATAGAAAGTAATGCTGACAAACTACGGGCGCTCGAAATACCACCGATTGATGTTTGTGAAAGTCTTAGAGAACTGATTGTTGAAACTCAAACGTCTATCGATCACCCGGCTAAAACAGCCGCAGATATGCTTGATAAACAACTCGATCACATCCAAGCCCTTCTTGACGGCAAACCCATGGCTACACCCATAGGCATAGTTGGTTTTGACAAAGAAACTGGCGGACTTGGCAAAGGTGACGTATTGTTAATTGTTGCGCCCACAAAAGGGGCAAAATCCGTTCTTTCACTTGATATTGCTGATTTCTTTGTTCAAAACAATAGACCTGTCGCTTATTTCAGTATGGAAATGCGTCTTGAAGAACTAGAGCGACGAAGACTGTGTAAAAGGGTTAATAGTTTACATTTAACTCATTCTGCATGGCACAATACGAGGATAACTCTAAATCAAATAGAAGGTAAGGGTAAGCACCGCATTAACCAACACGAGGCTGAATTACTTAGACTTGTAGCTTATGATGTTAGCAAAGAGCCTTTATTTTTAGTAGGACCGGAAATTAGGGATAGAATCGCTATTCTTATGGAAGCCGAGCGTTTAATTACACAAGAAAGCATTGAATTATTGGTATTTGATTACATTCAATTGATTAAGGGCAGACAAGGTGAATCAGACTATAAAGTGTACACAGAGTTCGCGCAAGATGTTAAAGCATTATGTAATCGTTTTGGCGTCGCGGCAGTTTTACCTTCACAAATAAACAATGAAGCACAACGATTAGCCAGAGCATTTAAGAATCTTTCCGCCGATGATGCGCATGGTTCTGGGGAATTACAGAAATCGGCTACTATTATCACCACACTTTATCTTGAAAAAGAGCAATTTTATTGTGGTTGTCCTGAACAACAATATGAAGAAGAGATATGGTTTAAGAACAGTTTTAAGAAAGTTCCTCGCAGATTACATGAGTTTCGTCCGACAAATGGCATATGCGCCGCTTGTATGATTGCTAAACGGGATCCTTATGTTAAAGAAGTGCCTTTCAGAGAAGGCTCATGGATTATTGAACGCGGCAGATCTTGCGCCGGCGGTACGGCAATCCCAATTCAGTTTGAAGGGCGTTACATGCAATTCAAAGAAGTAGTGTCTTAGAAATGTTATTCACCTTATAGGATTTTATGCCAAGATGGATAAGAGCAACAAACAATAAGCATTGTCCAGTGTGCAATGGTAAAAGTTGGTGTAGCTGGTCAGATAACGGCTCTCTGCGTTATGTCACTTGCATGAGAAATTCTTTAGGAGCTGTTAAAAGTTTTGTGCCTAACAACATGTCTGCCACTGCTTATTTGCATATTATTGGTGATGGTGAAAGTAAACCTTATACTCAGGTATTGAAACAAACAAACATTGCTTCCATTGAACGTCGTCATAGAGTCTACGGAGAATTATTAAAATTATCCTTGTCTGCTTTTCATAAAGCTTATTTGTTTGAACGAGGATGGTCTATAAAAGAACTTGACGAGGTTCAGTATGTAAGTTTTCCTGAAACTCATGTTCGTAATGAGTTAGTTTCCAATCTTGCAGAATCTACGAAGCTGGAAGGAATTCCTGGTTTTTTTATAGATACGACTAATACTTGGAGATTTGTCGGCGGAGACGGTATACTATTACCTGTAAGGGATGAGCAAAATCATGTCACTGGTTTTCAAATCAATACACAAGATGCAATACTGCGATACTATCGAAGCGGTAAACTTGACGTTGATAAGACAACCGCCTACCCCAAATATATATGGCTTAGTTCTGCTCCTGTGATTGTTGATAAGGGGGTCTCTGGTTACATTAAAAGAAAAACCGGAGTGGGAGCGGAAGTTAGACCGCATTTCTCTGGCTTCTCTAAACCAGAAGATGAGTTTGACTTTGTTCATGTTAAAGAAGTCATCATAACTGAAGGGATACTTAAGGCTGACAGGATCAGATTTTCAACCGGCATTCCAACTATTGGTCAACCTGGCGTTGGGGTAGGTAATAACATAATTGCTAAATTTGTTGCCGATGCCAATGCGGTTATCGTTGCTTATGACGCCGATTGGCGTAAAAATGATCATGTAAAATTGGCAATGGGTAGATTGCTAACAGAACTAAGTTCTTTACATGGGAACGATGGTTTGTTTGTTGCCGTCTGGGATGAAGAATTCGGCAAAGGTTTGGATGACGTTCTGCAAAACGGTTTTTACGAACAAGTAACTTTTGCTATGGCAAAAGATTGGCTAAACGAACATGGGGTATGTAAATGATTACCAGATTGGCTTTATCAGGTCTTATGCGAAGCGGTAAAGACTTTGTTGCTGCCGAATGCGGCTTTGAATTGGTTAGTTTTTCCGAACCTATTTATTACATATGTGATTATTTTCTAGGTAATCACGACAAAAGTAAGGCTACAACACGGCGTTTTATGCAGTTTATTGGGCAAGTTGGTTACGGTCATGAGTCGGCGCACTACGAAGAGGACATTGCCAGACTCGCTATTGAATCTCACATTCGCTTAAATGGCGACTTGATGATGCGCAACGATTACAAGGATATAAAAATTGATTGGCGCGAGTTTGGTCTTAGGAAAGACTTTTGGGTTAATATAGGTCTGAGCATTGCCGATTATAGGTTAAACTACAAAGATTTATCTAAAATAGCCTTCGTTAATGTTAGGTTTCCTCATGAATTACAACCTTTAAGCGAAGCCGGGTTTGAGCATTTTCATGTTATGTGCGCCGAAGAAACCAGACAACAACGACTTAAAAGTTTAGGTGAAACATTAACTCCACAAATTGCCAGTGATGTATCCGAGCAGATGGCGGGCGAACTAAACGATAATATGCCAAGAAACCGGGTTATTTGGAATGATTCTGTTTCTAAAACAGATGTTATTGCGACAAGTTGTCTTAGCTTATCTAAATTCAAGGAGTTATGTAATGCAAAGTAAACCACCCCATGTAGGATCGATAGATTTGCATTCCGGCATCCTGTTTGATATGTTTGATCCTAAGCCTGATGATATTTTAATCACTGACATAGCTCATTCCCTATCTAACATATGTCGTTATACTGGACACACTAAAAAATTCCTTAGCGTGGCGCAACACTCGGTTATGGTTTCATTATTACTGCCACCCGAGCTAAAGCTTCTAGGGCTGCTGCATGACGCCACCGAAGCATATCTTACAGACTTGGCTGCGCCGGTAAAGCACATGGATGAAATGCAACCATATAGAGAAATGGAACACAATCTTGAATTAATTATAAAAGAACGCTTCTATTTGCCTGCTATGAACGAAGACGTGCATCGCGCTGATAAAACCGTTATGGTTACAGAAATGCGTGATTTGATGACATACACGGCGCAACCGGAAGTTTTGGGTTATATTTGTAATCATTATAATGTGAAGCCTTTGAAATGTAGCATCAGACCTTTACCGCCTGCCGCAGCTAAGGCTATGTTCTTACTTCGTTATGATGCTTTGACTGGAGATAATTTATGCCAGGACTTGAAGATAACCAGCTTGAAGTCCAGAATTCGGGCTCGCAAAGAGATGATATATTTGAGAAGGAAAGAAGTAGGAAACTAGCTGTACAAACGCAAAATTCTTCTACGGATATAACAATATCACCGGAAATTAGCAGATATCAGTTTCCTATTGCAGGTAAGCGTATTCTTACTGCCCCTGTTAATTTACGTGACAGTTCGTCAAGGAGTGAAACACTATGCTTGGGGTCGTTCTTTGTGGTGGATTAGGCAGCCGCTTGCATCCATTAACGCTTATTACTAATAAGCACTTATTGCCAATTGCCGACAAACCTATGGTTTATTACCCGATTCAAACACTTATAGAGTGCGGCGTCAGGGAAATTCTTTTAGTGACGGGCGGAAATCATGCCGGTAACTTTTTGAATTTACTTGGCAACGGACAAGCCTTTGGCTTAAATAAACTATATTATGCTTATCAAACAGGTGAAGGGGGCATCGCCGAAGCCCTGAAACTAGCCAAGCATTTTGCTAACGGACAACCCATTTGTGTCATTTTAGGTGACAATATATTTGAATCTTCTTTGGATATTAGTAAAGGTTTATCTGAGTTTAGAGCTGCGCCGACAGGCGCTCACGTATTCGTTAAAAGAGTTGACGATCCTGAAAGATTTGGCGTACTTGAAGTTGACACCGACGGCAATCCAATTTCTATTGTGGAAAAACCACATCAACCTCTATCAAACTTAGCTGTGGTTGGCTGTTATTTGTATGATAATAAAGTATTCGACATTTGTGACACATTGAAACCTTCCGGTAGAGGCGAGCTAGAGATTTCCGATGTTAATAGTTTGTATTTAGAAGTGAATCAATTAACTTATTCAGAAATACAAGGATGGTGGACTGACGCTGGAACCTTCAAATCTTTACAAAAAGCAACAAATTTAGTAGCAGCAACAAACATGTAAACAGCAAGGTAAACACATTCACACACCCATTATACGCTACAGTAAAACAAATAAGGAGAATCGTAGATGACTTATGTAAGTATTTTTAATAATCCTAAAATGGTGCTTGTTTTAGCTTGTTCAAGAAAAGGTTGCTATCAACCTACCGGACAAGATTTACTATGTATGGCACATAGTCCGGCGACGTTACTAACACGGGTTGACAGCAAACAAAAAGATAAAACCTGCACGGCTGAATATTGTGAACAAATGACATTCTCAAAAGGTCTTTGTCGCAGACATTATACCGATTACTACAACCATACGCGCACTTTAACTAAATCAAGAACAGATAAAGTTCCTAATGGTGATAAAAGACCGGTCGGTAGACCTAAAGGATCACTTTCAAAGTATCCAAGAGTCACAAGAATTTGTTTTATAGAAAATTGCCAGAATAAGCATTTGGCTAAAGGCTATTGTCGAGCCCACTATGATCGCAGCATTAAAGATTTGCACATACCCATAGATGCTCCGTTTAGACAATATGGGTTGAATATAAATTGTAAGATAGAAGGTTGTGAAAGAAAGGCTAAATGCAAGCTTATGTGTCAGGCTCATTACGTCAGAGCAAAAAAAGGATTAGCAAATGCTCTTGAGCCGATTCATATGGGTCCAAGATTTTGCTCTATAGAAGGGTGCGGAAAACCACATCAAAGTAAGGGTTTATGCTCTGCTCACTATTGGAGAATTAAAGAAAGGGGAGTATCAAGAAGCAGAGTGTCAAAGAAGTAAAAACTTATGAATACCAACACAGTTGAAATTATCGGTTATTACGGTGGTGATGTAACCCATGCTTGCTCTGCGTGGACATCTACCAACAGAGAACTTAGTTCTGAAAAGCTGGATCGACTGCCAAAATTATTGAAGTATCTTGCTGAACATCGTCATGAAACACCCTTTGAGAAGTCTGCTTTGCACTTTCTTGTGACAACTGATATGGCTACACATATTCACTTTCTTAAACATCGCATAGGGGTTAGTTTGAACTCTGAATCTGCTCGTTATAAAGAAGTTAAAGAAGATAACTTTTATATACCAGATGATTGGTCTTTAGAATGGCAGGATAAATTAAAAACTTATACAAAACAAGGACTTAAACTATATCATGAGTGCGTCGAAGGGCTGGTTGCTATCGGTTTAGATAGAAAAAGAGCTAAAGAATCAGCAAGGTTTTTCCGCGCTTATAGCACACAGTATCAAGCGGATGTGATGTTTAACTGGCGTAGTTTTTACCATTTTCAATCCTTAAGAAACAAACCTGAAGCGCAAAGAGAAATTAGATTATTGGCTCAAGAAATGCTAGAATTAGTACGAAACATTGAAGGGCAACCGTTTAAGTATACTTTAGATGCCTTTGGGCTGTAAATAATAATAATCAAGGATAAAAACAAGTGGGTAAAAAGAGAAATCAACCTAATCGCACTGAGCGTAGGGTTGCAATGAATGAAGACATACGCGCCGATCAACTGCGTAATTTAGAAGAAAAATCTCTACCGACACACAAACCTGTGCTTGATGTAGCGTTACATTCTTTATTTCAAGCAGTTATGACACTGACAGAGTTAAGTTGGTCTATGGAAGAAATAGTTGAAAAATCACAGTCTTATCGCAATATCACTTTAGCAGCACGTGAACGCTATAACGATTTGTCACTGAAATCCAGTGGTGAATTGAGTGAAGAACAGATTAACTTAATTCTGTTGCAGGAAACTCTGCTTACTCGCTATGCGGATGATTTATCGGATGATAAAGTAACAGCAACGATTTCTCTTATAGAACATCTGGAAGCCAAAGAAGAAGCCGCCGTAAAAGCCGAACAATGTAGCGATAACGTGATTCAACATGCTTTCGCAGAGCGTCCGATAGATTAAGATATGATAGAGTAAGACATGGCAAAACATTGGGATCAAAGATTTCTGCAACTAGCCCGTTTGGTATCTACATGGTCAAAAGATCCGTCAACTAAGACTGGAGCTGTTATTGTCGAACCGTCCCGACATGTCGTTTCGCTTGGTTATAATGGCTTTCCGGTGCTTATGCCTGACAACAAAGCTCTATACAACGATAGGCAGGAAAAGTACAGCCGTATAATTCACTGTGAAATGAATGCTTTGCTTTCAGCTAATTCTTCAGTAGCAGGTTGCACACTTTACACCTATCCGTTTATATCTTGTGACAGATGCTTTGTGCACTTGGCACAGGCAGGGATAACACGATTCGTCGCCCCGGTAGCCAGTCCCGAACAACTTACTCGTTGGGGCGAAGCCTTTGCTAAAGTTCGTCGTTATGCCGCCGAGTTAAATCTTGAAATAGTAGAATTGGAATTATAATGCAAGAAGAGTATACGCGCATTGTTATCACAGATAATTCTTTGATTGCGTCAGCATGTCAATTGCTATTAAAACAAGATATTGTAGCTGTTGATACGGAGACTACATCCTTGAATCCTTATCAAGGTAGATTGCGTTTATTGCAAGTTGCCGCGCCGCAAATTAAGCAGTCCTTTGCATTTGATTTAGATCATATAACAGATGTTGAACCGATTCGTCAATTCTTGCTTTCACCGGTAGTTAAGTTAATGTATAATGGAGCGTTTGATGCTAAATTTTGTTTGCTTCATTTGTCACAAGGTTTAAGAAGGGTATATCCTGAAAATGTGTTGGATTTAATGTTTGCCGCGCAATTGCTTTCACCTTTCGGGGGAGATCGTAAAATAGGGGCAATGAGCTTAAAAGATGCGCTGGAATTTTACCTTCAAATAGAAGTTGATAAACAAGAGCAAAAGAGCGACTGGTCAAGGGAGTTGCGCCAGTCTCAAATAGACTATGCTTTCCTTGATGTGGAATTACTGCCGTCGCTTGCAGACGTGCTTGGCGCAGAGATAGACGCGCTTGGTATGCAAGACGCATGGCGTGTTGAAAACAGATGCTTGTTGGCAACGGCAATGATGGAAATTGCCGGGATGCACATTGACTTGCCCTCACTTTCTACTCTTCAAACAGAATTATTTGATAAAATGAGGGCGCTGGAATTACGCATTGGTGAGTACCTGCCGCGCCAGCAAATGAATTTGTTTTGGACTGAGCCTGTTAATCTTAGTTCTTCTGCTCAGGTAAAGCCCAAACTCATTGAGTTTTTCACTGAACGTATTAGCAGTTTAGATGAAAAACAAGCCAAAGAATATGGATTCTATCGCACTTTTCATGAATTAAAGCTTATCGGCTCGTCAAGATTGAAAAATGTAACACCACATTCATTTGTAGCCGCCAAGGGTGACGAATGCACTTGTAAGTTATCAAAGCTTAATCCAGTGCATATAGACTCAAAAAAGAGTGAAACCATAAAACAATATAGACCAATAGCGCCCGAATTAGTAGATATACTATGTGATTATGCAACAATAAAACAAGCTTATACAACTTATTGCATTGGCTTGCCGCGCTTGATTATGCCTGAAACTGGTAAATTACATGCTAATTTATTCCAACTTGGGCAACCGCAGCACAGGTATATGGCTAGAAGACCTAACTTATTGAATATACCAAAGACCATTAAGATAGGACCTGACGCGCCGCAAAGCAGCCTTCGTCACTCGGATTTATCCTTTAGAGAATGCTTTAAGGCGCTTAAGGGTAGAAAACTAATTATAGCTGACTATGATTCTTTGCAAGCTAAACTTACTGCTGCCAGAGCAAATGAAAGCAAGATGATTCGCGTTATGCAGGAAGATGAAGCCGGCACGGGTCCGGATTTTCATACTGCGACGGGAATGTTTATTACTGGCAAGGGATCAGAAGAAGTAAAACAAGATAAGACTGTTCGCTCAATGGCAAAGTCACTTAATTTTGCCGTGATATTTGGCGCAGGACCTCAACGTCTACAAGATTACATGCTTGATAGCTTCGGTTTAGTTTTATCTTTGAAAGAAGCTGCTAAATTAAGAGATAAATACTTTGAAATTTACCCGGAATTAGCAGCATATCATAATGCTCAACGTGAAAGAGTGAAGCAGGAAGCTCGTATATACGTTAAAGGCGGGCGCATGGTTTTACTAGAAAAGAAAAAAGCAGAAAGTCTCTCTTATACTGTGGGCTTGAACTTCCCTGCGGTGCTTGCCGAGCAATCCGGTATGAAAAGAGCGTTGGGAGAATTGGCTCGTTATATCATAAAACATGAAGTGGATGCCAATATAGTTTTATCTGTTTACGATGAAATTATTATTGAATGCGCAGAAGATGTAGCTGATTTTTTATTAAAGCCAATGCAGGAGATTATGATCTCTTCTATGCAAAGGTATGTAGAGCATGAGGATGTTCGTATAACTTGTGAAGCTAAAGCAGTTAATTCTTGGAGCGCTAAATGAACCAACCGTATGATCGTCGTTTAGATTATGGTTTACGCTATTTATTAAAATATCGTTGTCTGATTTGCGCGATCAAGTTCTATATCCCTTCATTCCAAAGCACAAGTAATGGAGAATATACTCCTTATTGTCCATATTGCGGCACAAAAGATGACGTACATTACGCAGGGTACGCTACGCTGCAAGGTGAGCCGTTACAAATGAGCTATCTAATTAAGCAAACAGGTCGTTGAAGTAATTTCTTTGTCTATCCAATTATTAAGTCTGTCTTTGTTTTCTTCCGTATTAGTGGATAATAAGACTATAAAATGGCTTAATTCGTGAACTAACGTATCGTAATCGTACTTAATGTCTCCACTTACACCAATAACAATAGGCGGATCAACCAACAAGCTGGTAAATCCGGCATATCGTATTCCGGTGGTTTTATCCAACATTAAACCTGCATGTAAAGCCAGAATTGGGCGACGCATAAGATATATTTGAGTTTCAAACGCTGGCATTTGTTTAGTTATGCGCTGCTGTGCTTCGCGCCACGCGCATGGTAATAAGTCAGTCAAACGATCTTGCTCAAATAACTGAATTTCGCATGGAGCTCTACCGTTTACTTTAACATGAATTAAGCTAATAGGTTTATAGATAGGTTCACTGCATAAGACACTGACGCTGATAAATATAATAATGGTTACGATAACCGCTGTTAATGAATGAATAACCGTTGATAATGAACTAATTATTGACTTTAATAAGTTGATAACCAGTCTTAATGAGCAAAACATTTTCATGCGTCACCTCCATAACTCACTTTGTTAGCAACAATCCCCCGGTTATTCCCACAACCACTCCAACAACCAAGCCACCAAACATACGCTTAAAGCGACTTTTCTTTAACTGTTTTATTTCACTGTTCTTGGCGTCTAGTTGAGTTTTATACGAGGCGATGCTCTTTTCATAACTAGCTATCAAATCATTGACTATTGACAAGGCATCCTTAGCTTCTTTAATGGTTAAATCTTTATTATCTACTAATTTAATTGCTAAATCAGCTTTTTCGTTAAGTTCTTTATTTTGCTCTCGTAAGATATTATTTTCTTGCTCAAGCAAACGCATTTGCTCTCTTTTGTACTTTAATTCTAAAGCAGCTTCCGCACAGGCTCTTATGATCTTATTCGGATCATTCTTGAATTTTGAATCCGAGTTCTGTAAGGAGTTTGCTAGTGTATTCATAGAGAGCAGTAGAGTCAGTAATAGCGTCGAGATTTTTCCTTTCATCTTTATATTTCCTTTGGTTTTGTTGTTTTTGTTCGTTTAGTTCTATTAACTTAGAACTTAGTTCTTTTATTTTATTATCACGTTCGTCAATTCTGGCTTTAAGCCCTGCGCCGATTTTTTCTAACTCCTTCATACGTGAAATATGATCATCTATTTCTTCTTTCATCTTGGTTCTTTCGGCAGCTTCGGCGGCGCGGGCTTGTTCAAATTGTTTGTCTTTAATAAACCCGACAATCGATCCGCCAACGCCGCTAAACATTAAGATAATCACGATCACGATACCAAGAACTAAAGCCTGTGCCCTGCCGCTAAGTTTAGTGTAATCACCCCATAGATTGACAGCTATGGTTTTTGCTTCTGTAAGAGCTTTCATTATTATCTCACATTATTTTTATCTTTATCTGCCGCGATATTCATGCGTTTATTATCCAGATAAGTTTGAACGATCATGTAAACAACTAAAATACTTACCGCAAGTACAATAAGCTTGAAATGATCCTTAGCCCAACCAAACACGGCATCCGATAATGTGATGCCTAGCCCGGTTATTGTAACCCAAAGCCTTTTTAGACTGCCAACACTGGCTTGAATGAAACCTTCTGAAGTCTTGGTGGTTTCCACTTTAGTTTCAGTGACAGTAGCTTCTTCGCCGTCGCTTTTTACAACCGCCTTAGTTTCTGCTGTATCTTTCAATACATCAACATCAAACACGCCGTCATTAATTACTAAATTATTTGACAGTTCGTTTTTATCGTCGTCAATTTCGTTTAATAGTTCTGCGAATACTTTAGCTCTGGCAAGCACGTCTTTGGCGTAATCTTTCCCTGTAGTGCCAAAATCAGGATCGCGTCCTTTTGAAGCGTGATAAGCAGACCACGTACCGCTATTATATGCCGCCGTATAAACTTTTGTTAGTAATTCGCCCTTAAACTCCGGCATTGAGAACGTATAAACTTCCCCTTTATGCGTCTTGGCGTTCAATTTCTTATAGACATTGTTAAGAATAAATTGACGCTTGCTATCAAGCACCTCAGCGCCTTTCATGATACTTTGTTCAACATCTTTCCACTTACCAGTGCGGCAAAAATCAGGAAATGAGCGTATATCAATTTGCATAATACCGAATCCATGACCTCTATCACCCACAATGTTACGCATGTTGCTTTCCCGACTTGCCACTGCCATAAGCAACTCAGTGGTGAAACCGAAAGTCTGTCCAGCGTTCTTAAATAATTTTACCCACCCTCGTGATAGGGCATCACGAAACTGTTTGGTTATTTGTGCTCTGGTTATATTCATCTAAAACCTCAAAGAGAACCCTGAAAGGGACGACTTTTAACACCTAACTGTTGTGCCTTGTACTAAGCCACCATATAAATAGCGAAGAAAGCAGACCCCATAAAGCGTATAATACATAAATAGCCCCTCGTAGCTTGTTTATATAACTTTCTTGAGCCTTTACTATCTCTTTAACGTCCTTTAACTCTCCTGCTATGTTTGCTCCTTGCATCGTAGCAAGGGTGATCTTTATTTCTTGAATACCGCTTTCCACTTTATCAAATTTATCATTAACTACCCTTTCTATTTCTCTGATTCGTTCTTTCAAGGGTATAACTTCCTTGGCGGTTACTTCTGCCACTCGCTCCATCAAGTTAAGAAGCATATCTGTATCTGGCATCATAAACCTCCTCCGCTTGTTTATTGTTCGATTCACTGCGAATGGACTTTAGTATGCCGATAAATTCATCAATAGGCTTTACGCCAACTACATTTGGATCGTCTCCTTTAAGATTTGCCTTTTTCAAAGTTTTTAATGTCTTTTCAATCATTTTAACCCTGTCTTGTAATATGTTATTTTACAAGTGCAATGCTTTTTCGCCTCGTTTTTACCCTTCAAGGTTTTCAACTAACACCTCACTTTTCAAGTTCTGCTTTCTGGCGCTATTGCCTTACAAACTAAGTATATCTTACCGTATAAGTATTTCCTTATTAAGGTTTAACGACTGCCTAAGTTATATTGACTATCTATAAGCAACTTAAATCGTTTGGGTATTAATTCAATTATAGCTTTTTTGTCGGGTGAATCGGGTAACATTGCCCAATAGATCAGTCTCCACGCATCTCCTTCAGTGACGATAACGCCATTCATAAACCAACAGTCCATAGTCATTTGTGCGCCCATAAGTTTAATACCGTCAACTTTTACATTTTGAGCAAAGACCCAGCGAATGTCGGCTTCTGTCATGTCTATATGGGATAAGTCGGAGCTATAAAACTCAGCTTTTACGGCTTTGCCTAATTTAACGTGCTTTAGACTGCAACCGTCGAATATACAGTTATCTAACAACGCACGGCTTAAATCTAACTTATCGAAGTCACAATTATAAAAGTGCGCCGGTAGATTCTTGGCTTCTAACACCAGGTCTTCTACACTTTCAAATGACCTGTTTCTTATTTCTTTACGAGTCTGGTTTTTTCTTAGCATTCTTATTCCTGAAGTTGTAAATTGAAACTAAAGCTCTGATCACACCAATAAATCCTAATGCCATCCCTGCCGACGTGTGCCATACTGTAGCTAATAGTATAAACACAATTAAAACTATCGCTGTGGCAATTAAGTTCTTTGTAGCATTAAAGGTTTTATCTTTGTTTTTCCATAGCGGATTGGCTTCATATTTACCCCTGCTTGACATAATGTCAAGTGTAGAGCCAGCTACAAAGATTACATAACCTAGTATTTCAATAATCATGTCTTATGTCCTCCTGATATAGTCTATCAGAGGTTATAAAACGAACCTACTCAATGCCTTCCGGGTACATCTGCCCTGTGGTAGGTCTGGCTAAAGGGTCTAATTGCTCATTGCCGCCCATTTCCACAGCAACAGGTCTATAAATAATCGGGTTATTTGCGTCGCCATTATTAAACATAAAATCTTGAACTAAATTAGCCATAAATGAATTCTCCTAAAGCGTGTCAAAAAGAAGTAACATTTGCATGTTAGCGGTTTGGTTTCTTGTAAATTGCGTTATAAAAGAGTTATTTGGCATAGCTACATAGGTTCTATTTTGTCTGTAAACAACTGTGTTTATAGTTGTCCCCGTTATAAGGCAGAAATTGAAATATGCCATTAGTCCTATCATTTGAGGCAACATAGCAGCGCCAATGTAAGGAATAACCGGGTATGCGCCAACGTATGCCACGCCGGTAGAATGCGTATATCCACTGCCTTGTGCCTGCTCCGGGTTGAAACAAGTAATGGTGGTTTGCGCCGTTGGCACACCCCCGGATTCAAACGACATGGTTTGCTGGTTTTTACCACTATTGCTCATGGTTATTTGCGTTATACCTTTAGCGTTTTCTGTGCCGTCACCGTTTCTGGTTCTTTCAATGAATAAACCTAAAGCGCAATTATTTAACTGCGCCCACATAACCAAACCAATGCGGCTAGAAGAAGCACAGATGAACGATTGATAATTAAGTGCGGTCGAAGATGTAGACGCGGTAATCGCTTGTTGTGTCATGGTCGCGCCGGTCAAAGCGCCGGATCCGTTCGTTGAAGTGCCTATCTGCACTCTTAACGACGGATTGGCGGCAGCCGTGCCCGAACCGTATTCCAATTTTATATATACTGGTGAAACGCTTTGATAGGTGTCATCAAAACGCCATATCTCGTACCCTTGATAGGTGTTTGCCGCACCCGGGGCGCTAACGGTTGTCCAGTTTATTTGCCCTGTGTCAGAGGTTTGCACAAGTCCTGCGGCTAATAATTTAGCCGCCAGCGCAGAACCCCATGCTCTGAAAAGAGCATTTGTGGAATTTGAAGGTATTGTGCCAAAATCGCTTGCAATAGCCATAATAATCACTCGTACAACATTGCTAATGTTACAGCCGGGGTTGTTGTTTTTCCGAAAGCGCCGCCACTGCCAATAGAACCTAAGTATAAATAGGTTCTTCTAACACCGTATATTATCCCTTGGCCTGTTTGACCTGTCAACATATCATTTGCAAAAGCTCCCATATGGGTTATGCCGTAAGCTTTATATAACCCGCTTACAATATGAGGATTAGGGTATAACTGCGCATAAGCTGAATTTACGTTTCCTGAACCTATAGTTGTTCCTTTTGGAACCAGTATATTAGAGCTGCTTAGTGACGCAGGTATAGCCCCTGTATGAGGTATATACTGTATGAATCTTGACGATTGAGCTGAAAATCCATGTAATAATATAGCGATTCCGTCGTCTGCCCCGATGGTGTCTTTAGATCTCTCAATGTAAAATGCGTGGTTTACTTGTAACGAACCGCTGTTAAATTGCGCCACACCTACTCTGTTTGTATCTCCTGAATAATAACAGGGAAAATAAGTCGTGCTGTTGGTTGCTAACTGGCTTGTAAGCACAGTTGCCAGTTGTCCGGTCACTGTTCCTGATCCATTAGAGCCAGTTCCTACCGATAATCTAACACTTGGGGTATTTGTTGCGCCGCCAGCTCCGTAGTCTAATCTGTAATACACAGGTTTCGTGGCTTGCAAACTATCATTGAATCTCCATACTTCGTAACCTGGATAGTTATTAGCGCCGGTTGGGGCGCTAACCGTTGTCCAGTTAATTTGTCCGCTGTCGCCGGTTTGCACCTGTCCCATTAAAGATAATTTTGAGCTAATATCCGATCCCCAAGACCTGAATAGGGCGTTGGAGGAGTTAGTCGGCGCTTGATAGCTTTGTCCTGCGTAACTCATGGTTTACTCATATAACATTGCAATACTGCCTACAGTTAGATCGGTTGCAATTAAATTGGCATTAGTGTTAGTGCCAAGAAAATAGTAAGTATGGCTTGTTCCAAATACAGTAACACTGGCGGTAGCGCCTGCCGTAAAATCTCCATTGTGATAACCAAGATGTGTAAAAGAATAACCTTGCCACTGTCCGAACTTATTTATATAACAAGGATAGAGGTAGGTATCGTCGCCTGAAACTCCGGTTGTGCCTCCCATTAAACAGTTTACACCGGAACCGAAGGTCGAGACCCCGCCAATCCCCGTAGAAGGGTTATAACACATACCCTTGCCGTTGACGTTATTTGCTACAAATACCCACAAACCTTCTGTTTCCACACCCTGTGCATTTCTGGGACGTTCCATAAATAAAACACAGTGACCTGAAGAAAGAGTCCTGAACATTGAAATACCAACGCGATTAGTGTCGCCTGAATAAACACAAGTTTGCGTTGATCCACTGGTTGTGCCGGCGCTAACTTGTAGCACAGTGCCAGTATTTTGTGGTCCGGTTAATAAAGCTGCGTCGTCAGCGCCGGTTCCTAGCAACACTTGCATAGAAGGTCTATCTGTGCCGTCTCCTGTGCCATAACGAATATAGTAATAGATAGGATAGATAGATTGCAGAGCATCATTGAATCGCCATATTTCATAACCTTGATAAGTGTTTGTCGCGGTTGGACGGGTTGCGGCGTCAATATGCGCAGCGCTCGTAGTCACACTGGTTGAGGCATTGGTTGACAGCACCACTGCGGTTGACGAAGTATAGGTTAAAATCGTTGTTGTTAAGGTTCCGGCTGCCACACCTGCGCCTGGAATAATAATAGTTCTACCAACATCACGCGGCTCGAAGCCTAATGTTGCAGATGAGAAATTAGGTGAGCCGGAATTTATCGTGCCATCGTTAGTTGCTGTTCTAGTGACCCAAACAATTTGCCCCGGATTGGTCGTTTGAACTTGCCCCATTGACGCCAATTTAGCTGATACATCAGACGCCCATGCGCGGAAATTGGCATCTGTATTATTAGTGCAAACTAAAGATGAAGTTGTCGCTAAACTCATGTTATATACTCGGTTCCATACTCATATAAGTAGCTGTTATGCTAACAACACCGGAAGTTGTGTTTTTGTTTTTAATCCTAAACGGGATGTTGCTTGTAACCGGCGCATCGCTATTTGCCAGCACAGGCGCAGGACTACAAGTTATGCTTAAAGCTCCGCTTGAAGTTTTACCCTCAAACATTATACCTGATCCAGGTGACGGCCGAGTGTACTCGTTTCTAGCTAAAGTCACGTCCGCCGCCCTTAATGCTGTAGAAGCATAAGCTACTATATAGGCAGGCACATTAGTTTGAACACTAATTAAAATACAACTCTTAGCCATGCTTAATGATACTGTGGAGTCCTGTCCGTCAACACCCAGACTTGCGGTTGAATAAGTTGCGGTATTACGCAAACTACCAGTTACATCTGAAGCTGTGCGTATTCTTATTACTCCTGATCCTTGATCAATTAAGTCTCTATTGGCAACTTTTATCTGTGTCACGCCGGATACAAGCGGTGAATCGTCCTCTTCTTTAACTACTAAGTTAAATACGGCGCTACCGGAGGCTGCTGTTGCGAAGTATAAATTACCACTGCCGTCTGTAGAAAGTAATTGCCCTGCGCTTCCATCGCCATTCGGTAAAGCCCATACTTTATTTGCGCTTACGGCGTTTGGTGACTTGAAACCTACATAGTTTACACCATTAGATTCTAACTCGTATAATTTTAACTCACTAACTACCCCTTGTACCGGATAAACACTAACGTCACCGCTTGAGTGCATACCACTGGCATATATTCTTCCACTCACATTTATTCTTGTTGCCCCTTCGGTAATGATAGAATCCGTAAGCGATCCTACCGAAGCCCACTTAGGTATTGTGCTTATCGTTCCTGTGCCAGTTACACCGCTTGGAATAGTCACATCTGATGCCGATTTTATTCTTACTGTGCCGTCCCCGTTATCCGTAACGTCAGCATTTCCAAAGATTAACCCAGTAACACCGTAAACGCTTGGATTGCCGTCTTGTTCTCTTACATTAAGGTTGAATACGGCTGACGTAGGGGCGCTGGCTGCGGTAGTAAAATACAGTTGACTTGCGCCATCCGTGGTTATGATTTGCCCTGCGCTGCCGTCTGCTGTAGGTAGAACCCATACCGTGTTAGTTGTAAGATTGTCCGGGGACTTTAGACCTACATAATTATTTCCGTTAGAACTAAGTTCTCTAAATCTTATTTGCCCAACTACAGAACCGCTTGGTTCTAAAACTAAGTGATTTTGCAAACTTTGTCCGCCGGAAACTGTTGCGTGACCAATTGTAGAAAAATCGCCTGTGGCTGTAACAGTACCCGTGACTGCAAGATTGCCGCTTGTTATTATAGTTCCGCTAGATTCTCTCACAATTGAATCTGTAAGAGTTGCAGAAGCGGAAAACTTAGGTATGTAATTCACCGTACCTTGACCGATAATACCAGTTCCGCTAGATCCGCCTGTAGCGCTACTCGATCCAATGTTAGTAAAACTAATACCGTCATTCGAGAACTGCCAATTACCTCCACTTGCCGAAGTGCCGTAAAACCTAATGCTAGGCTTAGGAGTATTAGATGATACATCAATAGCATCAAATACATACCCACTGCTGATTGGTATTGTAGGTTCTATAGTTATAGCATCGTCAGTATTAATAATTCCGGCGTTTACAGTTCCTACATTTAATATATCAATTGTTCCTTCACTTACTTCAAGGGTTTCCGAAGTTAAGCTTTCTGCTTCAAAAGCGCCGTAAACCCGACCGCCTTTTTTAACAATTACTAATCTGTCACCTGTGCTACCTGTGTTATCACAGCCGAAGTACAACCACTTATTGTATATAGCTGAACAATGAACCTCCATGCCATCAGTGACGCTTGGGTTCAAGTCAACATAATTGATTAACGTCAAATTACCTGGATCTGTAGTGTCATATATGCCCAGAGTGTTATTGTTGTTTCCATCAAAAGGAACAAATAATCTAAATCCTTTTTGAATAAGCCCTTTAGCTGTTGCGCTGAAAGGCGCGGTTCCTGCTCCGTTAGTAATGTTTGTTGAGCCTATCAGACTTGGACTGGCGGCATTGCTTACATTGTAAGCGTATATATAATCATCACTGGAACCTGTGCCGCGCTGCATTAAAAATAACTTGTCGTCATACAATAAAGAGTCTATGTGAGTTCCGGTTGGATTAACTGTAGAGGAAACTATGCTTGGTGAACTGACATTGGCAACACTAACCATTTGAAAACGCGCAGCATTAGATATGGCTAAATAATTACCTTCTTTGGACATACGAATGGGCAATCCGGGACCACTAACATCAAGATTAAGCGCTGACTTTAGCAACCATGAGGTAGGGTTCGACACGTCGTATATTTTTAACGTATTACCGCCCACAATGTGTACAAAGTACAAATAAGGGTAACTTAGTATGCTTAAGTAAGTGTTACTTGGAGAATTGCCAATGTTGTTGACACCAATTTGGGTCATGTTGGTAGGATCGCTTACGTCAATCACTTCTCCGGTATTAACAAACGCCGCCGTTGACGCTCCGTAGGCATACAATTTGTTGCTATAGTAATCTAAATTAAAACAATTGTAAAGCACCGTTGTATAAGAATCCACTATAAAAGGCGCATTCTTGTCGCGTATGTCAACTGCGTGTATAGTAGCCGAAGGAGCAGGGCTTAGATAATCCAGTATAAATGCATGAGTATTCGTAACTACAATGTCATTTATAGATGTAAAACCAGTCAATGATCCATGCGGACCAGTGGGTTCATCATCAGTTTCATCCCCAGGCACAGGGAATACAACAGTGTCAGTATAGGTAGTCCAATCCCCGGCGGTTTCTGCGCCTGACGGGGAAACCAAGTTATAAGGTCTTAATGCAACAACAAAGCCTTGTGATTTGAATACATCGGCTAAAATAGAATACTTATACTCGATAATGGCGTTGCGATCTTCAATAATTATCTCGGCGCTCCCAGAAGATACGATAGGGGTTCCTTGGGCGCTGGGATCGAACCAATTATTAGAAGTGGCTGCTTTTAGCAATGCACCATACTTAGTTAAAAATCTCGGCGGTAGGCAAGGGCTGCCTACAGGTTCGGTAGAATTAGGACGAATGAATTTAACTATGTTTGCGCCGCCGCCATCCAAAGTTTTCAATCTGAGATTGATGTAGGTTTCGCCGTCTGATGTATTTACATCGGTCACTTGTGACGCACAATTGGCGTTACCCCATGCGGCAACCCCTTCATCATAGCCAGTTTCCGGGGTTTCATCATCTGGAGAATTAGAGTCTGTGTCAGATATTAAATCTGAGTATCTGCCTGCTTTGTTTTGCGCCAAAACGCCAAAGTAATAAGTTTGAGATGGACTAATAGTTATCGATCCATAGGTTTCATCAGTATAAAATACATAGTGATCTGTAACCCCAACATCAAGAGCATAAGCTGTCACATTTCTTGTCGTATTAGCTTGGTTATAAAGAACTATATTGCCTGTGCCGCCCGTTGCCATAATAGCATCAAGATCCACAGCAATATTTGGATCGCCTGAAGGTCCCTTAGTGCCAAAATTAGTCGTGGATAAAAAAACAATATAACGCCTGATATTGGCGTCATCAATCATGTCCCATTTACCCTTAAAGAATCCCTTTTTCTGTCTGCTACGGACATTATCCACTTGTAAATAACTATGCGAAACACCGGATTTACCAGGTTGAAACTCAAACGTAGACTTATCGAATACGCCGTCTATTTCCCATTCTGAAATACTTGGAACAGAACCTGTGTAACCAACCAATTTGCGAATAGCTTGAACTTGTTCTGTGCCGCCGCCGGAAGCTGCGGTTAGTCTGGTTTGCCTGCCTAAAAAGTAAGCCTTCGTTGGGCGATAAGTGAATTGTTTGCGCTTTGCCCACTGAAATCTTTGCACGAAGTCAATATCAACGTAACCATTGATGATATTGACATCTTCTGTGACAATAGATTCTTTAATTGTTTTCGGCGCGGAAGGAAAAGTTCCTACCGATCCATTAGTGGTTCTGGCGCTGCGTTCAATAAATAATTTTACTTCATCGTTGCCGGTTCCTAAATGAACACGATATTTACCTGTATGCTCTACAATAGTAGTAGTATCCGCGTCGTCTTCAACTGTGCCGCCATTTACTTGAGTGGCTGTCTGAAAGAAGTCACTGACATTGATTGATCCTACGGATATAGGCGGATTAGCCGCATCAATGGGCGTTGTATAAATACCTTCATCGCTAAATTGACCCACCCAACAAGCCGTCACGTTGTAAACCTCACCCGGATCATATTCATCATAGCGAATCCTATATCTGGCTGCGGTTGTATCGGCAGTTACCGGATAATCCTGAACGTATAAATTATCATCATTAGGAAAGCCCGACGCCGCGCTAATTAATCCGCTTGAAGCATAAGCCTTAATTCTAAGCATTACAGCGCGATTACCGTATACACTACCCGACGGCGGAGCGCCAACTAAAAATACTGCTCTACCGGAAGCATTGGCTTTTTTACGAACTGTAAAAGGCGACGGCGCGGGTAGTTGAGGCAGGTCATGATTTACTTTTACTTTAGCAGATGTCTTATCGCACAGTCCCACCGACTCGACAAACAAAGCAAGGTAATCCTTTTCAACAGGTCCGCGCCACCAATTCCCTGGACTTACAACGGTATCAATTAGTTCTAAATTGCTATCCGAATCACCGCCGCTAACACTTAACTGTCTATAAATGTTATACTTAAGCGCCCCTGAAGCACGAGCCCATTTATATTCTATCTGTTTATCTTTAGAGAATATTCTTGAACTAATGCTTGATCCATCAATAGCTTCAGGTTTATAAATTACCGTGAAAACACATAAATCGTTATGCAAGGAGTTAGATCGTGTAGGCACGGCTGTAAGTCTTACTATGACGGGAGCTTCATGAGGATCGGTCGTGCCTGCCACTTCTGCAGGTCTTATGGTTGCAGATGTGCCGAGCGCTTGCCCACGCGGATCATACACCTCTGAAGCTCCGCTTATGCTATAAGTTAAAGTTCCGGCTTCATCGTCCCAAGTAGCGGATGATATCGTGGCTCCTGATAGACTGGCAACGCGAATAGGAAATTTGGTTACTTCTCTGCCTCTTAATGCCTCTTCTTTAACCCTCTCTTCTGCTCTCTTAAAGCCACCGAGTAAATCATAGAGGATAATATCATCGTCATTATCGCCTCCTTTATATTCAAACCCCACGGATTGAAGTGGCACTCCTGTAGCGGAAACGCCGTATTCAGGGTCCAGATTCAGCGGCATTGTCATATGAGGCAAGGGTGTTACGTCAGCTAACACATTGAATAGAGGCCACTTAACCGTAGGATAATTGGCTCCGCCGACGGCAACTATTCTATCCGCCAAGGCTTGTAAAATCGCTGGATCCGGCTCGTTGTCTACTGTAACCTGAGCATGGGTTCCTTGTGTGCAATTACCGGAGTGAAAGTCCTTTTTAGCGCCAATGATATAGTTAAAATCGGTAATTATGCGCTTATCGGTATTGAATTTACGCCCAAAGGTTATGGTTGCGCCTGACCCGGACACGGCTACCTGGGCATCAGTGAACTCATTCACGTCTACATCCAGTAATAAATCTCTGGGGTAGGTTTCGCCGTCTTTAGTGATGTCTCTTTCTATGACGCGACCGTGAATTTGACCCGTGCGTTGTACTTGGAACTTTTGCACCCCGACGTTTGATCCGCTAATAGTTGGCAAGCCGTAGCCGTTACCGGCAGAAGTGGATCCTCCGTCACTTATAGTTAAAGTTATGTCGCCGCCGACGCCGCGACTAACATCATCACCTATGGTAGTTCCTACCGGAATGGCGTCCAAGTAAAGCACGGTATTACCATCAGTCTTTTTTAGGATAGCCGCTCTGCCTGTCTCGACTCCACCATTTGATACTTTTATAAAGTCATTACCGATATTCCATGCCGAGTTAAGAGTAAGCTTTTTAGCTCCACTATCAATGGCGGTAATTTGCGCGATAACTTGATCTGGATCAACTGTGAAATTCTGTTCAATGTGCAGTAACCATTTCTTAATAGTTCCTGCGGTTGTCGGAGCAAAGTAAGCATGATACGTATGTTGATCATCGGAAGTGTCTTGAATTAGTCCGCCGAAGTCTGACGCAGACACGCTTAGTAAAAAACTACCCGCTTGATTAGTGAATCCCGCCTGAAACGACGCAGAGCCACTAAGTGCAACAATACCAGTAACATACGATGAAAAAGGCAACTTATAGGGATAAGCTTCTCTGACTACAATCTTGCCGCCGTTAGGTCTGATGTGTGAACCATTAACGCTTAATCCACCCGTGACGTAATAAGTATCTTCGTCGCTTATATCAATGCCAGAATCAAGGCTGAGAACCTGGGACTTATCTAAATCCATTGCCTTGCCTTGCAGGTTAAGCACAGGTTGCACCCGACCGTCCGATTCTATCCATTCCGATACATGATACAAAGGTACTGGTTCTGATCCACTAACCGTAGCTGCATCAATAGCAGTATCAGGCGGCGATATGTCTATTTGTAACGGGGTGTAACGATAATCAGTGTAATCAAGCGATGGAGAAAAAGTTCCAAGAGTGCCCTCAAAGCCCCCTTCTACTAAATTACCTAACCCCATGCGGATTACATAGCCACCTGCCATAATCTCTGAACGAATCACTTCTCCAAAAGTAGTGAAGTCTTTTGGATTGAAGCTGGTTACAGAATTACCGGTCGCCAAACCGCTAGTATCTAAAGTCGGATCCAGGGTGTTGATGATTGAAGCTAGTATGGCTCCAGTCGTAGAGTTTATATAAGGTAAGGACTCAGGCACACAATTATCGTATAAAGTCGATAAAGGATCGACGCACAAATAAGTCTTAATCCAGATTGGAATGTTTGGGTCGCCGTAATATTCATTTGTTTTAGCAAAAGTTTTAGATTGGAACAATAACGTGTCGTTGTTTGGTAAAGTTAAAGTAAATCTAGTGTCTTCTGCTGGAGGAGTTCCTACAGTAAAGTCAAAGGTAAATTCTGCCGTGTAGCCTTCCTGACCTAAATCTACATTAAGTCTTTTTTGCCAGAACTTATCAGTTAAGTCCCCACCTGTATATGATATTTCTAATCTGTTTGGCATTTGTAAAGTGAGCAGAATTCTGCTTAAGTTCTATGTTTATTATTTTTAATATACCATAGTTTTCTACGAACTATACGGTCTATCGGGATTATAAAGTCCTGCCGTTTTCTTAACTAAACCTAACTTCCGCAGGCGTTTTTCTATCTGGTTTGCCACCTGAGTACCTGCTTGTTCAGGGCTATTTGCTGTCACGTCAACTGAGAACGAACCGAGAATAACATTTGAACTTGATTGGCTGGTTGTTAGATTCTGCGTTGCCGTATTTTCGGCAATACGTCCGACGTTTGCCGCCGCATCAGCTAAAGCCTTAGAAGTAACCCTGCCGTTGCCGTTAAATATAGCATCTAATCCATTAACTACGCCGCTAAAAGCGTCTCTCATACGATCAATTATTTTATCGGCGCGGGCAAATATAGTATCAAGGAAAGATAATTGGTTTTCTATCTTGGTTCTTTCTTCAGCTCTCTTTTTAACTTCATCGGCACGGTTCTTTTCCAGTTCAAATAATTGAATCAATTTGTCTCTGGCATCTTCAAATCCAGTGGTTATTCTACCTTGATTTATAATAGAATCGCGGGATTTTATGAATTCTCTTAAAGCGTCTTGTTCCTGCTTGGTTAAATCCTTTAGTTGATCGGTTAGTTCCTGTCTGGTTTCACCGAATGTGCGGTTCAAAAACTCCTGAGCGTCGCCAATGTGAGCTAACGCTTCTGCTTTAGAATCGAAACTATTCAGAAATTCTCTAACTTTAGCGAAAGCATCTCTGGCGCTGGTCACAAGTGAGCGAACTTCTTTAGGTTGGCGTAGTAACTCCAGGGCATCAAAAAAGCTGCTTTGAATCTCTTTTTGTTTAGCTCTTAAGGATTGTATTTGTGAGCCAATCTCTTTTTCCAGTTGGGCGAATATACTTCGTCCACCTTTTTTACCAATCTTACCTTTAGTTAATTGTCCGCGAGCCGCTTCTAAGGTATCCTGTAAGTTCTTAATCGTTTCACCGATGTTGGCCTCTCCCTGATTAAACTTATCAAGTATCTGTTGTACTTTAGTGTTAGTCGCATTGGCGATGTTTTCAGCCCGACGGCGGAATATACTGCCAATTAAATCAACAATACCGCCGAGGGTTGAAGCCAAACCACCGACGAATCCACCTAATACCGGCTTAAATATACTAATAAGCGATCCTGCGGCATTACCAAAGCCGCTTATTTTACCAGATAAGCTATTTGAAAAAGCTCCGGTTAAAGCTTGTGAGACAGCGTTAAACACACCTTGAACGGCACGAGTTGCAAGCGGGGTGTTTTGCTTTGCTTCACCGTCTAATACATTAAATACGCCTAACAACTTTGACCAGAAACTACGTGATTTTTGCTTTACTTCGGCTCCTTGTGTTTGAATGTCGGTTGTGATCCCACCAAGCTGTGAGTCAAGCGGATCGCTTATAAAAGCGCTGGCGATTGGTCTTGGAGGTTCTTCTTCGGGCTTTATAGGTATCAATGTCGGAGCATTGGATAATGAATTAATAGCTTGTTCTATTTGAGCCGCATAATTAGTAATTATTTCACCTAAAGACTCGGTTTTTGTGCCTAGATCATTTAATTCAGTAGAAGCTTTTTTAATGTTATCAACAAATAATTCCACTTTAGGTGTCAGTTCAAATACAGGCTGTTTAGTTTCTTTCGGCGGACTTAAATCAATGAGCTTATCTGCGCCTATGCCTAAAGTAGTCAAAGATCTGGCTAATTGCGCTAATGGAATTGTAAACACATCCGGTTTTCTTGGTGTTGCCACTATAGGCGGAACGGTGTTTTGCCCACTATAATCTGCAAGACTAAAAGCTCTTGTGGTTAATTCTGCTATTTCTACTCTAGGTTTTATATTAAAAGGTATTTTATTTGCATCACGGAAGCCCGCTTCTTTAATACTATTAACTATTATGCCTACGATTGTACTATAATCATCAGCTTGTAACTTCTTATTAAAAGTTATAACTAAACCTTTAGACGCCGTATCAGCAGTTACTACAACTTCGCTTTTAGGATTCTGCCTAACAATTTTATCAATAATGGTACTAGGTAGATCTTTCAATCTCTTTTCTACTTCTTGTTCTGTATCTACTTGTTCTAATAATGTGTTATTTGATAGTATCCTACTTTGATTTTTTCGATCTATAAATGGTGTTAATTCAAAATTACCCTTGCTACCTATTTTTACACCTTCCACAACACCATCTCTAATAGCTTTATACAAAGCTTGTACCTGTGCATCTTCAAGTTCAAGTACCTTCCCTGTATTCTTTTCAAGAATTCTTGGAACTAAGTCCTTATCCAAAACAACGAATCCGTTGGGTACAGGGTTAATACGCTTAGTTTCATATGCTATATCAAGCAACTTACTAACTGCGCTATCGAATTCTGATTTAGTTAAAATTCTTTCAACTGCTGTTTTTGGTAAATTATCCGGTATGTTTCGTTCTTCGCCAACAACCACGTCCCTAAGTATATTAGGAGCATAGTTTCTTAATTGATTTAACTCAGTACGACTGGCATTGCTAATATTATTAGTTTTTATATATTCTAAAAATCTTTGTATGCCGTTCGCATATACCAGCAAGGCGCTATTTAAGTCACCTTTGACGTTAGGATCGGCTAATATATCTTTGATATGAAATTCAAATAATCTTAAAGACTTAAAAAAATCCAACCTGTCGTCTCTAATTCCATTTTTTGCGTCTTCTGGTGTCAATACTCTCTTTGTGCCAACAAAATCAGGCAGCACGAAATCTTTGAATTCTTCAGGATGGTTTGCTATTATACCTCTTGCTGTTCTTCCTGTTGTCTGTGTTGCCCCAACCGCCCCGGACAAACTGCCGTCCGGATTTCTACCAAATAGGTTAGCGCCAAAGGAAGATTCTCTATTAAGTAATGAAAATATAACTGCGGATGGCAGCCCGGTTCGACGAACAACGCCTTCGACGGCGGCAGCTTTTTCAGGCTCTCTGGCTTTGAACTCGTCAATTTTCTCTTGAAATTTCTCTGTGGCAATTAAAGTTTGTCTCCTGGAACCTATTTGTGGTTCATTCAAATTCACGGATTGAGGCGACGTGTCTTTACCTGTATCCACAGCAAATTTACGTTGTAAATTGTCTAAGGCTGTGCCAAAGCCATCAACCAAATTACCCGATGCCAACGCTACTTGGTCAAAAGGTCTGGCAACTTCATTGTTAATAATTTCAGCAAGGCTGTCGTATAAATTAACGCCTGCCTCTCTAACCCCCTTAGCAACTTCTCTGCTGGTATCAATGAGTTCGCCGCGAGCTTCTTTAAGTTCTTTAGTTGCGCCTGTTAAATCCACAGTGCCGACACTGGCGGCTTTTGATACTGTTTGTGTAAGTAATTCAGTAGAAACCTTAAAGGCTGTTTGTAAAACGTCACTGCTATTAAACACGCTGGTTTCCAGATTCTTTCCAGCGTCACGAGCAACTTCATCAATCGGTCGTTCTCTTTTAACATTGCGTTGTTGAAAGGCGTTAAGGATTTGTTGGACACCCTTAAACACGTCTGACAATTTATTAAAAGGCTCTCTCAGGTTAGAAGCGCTTTCAATTACAGGATCAAGACTTTTAATAATTGTCGCAAAAACACTTGAAGATAAACGAATGGCTTGATTAGCAAGTCTTATTTGTCCGTTTAACTGGGCATAGCTAGCAACCAATTTTTGCACATCACCTGATTTTAATGCCTCTTCAAGGCTTTTTTGCACAATACCTTCGGCGTTTTTTTCATTGGAAGCTATAAGTCCTGCTCTTTGTAAACCTATTTGTTGTCCAATCTTTTCAGCTTGCGCTTGCGCTTCCTGTCGGATTATAGCTGCTTCTTGCTCAAGCAATCTGAGTCTGTCTTTTTGCACTTGTAAACGCTCGGCTTCATACTCAAGCGGTGTAATGGCGTTTGCCTCTTGTAAGATACCTAACTCTTGTTCTCTGAGATCCAAAAGAGCTTTATCCAATTCTAACTCCGAGCGTTTATAATCCAGTATTTTACGCTGCTCTTCACCTTGTAATTTTATTAGTTCTAAGGTTCTGTTTTGCTTAACGTCAGCAAGAGCATTTTCTAAACTGAGTAATTTTTCTAATGCGTCGAGAAGTTGACTTGTGGCTTCATTATTACCACTAGAACTTCTAATGTTATTGATTAAAGCAAGCGCTTGTTCTTGACTTACTTTGGTAATATCAGGAATAGTGGCCAGTAATTCTTTAATACCGCTACTGTCAGATACTTGAGATATAACTGTTTTTCGTCTCGCTTCCAACAGCCTCACGGTAACATTTATTTCTGCTTGTATCTCTTCTTCCTGCAAGCGAGCTTTTTCTTCTATTTCCAGTCTTTTAGCTGCAACAGATTCTCCAATACCAGCTTCAATGAGAGCCAGCCTTCTTTGATTATGAGATTTAATGTTAGATAATTCTATGCTATCAAAGCGGTTAGCTAAATCAATTGATTGTTGGCGAAACTCTTTTGCCAGACCAAGAACTTCTTGTTGCACCTTAACTTCTTCTTTAGAAGAAGCTCTTGTCAGTTTGTTTTTTTCCTGTTCTAAAGATCGAACCTCATCTAGCGCTTTAGGATCGCTTGCGCCTCGCTCACTTAATTCTTGAATACGTTGATCGATAAGGCTGCCTAAAGCCGTCTGTTGTTCCCTAAATACCTTTAAGGTTTTAATTGCCAGCGCGATACGCTTACCGAAACCTTCTCCAAAGGATAAAGTGCCAGCATCAACCGAATCCTGTAAACGAGCTTCCTCAAGTCTCCTTGCTTCAGTTAAATCATCTAAGAATTCTTTTGACGCTTCCTGCTGATTCTTAAACAACTGATCGAAGTCTTTTTCGTTTTCTTTTTGTATCTCTGTCCTTTCACCGTTAGCAGTTTTAAGTTGTTCTTCAAGGAGTTTTTCTTGACCTTGTAACAGCGTTAATGCTTTGCGAATTTGTTCAATACTGCGACTTTGATCTTCAATAGCTTTTTTACCAGCGTCTAGTATTTCGCTTGCTGCGCCATTTTCAATATTCTTTGACAGTGTTTCTTGTAAACTTTTAATACCACTTTCAGCAGTTTCTAAATTAGATAATTGTTGGGAAATAGACGCTCTTTTGGCTTTTAATGCTGCGTCAATCGGACCAGCCTTAATACCTCTATCAAAAACAACTCTTTCACCAGGCGATAAAGCATCAATCTCGGCTTGTATTTTGTTTGCTTCTTTTTCGGCAATTAATCGCTGTTTACCAGCATCTTTAACGGCTTGCTCTGCGTCTTTTTTCTCTTTTTCCTGACGTCTTTGTTTTGCTAAACCGGCATCTTGATTGTTTATATCAATTAGAGTATCTGCTATAGTTTTAGAAAGTAAAAAATCACTTAATTGTATATCTTTACTAAATATATTCTTAACTTGTTTTACTAAATTATCGTAAAAAGTCGAGAGAAATTCATTCGGCTTGTCGAACAAGTTTCCAACTATTTTAATTGCGATAGTTGCAGCAATAGGAGCCCGTGCTTTTTGAACGAATTTATCAAATTCGACGCCCAACAAAGCAAGGCTTCTTGCATATTCCTGCGCATTCTTTTGAGCTTCTTCGCTGGTTAATCCTGATTCTTCAACAATTCTTAAATTCTCGTCAAATTGACGGTTTATGTCACTTAAACGACCCTGCACTTCGTCAAAAGATCGCCCAAATATGCCGCCGGCAATGACGTTTGCCAGCCCGGAAGCCCTTAAGGTATTAGATTCTAATGCCTTTGATAGTTGTAATAAAACTTCTGTGGAAGTTTTACCCTCCAACACGAAGTCTGGCCCAAGAGCCAGCCTTAATAACTCACCTGTGCGCCTGGCATCCGGTCCAATACCAGCGATGGCTTCGCCAATCTTTTTAATACCGACTGAGAAGTTTTCAATAGAACCGCCGGATTGTTGTAAGGTAATTGTTAAAGCTTTTGCTGTTGAAGCGGTAATACCAAGACCTTCCGCCTGTGCTCTGAGAGCATTAACTTCTTCATTAAACTTTGCGCCTAAAGAAAGGAATTGAGCAATTCCAGCAATAACCAAACCTGTTGTGCCTGCTATAGCCCCTCCAACTGTTTTGAAACCGCCGCCTAGCAAAGATACCCCGGATAATACTTGACCTAACTGACCTGGTAAAAATCTTGATGTGCCCAATATGGCGATTAGTTCTTCATGAAATAATCCTGCAGAAAGCTTCGCTCTCCTGAATCCACCACCAGTTTGATCAAGTGATTGTTTTTCTTTCTCTCTTAATGTTATCTGTTGACGAGCGCCGCTAAGTTGCTCTCTGATAGCATCATCGCTATTAAGCAGCCTTCTGCTTGTGCCTTGTTCTCCTGCTAATCTGTTCCTTGCAAAGTTTAATCTTCCCTCAATAGCGCCAGTTGGTGAGCCTGCTGATGAAGCAGCCGCCAAAGCGTTTTCTAAATCTTCTATTTCATTTTCTAACTTTGATACAAGTTCAGCTTGTCTGTTAATTGCTTTATTAGAAACTTCTAAATCTCTGGTGAAATTAACATAGGCTTGTGACAAAGACGCAATCTCTTTATTTAATTGCCCTTCTCTAAGGGTTCTTCTGATGCCGCCAATAATCGGCGTACTGAACTTGGGATCACGTTTCGTTTCTTCTGCTCCCACAACACCGATGTTAGCTCGTGACTTTAATTCGTTAAATACATTGCTTTGTTCTTTGGCTTCAGTTGTGGCAACTTGCAATTGTTTGCTTAAGAGTTTTTCCTCTTCTGCCAATTGCCTGTCAGTGGTAATAAGAGCTTGCTTGGTTACTTGCGTGAACTTCAGCTCGGTATTTAACTTAGCTAATCTATCTTTATCATTAGGATTTTCAGCTATTTCGCTTGCGATGCCCGCTTCAATGCTGCTTATTTCTCCTAATAATCTTTTAACTTCATTCTTTTGTGAAGTTACATCTCTAAGTAATGTGGCGCTGTCTTCATTACCGCCGCGAATTCTATCAATAATTGACCCGGTTCCTGTAATTGTTCCGCCAACTGTGGTTGCGCCTAACGTATTGAATTGATTGCCTAAAGTTCTGAGAGCGTCAGCTTGTGAGCTACCAGATGTTCCTAGATTACTGGCATTACCTATACCGGATGTCGCGCCTATGGCTCTTTGCGATGCCAAACGAGTTTCGTTTTCTAACTTTAATCTTTCATTAAGTATCTTTTGTTGGGCATTTATTTCTCTTTCTAATACTGATACACCGCGTAGACCCAAATCTATTGCGTCAATTGTGCCCCTTGCTTTTTCTCTTTCAATGCTAGTTGCCGTTGTTGAGACTAGAATAGCTTTTTGTTTTATCTCTATTTCTTGTAAAGTCTTGCGAGTTTTATCTGCTTCTACGGCTTGTAATTTGAGCTGATCTAATTGGTCTGTTGTAGTTGTGCCACCGGCTTTTATAGCTCCTATCCTACCACCAATGTTAGATATAGCGCTACCTACCGTACCTAACCCTTCCGCGCCGGAGATAGTATTGCCGGTTTCAATAACTGAATTTATACTGTCGAATCCAAGAAATGCTCCGCCGCTAAACCTGGCTCCCAACTCTCTATCCAGGGCTGTTCTTCCTGCCGCCTGATTGCCTTTTTTAGCTGCTTCGTTGAAGGCGTTGGCTTCTTTAGTAACTATTTTTATTTCATTGCCTAAAACTCTTTCTGCTTGTATAAGCACATTTACTGCAACGGTTGTTTGCTCTATTTGAGCTTTCAGTTGAGCTTGAAGCTGTGGATCTGTGCTCTCTTTTAATTGTTTATTTAAGTTCAGCAGCACAGCTTTCCCTTGATTTGCAAATCTGGCTGTTTCATCACGAGAATTCGTAAGATCTATTAACTGGTCGGGCGCGTTGCCTACTCCGGTTGCAGCATTTCTTAACACATTACCGGCTTTACTTAACGCCCCGCCGACGCCGCTGGAACCGCTGTTATTAAAGGCAACGCCTAAATCAAGTATGCTTTCCGCATTTCCTAGCCTGGTTCCTGTAAGAAAGCCTTTAAGTATTGTATTGTTATTACTTATAGCATCTTTTCTGAGGTTTACTTTGCTTAATTCTTGTTGTTCTTTAAGGGCTTGATTAAAGCGTTTAACTTCCAAGTTCAGTTCTTTTTGTAGTTGACTGATACCGCTTAAATTAGCTCTGGTTCGTTCAAGTTCGGCATTAGACTTTTCTCTACCGTTTATATCATCAGGGGCAAGGTTTTTTTGTGATTCCCTGATTTTAATAATTCTATTTTCCAACGCCGTCGCCGCGCTTTGTGAACGAGCCTGCAACTCTTTCACTTCGCTTAGTTGTTGATCCGGGCTTGCGCCACTGGCATCAATTCTTTTTAACCTGTCTGCGGAACGACGAATAAAGTTACCAACCGGACCGCCGCCAGATCTTGACAAACTTCTACCCAAATTATTAAGTTCATCAAAGCGATTGAAATTAGCAAAGTTATCATTTGCTGCATTTTCAATTAAATTATCAGCCCTGCTTTTGCCACTTGTCGTATTAGCAGCCTTACGGGATTGCTCTGCCGCCTTAGCTTCTTGCAGGTAAGCATCCTTATTGTTTCTTGACTGCGCCGCAGCTAACTCTTTGATGTGATTGTTAAATTGTATAGCAGCGGTAAGTTCTTTGTATTCACTAGCTAAAGAGGCAATTCTGGCATCGGCGGCAAGGATGTTGTCTTCGTCGCCGTCTATCGCTGCTAAAGCTTTTTGTCGCCGCGTCTCTTCTATTCTTATACCGACCTGTGTTTTTCTGGCAGTGAGATTGCCTTTTTGACCTTGAAGTTCTTTGAGAATATCATCAAAGCCTTGATTTCTGGCGGTCGCCGTACCAAGAGCGTTCACCGATGTCAGTCTTCCTTGAAACTCTTTGACATTCTGAGTAAGCGTCGGGAACACCTCGCTAAAAGCGTTTATTGCCTGATCTAAAGTATCTGACTGGGCGATGACTTTTCTTGTGCTGTTTTTAATACGATTGGAGAATTGATCTAAAGTTTCATCATTGCCAATTGACGAAGCTATGTTGGTCGCAGCCTGGGGACCTGTGGTAGCTGTGCCCGCAGAGCCTGACTTGGCGTTCTTAACCGCATTTTTCACGTTGACATTTTGCGTTAAACTTATACCTAAGCCTTGCTTTTCTTCATCCAGTAGCTTAGTCAGGATAGTCTCTAAAGTATCAATAATTTTCTGTAGGACGGCGTTCTTTTTCTTAATTAGAGATTGCTCTATCGTGATATCTCCGAGTTCACCCTGAAAACCTTGTTTAACTAAATCTGCCGCATCTTTTATTGCCCTTGTTGCTTCTCCAGCGGCAGGGATTCCAGCCCGCTCTCTTACTCTATCCGTATCCGCTTGGGTGCGAAACTCAACACCGCTATTAGGAGCAGGTCTGTTTATCGCGTCTAATGCGGCTTGCCCCCTGGCTTTTGTTTCAGTAAATTTCTTGCGTTTTTCTTCAAGACTCTGCGCCGTAACATTTCTTTCTTCCTGTTCTATAGCTTTGGCTGCCGTTTCTGTTGCGGCTTTCTTTTCTGCCGGACTCGTTCTGGTTCGTCTTTCTATATCACTGATTTCTTTAGCTTTTGCTCTTAGTTTCTCATTTTCAACTTGCTGTTTAATTATTTGCTGCCGCATGGACTGAATGGCGGCAAACACATCTTTTTGTTGATCAGGTGACAAGTCTTTACCGAAACTTTCTAATTCAGAAAGAATTAGTTGTTCTTGTGTTTTTATTGTTTTATTATCTGCGCCTTTGGTATTGTATAGATAATTTTCAGTTCTCGGACTGGCTTTGCGAAACTTGTTTATATTATCAACCAATTCTTTAGGAGGATCAGGTAAATCGCTTATCTTAATGGTCGCTGATTGTATTTGATTCGCTATACTGGTTAAATGCGTATGCACTGCCGCATCGTAATTTGATACGGCTTTTACTGTGTTTTGTATATCAAGTTGTATTTGCGCTAAAGTTTGTTGTCTAACTTGTTCATCACGAATAGTGTTCTGATTATTTAATACCGCTACATTCCTGTATGCTTGCACATTACGGGGCAAACTATCGAATTCTGTTAAAGTTTCTGCGCCGTAAGTTTTAGCGAACCTGTCAAAATAATTCTTTAATACTTCATTGCCTTCTTGTTTGCTAATTCCAAGCTGCTTTCCTTGACCGCTAATAATCTTTGCCGTTACTTCGTTTAAGGCTGTTGATTGGTTATTGATATCGTAACCTTGTCTGGTAAGGTAAGTTTCCGCTTTCTTAAAACCGGGGAGATTCTTTACTGAATCGTACACTTCGCCGACGGCGGCTGCGCCGTTGGGATTAAATCTAAGCGAACGATTGGCGGCGGCATTTTGGCTTAAGTGAGTTAATTCTTCTTGAAATACTTGTCTGGCAGTATAACCTTGCGCTCTTAAGTTAGCAGGCAAATTATCAACACTGATAGCTGTTCCTCGACCTGGCACAATCGATCTTTCAATTCTTGCCGCCAATACTTCCAATGATTGGGCGGCGGACGGATTACGGGAGATGTTTTCGGCTCTGCCTCTGAGCGAAGCCACAAGTTGCCGAGCGATGGTCTCGCCTAAAGCTCTGCCAAAGATATTTTGATTTTCCCCGCCGACTATTTGATTAATAGCGTCATTAACAACTCTTCTCCCGGCGTCGTTTACAACAACACCTCTTGAAGCCCCGACGTTTACATTGTTAGATTGAATGCGACTTTGTTGATCCGTGCTAATTCTGGCATTAGTTTCAGCTATCTTTTGCGCCGCTAGTCGGCGTTGCAGCACATCGGATGCCCCGGCAGAAGCTAAGATAGTGCTTTCTTGTATATCTCGATCAATCTTTCGACGACGGGTTCTGGAAGTTGTCGGTTCCGATATGGCTCTGGCGCGTTGTTCCAGGCGCAGGATTTGCGCTTCTTGTTCGGTAATAACGTCCTTGAAAGCAGTTTTAATTGTTCCGGCAACAGAAGTAGCTGCTGTCCCTAGTAACCTAAGCGCCACTTCAGCTTTTGCGGCATTGCTTTGTACGCCGCTTGCCAGTTCATTTGTAGCTTTAGTAACAGATTCTATAGATTTTTTAGCATCTTTTATACCTTTTGTATCTATATCAAGATTAAAAGTAAGTTGCTTGCCGCCAAAACGCTCCTTAAAAGACTCAAGTATGTTTGCCAGCCCCTCAAGACCAGTTTGAATTGCCTCAATATCTATACCTAAAAAGGTTACTACTGGCGGCGCGTCAGTTGGTGTGGATCTATTTGGCAACCTTTCCCCTTGAGTCGGTAGTGAAACTGTCCGCCAAGCCTTTTACCTGTATTTTATAGAGTGTTTCTCTATAACGATTATACTTGGTTTCCTTTACAGTTGCATCCCTAGCTATTGTAACAGATAAGACCTTCATTTTCTTAATGATAGCCCTTAGTGTTCTAACGCTTAAAGGTGAGCCGTCGAAGTATGTTTCTTTAACTATAGTAGGTATTGCTTCTTGCAATTTACGATTTATTTTATTGGTTAGTTGATGTCCTGCGAAGCCCTTAACTTGTGTGGTAAAAACCCAGACACCGTTGGTGTTTAGAAATGCCAATCTTTTTAATCTTGTGCCGCCTGATTTTGTTTGCACATATTCAGTTGATTGAATCGGTCCTCTGCCTAAATCTACTATGTAGTAATAGTATTTGTCAGAGGTATTATCTTTAGCAGTGTTTAACAACGGAAACTGCAAATCATCAGGCGTAAGCGCGGCCAGACGGCGACGGGCGCTGTTAATATAACCTAGTAAACGCCCTAATTGCATGTTTATGGTTATTTTACCCTTCACCGCCGTCTCCCATACATACCTCGCTTGCGAGCCTCTTCATCGGCATCCATTCTCATACCCCTGACAAGCACATGATTATTATAAGCCATGAAGCCAACCGGATCATCGCGTTTGAATTTCTCAAAGGCGTTTTCTTCTTCATCACCTCTATAAGTGACTCCATCCCAGGTTACGGTATCCGGTATTTCAATACCTACGGAATCAGGATCAAAAGATCTTTCAGCTTGTTTTCGATCACAGGCTTGACAAACTTTATTCACGACTCTTTCTTCACCGCAAGCTTCACAAGTAGATTCAAATTCACGGCGAATTTCTTCTCGTTTAGCCGCTGCCCATGCCGCGTGACTAAGCATTGTGACCTGGGAATCGGTAAGACGTATAACTTCCTCAAAGGAATAGCGATAACCCAGTCCGAAGAAGTGAACCGGCATTAAGGGATTGTTTTTGTCGTCTATTCCCCAAGCATCTCGGAAATCACTTTCCCCGTACTCACTACCTTCTTCAACTGGGCGAAAAAACTTCTAATCTTGCCTCTTTCCTTGTATAACTCTATCTGTTCGGTGGCAACGTAGAACATATCAATAACATCCATTTCCATTGTTGCTTGTTCTTTAATCTTAACGTGATCAACAAGACGACCTGTTCTATAAGCGCTTGATACTATTGAAGCAGTAACTAAATCAGGCAAAGCGTCAGTAGCTTCCGCAAGTAAATCTGCAACACTTATATTCTTCAAAATATCAATAACAGGAGCCATGAATGCTTGCGATAAACGCGCATTAAATGCGGCTTTGTCCGGCGCTAAACGAACAAGTTCCTGGCATACAGGGGCTGGCATGGGGTAGCCCCAATTCTGGAACACTTGTCCGATCACTTCTGCGGCAACGCCTTCTTCAAGACAGGCGCTTCTTAAAGCTTCCATGTTGTCAGTGGTCATATTACGCGCAAAGAACCAGAACTGAGTGCCGCTATAAATCGCAGGAGCGAGTTGTTTAATAGCTTTTTCAATGTACGGAATCAAGGTATCGAGGTAAACTTTAGATTGTAAAAAACCTAACTCTACCACTGGATATTGCTCTCCTGCTAAAGTAAATAAAACATCTGATGGCGCATTTATGGCAGCTTCGGCTATCTGTTTTTGCGTCGGTTCGTCTTTTAGGTACTCTCCTACTTTAGGTCGTCTTTTGCGCCGGGAACTAAGTTCTGTAACTCCGGCTACCTGAGCTTCTGAAGTCGGGACAGTGGTTTCTTCCACATTGGTTTTGGCTTGCGCTTTAAGCTCTTTAATTTCAGCTAATCTTGATTTAGCCATATGTACTCCTATTGATTATGGAAAAAGATAGTTGACAGTTATACTGCGCACCTGAATATTTGATAGAAAGACGGGATTTGGGGTGCATAGATGATCGTAAAAAAGTAGTTACTCAGCGCCCCGCCCCAATTCGGAAACGCTGAGTAAGTTAAGTTTTATCTATTAATCACACCAACTTAGGCATAATTGATAGCACGCATTTCAAGCAAACGATTGATACCGCTTACACTGAATACCAAAAGCTGATACTCAATGGGCACAACAGTCTGAGCTTTTTCTTCAGCAAGTGTGAAAGAACCAGCACATTGAGCATTCGGCGTAGTCCACCAATACTGATCCCATCGGAATCCATTATTAGCGTAGTCAATATCAAAATCGTCAAACACCAAAAGTCGGCGCTCGTTACCAAGCACACCACCAATGTAAACTTGTGAGTATCCACTTGCGGTCGTTGGCGTCCCGTCCCCGCCTGTGGCGAGATCAACCATCGCTGGTTGATATTCTTGCAAATTGCCTCGAATCGAACCCCTTTGACCGCTAATGTAAAAACGATGCGGCGTCGGAATACGTCCCAAGTCAATTGACTCAACATTGATTTCAACCGAGATTTCAACCCGACCTTGAACCATAGAGCCATGATCGGTATATGCTGTCGGCAATGCGCCTGCAACAATCTTCAACGGAGAAGGTAGAGCAGTCTGTGATGCAGCCGACAAAATGCGTCGCCCTGAAATTGCAATCGGTTGCGATGAGAAATATCTGTCTTGTGTTAAACCTAAACCACCAGCCATAGCCAATTCACCCCCAAATTAACCTACAAAGTAAGTGTAGCACACGGGTCTAGGAAAACCTTGTAGGATAAATAGTTTAGCTTCTACATATTAGGTTTTATACCAAGTTTTTCATAAAAAGACAGTGTAGCGGAACATTTACTGTAAAGCATCATGTATATATCCAAGTTATCGTATTTTTCATTTACCGATAGATCCATGACACGCTTGAAGAATAAATCTTGATTTACTTTTGCGCAATTAACATCACAATAAATCGACGCAATTATGTAGTCAAGGTCTTCCTGATATGATAAATTAGCTATCATACCTTGTTGATCGAATTGTTTTCTTACCAGTTTTGCACCCATTCGAGAAAATCCATTTCACTTGGCGGTTGAATTAGCGCTTTTGGTTCACCTTGAAGTGTCGCTTCGCTTGTGTGTGTTGGAATTTCGGAAGTTTGCTTTTGTATTTCATCTTCTTGTCTGAATATCCTGATTAAATGACCTACTTGCGTATCTGACATACCCCACAATTCATGCATAATAATAAAATCATCGTCTACATATTTAGAATATGCCCCATAACGCTTCCTCATTGATTCTAACATGATAACTCTACCTTTTTTATCTTTACCAAGCGGTAAATCATTATCAAGCAAGGGTAAATTGCTAATTTTCATACGGTCATGCCACATGTCGTACAAACTTTGATAATAGTCTGCCGAAAAAGCATATAAATCTGCGCCGCAACAGCGCGAAGTAGTGTGCATGATACCGCTTATCTGAGTCAGTAAAACCTTTTTCTCGCTAGCTTTAATGGCGCGATCTTTTTTTACTTCATCATAGTCTGCCTGTAAAGCATGAGGAGCTTTTTTATCCATTTGATGCGGTGATTTATCACACTCCGAGCAGACATAAACAGGAGCCCAGCGTTTAATGCCTATATCATGTAGACAATTTATAGTTATATCGGATATGTTCATATTTTTTAACCTGGTGACTCAGTGACCGAAGAATCCCCTTGCTTTAGCTAGGGGAGTATCAATAAGGAACTTGTGTAAAATAAGCGTCAAAGGTGTATTCTTGTATTAAATACTGATCGGGAAAAGAAGGAACAACCAGTCGCTCGCTAATAGGCTCTAATGGCAACGGAGAGTTTTGCCACCAATTCAATCTGTTCAACTTAGAGATAGCTATATCAGTATTGGGTGTAAATTCATATATCGGACAACTTTGCACTCGGTAAAGAAACTCTGACAACGGCTGCGCGAAATTAATTAACTCTTCTTGCTCTTTTTCAAAAGGTTGATTTGTCTTTATAATAATTGATACTGACACATAAAACTTAAATTTGGTTAAAACAAATTGATCTGTTTGACCATGTTCAACACATAAACCGGGATAAAGCAAGGCCGATCCTTCCGGTCCGTGAATTGTTGGTAAATCTTCTCCGTTGTAGATGTGTTTAAGCCTGCCGTTGCTATCTACAGGCAATGTGCCTATATTAGCAAAATCTGTTTCAGGATCATCACCATTTAAGACCAGTAACAATGCCGATTTTAATGATCTTACAGCATCAGTTACGTTGATTTGTGGCATGCGTTGCACTCCTTGAATTGTTCTATGTACATTTTCTCCAGGCTAGTTCCGGTAATCGATCTGCTGCTGCGCTTAAACCATGCCGCCAAGCATTCCATCGTGCATTTAGTGAAGTCATGTAAAGTATTGGTCGTCGGCTCAAACCAGTAACGATCAATTCTGTTTTCAATCTTATATAACATCAAAATCTTTTCCTGATGCAATTATAAACCATTCTAAAACGACGCCGCCGATAATTAAACCTCGTTTCACCTTTTCTATCGTAAGTAGTTGGTCGCCATACATTAAGCCGCCGTTAGCATGCATTGTTTTTCTCAACAAGGGCACAATTACCGAACTGCGCCCAAGCGGGGTTTCACCGTCCGTATCAAGATCAAGGACTCCCCCCCATACTGTAAATAAATGCTTACCGATTAAAGAATGTCCTTCATTTATTAAATCTTGAATAGCTGTTGTTTCATCCACTAATACCATCGTTGTATCTTGCCACACAAGCGGTATTGTTTCAACAGTAGGAGAACCCATAATTGAGGCGGATGGGGGCGAGACAGCGACTAAAGAGCAAGATAAATCTGCGCCGCCAAGTTCAGTGAACTTTTCAGCGAATTCAACTAATGTATCTAACCCTGACTCTGGCATTTTGTTTATCGGTTATTAGCGTAAATAATCAACTAAAAGTTCCATTGCCGCCGGGGGAATACTACGCTTTGTTGCCCGTTCCCATTGTTTTACAAGAGCAGATCTGCCTAGTCCTTTATTAAACCTGAAGGTGTTGGGCGGAAAGGTAATCATGTCGGCAATAATTAGTCCGAGAGCCATACGCACGGCTAAGTCTATCTTTCTTAATGACATAGAAGTTGTCAGCGCATAATTAACCGACGGTGTGAAAGAAACAACGCCCGTTGTCGTGTTAATTGCGGTGATTAGTCTTTGTGAGACATCAGATTGATTGACAGGATCGGCAGAAAAATAAAAGTTGTCACCGATACTTAGATCGGTTACATCCGTCACTTGAACGCTATCAGAGCCGCTTGGAGAGCCGCTTCCCGCTATAGCCTGAATAGTGAAAAATCCAGCCTTATAGCTGGCAGTAAGGCGATAAGGTAGTTCATTACCGTCAATAGTATTTAGCGAGCCGGAATGATAGGGACTTATGGTTTCATGCCAAGATCCGGAAGTAGATCCAAATTGACGAGGCCATGCTCCGCCGGTAAGAATCTTCTTATAGCGAATTACTCCCGATTCATACTCTACATCGAAATCAGAAAGCGTAACGGTTTGATTTGTCCCTTGCCCGGGGATTATTACTTGTCCGGTAGTATCCGCCCAATCCAAATGAGGAGTGTGTTGCAGTATACCATTAAAATTCAAATCGAGCGGTATTTGCTCATTACGAATGGTGCGTATTTCAAGCCCGTATTTAGGACGACCTATCGCCCCGTCAATGGCAACAGAAGCAGCGTATAGGTAGCCACGTTTTTTCACTGTAGAAGTAGGAACGCTTACTTGCGGTGTAAGTAAAGCCAGTTCTTCTTCTGTTGCATAAATCATTCCGTTCTCCTATATTGTCTTAATTGTCTTTACATTACCGCCTCGATATCTGGTATAAGATCTGTTTGGTTGCTCTTTCATGGCTTTTTTATGAGCTTCTCCGAGACCTTCCCTGTTATCATCATTGAAGAATCCTCTTCTATCTGACAAAGAACTGTAACCGCTATTAGCAAATGCCCAAGGCTGAAATAAACTAGCGCTACGGGAAACAGTCTTGGTTGCCTTTTTACTACATACCTCGCATTCACACTCAACTGGTGAAGACTCATAAGTTACGCACCAAATTTCGGTAAGATGTTTGTCTTCACAAATATATTCGTAGATCGGCATTAGTGCACCAACTTTATTAATTCTTCTCGACTAAATTGTAACAGTTCTGCCTCTTTTTGCATTGAAATACCATTCTGATTAATTACATGCATAATTTCCCAAAAAGGTTCATGCAAACAGTTTTCATGATTGAATTTCAGGGTAGCAACTAAATTGCCTATAAGACTGTAACCTATTAAACATGGAAGGATAAAATGTGCGTGACCTGCTTGTTGAAGGATTAAAGTGTCAGAAGCGTCCAGTTCTTTCCATAAAGAAAACTGACCACCTTCAATAGTTTCTATTACTTCAATGTAGTGTTTGGAACTTAGTTCTGTTACAGGTATGTCCGTTCGATGAGCATATACTTTCATAGCCATCCAACCCATCAGTTTTAAGGCAAGAGATGGCTGCGACTTTCGCCAACAGCCATCCCCCGCACAAACTCGATGAAGGCGGATTAAGGGAACTACACAGTGCGACTGTGGATTGCCCGATGCACGAAGCGTGAACTGCCAGTAACAGCCGTGCCTTTTGCGCCGCCGCCAAGAATGGCAGTTAGCGCCGTTGCATCTCCGGAAGCCAACGATTCAAGAGCCGCAAATCCTTCAATCGAGAACCACGTGATCAACCAGTCTCGTTCAAAGTTATCTTCTTTAGCTTTAACAACTTCAACGGGTCCAACTTGCGCATACACGGTCGGAAACTCGCCAACAAAACCCTGCGAACCGTCTTCTCCAACATCAATCAAGGTCGGATCTTGCGCCAACGCAATAACTTCCGAGCAAGTAATGTCTGAAGAAGCGCCCATGCCAGTTACGTTAAAACCAGTATCAGTCGTAAAGAATCGGAAACCAAAGGCATCGCCCGCATAACCCTGAACGTACTTGCCGCGATCATTCAGTTCATAACGAGCGAAAGTTTCCCAAGTATCATCGTTGGTCAATTGGTTTTCACCATTAACGTCGAAGATAGCGCTCCAAAAGCCAGTCACAAGCTGTCCGTCGGAGTCAGGAAAGCCGCCGAATTTGCGAGCATGAAGCACGGTCATTCTGCGTCGGAGTTCTTTCATCGTCAAAATACTGAGATTATCAGCCGACGTATCCGTGATTCCCGTAGCCGCCGTCCTTCGAGCTCCAAAAACACTGGAACAAATGGCGTCCCGAATAACTTTACGACACTTGATATTGAGGTAATCATTGCGATTGCGTCGCAACAGTAACATCGCATGCATCAGCACGTCTTGCTGCGCCAATACCAGAGATTGCTTTTTAATGGCAATCGGAATGACGTTGCCGCGTTCTTGAACATCAATATCCACCGAGTCATAAGTCGGAGATGTGAACGTGCCAGTCGTTGAAATGTCAACGTCATTGCGACCTTGAGCAAGATCATACGAACTAAGCGACGCTTCAGTAACCGCCGTGGGCGGTCTAAGGCGATTAACTTGCACCTTCGATCCTACGCCGCCACTGTTCACTCCGTACTTTTTACTGAAGAACATCGGCCACGTGTAAATATCTTCGGGCCACGTTTGCAATGCGGCTTCAAGCCGTTTAAGGTTGACGTAAGCGGCTTCTGTACCGCCGCGAACATTAAATATAGACATTTTCCACCCCCACGAATCGAGTCAATCTAACTGTTTACTTTCCTGCTTATGTATTAGATAAGAGGAATTCCCAAACCTTTGGCATTATCCCGAATGAAAGACTGAAACCTGCGAATATCAGAGCCTTGCGTCGCTGACACAGTATGCGCTAATTTCTCAAGCTCGCCATATTTCACTTCGAGTTTCTGCTTATCCGTCAACTGCGCTTTTTCGATAGCATCAGCCGCATCTTCAGCCGACAAATTAATCGTTTCAGCCTTCAAATCACCTTCTGTTTGATTCTCTGCCGCAGGCTTAACGCCTGCAAGCTTCGCTCCTAAATCAGCGTTAGCAGCTTCAAGAGTTGCTTTTTCCTCATTAGCAGTCGCCAACTCGGACTGAAGTTCTTCGATTTTAGCGTTCAAAGCGGCAAGCTGTTCGGCAGCTTCCGATTCTTTGGCTTCACGCTTAGTAACTTCATTGTTGAACATAAGTTCAAACTCTTCACGAGAGGCTAGAATTTTGATATTCTCATTTTTAACTTCACCGATAGTGGAGTTGACAACAGAGAGTTGTTCTTGAAGAGAGGCAACTTGCGCTTCTACAGTCGAAAGTTTCTCACTTTTGAACTCAAGTTCCATAGCAGAACGCATAGCATCCATTTGCGCTTTATTGACGGTAGACATCAATTCGGCAATCATCTGCACACTTGCGCCCTGAGACTGCGCCGGAGAGGGTACTTGCGGTGTAGCCGTCTGTGTAAGATTAACACCATTCTTTGATAAAATGTTATTAATTTCGGCTAAGTAATCAACAGGTTTTGCATCCATTGTCTGTTTAAGCATCTTCTTAACACCCCCAGAGTTATCGTATCACACACACCTAATAAAACCTTGCGTGACCACAACTTACACTGCAACGTCTGGATCAAGGACAATGCGCGCATCCTTAATTGCCCCGCTTGAGGCAAATGCGACGTTCATTAGACCGCGAATGTTACATACGTTGGCGACAACGGCAGTATCGTATTCATCGATCCAGCCTTGTAGTCCGTGCACAGAACAATAGCGCGGCATGTAACCACCTGCGAACATAATCGGCAACATTTCCATCTTACACATTACTTTCGTGCCGTCTTTGATAGGTATATCCATAGGTGATATTGATAGTATGCCATTTTCTGAAGATAATACGTGAGATTCATAATAAACAAAGCTACCAAGCACCGCAGGTTCAGGTATACGAAAGATAACTTTATAATGCTCTCTAAGATCCAACATGCGTTTATCTTTAACATTTGCCAGTTTAATCACGGTAACTTTGCCATCCAACAACTGAACATCCGATATTGATAATTCTCCGCATGAGCCGCAAGTGTAGGCGTCAAATAAAGGAGTAATGGACAAATCTTGTAAAAGACCTCTTCTAACATCCTCTACCGCATCTTTTTGTGCCTTTCCTTCGGTAATCGGAAATAACAACCTTGCCGATAAACCCGTGTAAGGTTCTTTAACTGTATTGCCTAATCGAGAGTTCAGTTTTATATTAAGGTCTGTGCCTATCTTAGGAGCAATGATGCGAAAGGTACAATCTTCAGCTTTGAATTCATGGTTATAATCGGATCCCTTAGCCCGGATTTCAAGCATGGACCCAAGTCTTGCCATTTCCAGCGCCGGAATTCGCATGGATCTGTCTTCAATAAGATCATTATTAGCTAACAATGCCCCGGTAGAAAAAAAATCACTTGCTCCTACAGGTGAGCCGTCAGCTCTTGTTTGCCCCTTAAATGCTACTATTTCTTCGTCGGTGGCAAATCCGGCTTCCCGGTTAATGCCTAATGCGCGATAATTAGGTAAACGCCTGAAATCAGCGCCTGGTAAGTAGTTTTCCTGCTTTACAAGCGGCGTTGTTTCACCGAACAATTCTTTCAAATCTGTGTATATTTGCTCTAGGTTGACGTTTTCATCTAATTGTAACATCTGTTTTGTCGCCTTTGCTGCCAGTAATTCTGTTACTGGTATAGATATTTGACTAGGTTCGAGATTAAGTTCTGTTTCTGCTTGCCTCGTTAAATGAATAATTTCAGTCATACAAGCTGCTTCATAAGCAGAAGGTAGTTGCATACTTGCTAATTCTTCCAGTGCCATTTTTAACTGATTGTAATTAATTTCACCTTCAGGCGTTTTAATAGTGAAATTTATATTGGATTTATCGTAGACATCGTTAGAAACTTTTATTAACGCTTGAAAAGCATTTGCCATATAAGCGGATAAATCACTTGAAGGAAATTCATTTGCTACAGGTAGGTCTTTTATTACAAACATTTACTATCTCCTCTTACGAGCTCCTACGACAAAGTAGCTAATCACGCCGCCATTGGCTGTTATTTTTACCTTCAACCATCTTACGGTTGCCGGAGTTATATCTTGTATCTTACCGATAATAATATCTGCGCCTAATTGCTGACCATCATTAGAACTAAGCGGTTGGTTTTCAGCATTTGAGCCATAAACTTTAACCGTGCCTGTGCTAGACAAATCAACTTGAATGCTCTTTTCTTGATGCTTAGACACTTCCAGCCAACCACTGTCGCTGGCGGTTGCCGCGCTGTTAGTAACAGAAAAGATAGTTTCTAATGAATAGATTTGCATAGAAATAACCCCCTTGTATATTATTGCATACAAAGGAAATGCAACATTAGTCAGGAAATTCCTGCTGCATTTGATCTACTCGGTACTGCTTTTCGTCGGGCGCTAAAAGACCTACAACATAGGCTGCCATACTATCGCCGCCTTTTAGAAACAGGCGAGCGTAAAGCACGGTTTGGTATCCTTGATACAGATTAAAATACTTACGAAATCGGCTATAACGCGCTTCATAATTACGTCTTATTTCATTTTTGTAAGGCAACTTACGAACGGCATTAACGGTTAATTGATCAGGCTCAAGCAATTGTTCCATACGGTCACGTTCTAATTTCATCTGAGCGCGGAAATTACCCATCTTAGAACGAATATGAGAATCCGTAACCGCAGGCAATTTACGCGCTACCTTTAGCGTTTGCTCTACAACATATAGCCAAAAATCCAATTCCGGCGATCTTGACATACTCAAGCCCCTAATCTTTGTTTTTGAAAATTAGTTCCCACCAAGACTTTTTACATTGATTTACACATTCAATACTAAAGAATAATCAAACGGTTTGATGACTTTATCTAAATCGGAATTATCATCAGCTTCTTTTACTCTAACTAAACGCATATCACCTACAACATGCTCTCTGGCGCTTTCATATATCCATTGACCCGGGTTAGATTTACTGAAACCTACCGATTGGGCAAACGGATCAACCCCTGACATAGACGGATTGATGAACATTCTAACACCGTTCGGTAACTCCATATACAGACCGTTATGAACATGTCCGGCTAAAAAGACTTGTATTTGATCTCCTGATAGCGTATTGGAATTCAAATGATCCACTTGCGCAGTAAGTTTGGCGACATTGATACCTTTTGCCGGATAACCCGTTGAAAAGTAAGTATCACCGTGAGTTAAACAGTGTGTGCGACCAAACACTTTGTAATTAGTGTATGGCGTTCTGGGAATTATGAATTCGACTCGCGGCTCATTACGAAAGGCATGTTGCACACCACTAAACATGATAGTGTTATAAGAATCGTATTTCTGACTCCTGGCTCGATCTTTACCCTTAACATAACTGACAATTCGCATGTGATTATCGGTAGTGACCGGACAAACTATCTTCGGGTAGAAATCTAAAAGATAATCAATCAATTGTACAAGATAGCTCGTTGCGCCTAATATCTGCCATGCTAATAAGTCAACATTGGAATCTTCCGGGTGAATTATACCTTGAGTCAAATCGCCGCCAAAATTGAGTATCAAACCACCACATTCTTTACGATGATCGATCTTGAAAGACGCTATAGATTGAGCTAAAAACGCTAATCTTCTTGCCGATACATCCCAATTATAGGCATTGCCTTCCACTTCCAAAGGATCAATCGTGATGCCAAAGTGCGTATCGGATATTAAAGCATGATTCATACGGTCGTGCTTTTGATTTGAAAACTTCGGACGGCTGCGGGCGGATATGCTTATGGGGTGCAGTTTGAGAGCGGTAACAAAGGCGTCACTGAGGCGATTTTCATAGTAAGCCCAGTCGCCTACTTCGCGTTGTAACTTGGCAAGATAGATTTTACGTTGAGCCGTGCCTCGAATAGCGCCTAAATCCAAGTCCCCTTCAAAGCCAAATTCAGCTTTGATAATACCCAGCATACTGCCGCGTTTACGAAATTGCCAATCAGGGAATTTACCGCCGTTTTTGTAATAAACGGCTTTCGTCATTTGATAAGGCTCAATACCGGCTCTTTCTGCTACTTCTTTAATGTCATTTGTGAGGTCTTCGGTAGTTACGGATTTGAACTCATCTATTTGTTCAACAAACTGTGTTTTTTTAGCCATAGATTGATTTAAGCCCCTGACGGGTTTTTCTTACCCGCTTGTTTCTGTTGCGTTCTACGACGTTCTGCTTTTTTAGTATCCGCTCCGCTGGAGGCAGCCTCGGAACCAGGTAAACCTGCGCCTTGCTTTTCGCCACGCCCGGTTCTATTGAAATAAGTCATAAAGTTAGGATTATCGTCTATCCAAGCCATGTCTTCCTCAATTCGGCGACGAATAGCATACGGGTTGTTTAATCCTATTAATCCGCATGCGGTAGCAAAATCAACATCTCCGTTGTGATAAGCTTTCAGCACTCTATCCCATCGAACCGACTGTGGTTCTCCAAGAGGCGGAATCGTAATTTCAATGTCGACGTTTGCAACACCTTCAATTAAAAGTCCGCGTCTTACAGCATCAGTAATAAAGCGACTGTCTTCGGCTCTCAATGTGTTAATTGTGGAAGCATAAGCCGCGTCCACCGATTCCGAAACATGCCGCCCTGCTAAATCCTGCATATTGGAAGGCAAACCTAAATCTTCCAACATCACATTTTCCCTGTACTTTAACACATCAAGCAACGCCTGACAAGCGGCGGAATCACCCGGTATGTCTTTTATTTCTTCAAAACCCCGACTTAGGTAATAATCCGTGTAGATAGTGCGATTGCCGCCCAGTTCATTGCGACGTTTATAAGCAGCTAAAGCGTTCCTATCGACGCGCCAAGTGCCGTCTTCTGTGCCAAGGTAATGGATCAACCTTCTTGGGGCGCGGGTTCTGCAAGCAACGTACAAATCTTCTAAAGTAGCAATATACTGTCTGTAGTTTACCGAAAGATTTAGCAAAGCCGGTCTTCCGTAAGCACGGTTATCATCGCCGTCATGAATAGCTCTGATCATAAAATCAGGGCTTTCCCAAGTGTAAATAACCTTTGGACCGACGTTCATTTCCTTCACTTGTGACCATTGCCGGTTAGCCATGTTGTAGTGCATTTCCCATGTCGGCATAAGAAATACATCACTCAAATAAGCCTTGCCGTCTTCGTAGCTTGCAACAGGTTGACCTATAGCATCGCCAGTTAAAAGCATACGAAACATCCTGCTCGGACCCTTTTGACCTAATTTGGTTCTGCGAATAATCTTTTGAATAAGGTTAAATATCTTTTCACGTTGTTTTGGTAAAGACTCTTCTACTAAAATAGTAAAAGGTTGAGGCGAACCGCTTTCGTCCATTGTGGCGTCACCGGCAAGCTTTCTAAGCCCTCGGTAAAGACGTGAGCAAACTTGCGCCATTTCTTGCACGAGGTAAGCGTCGGCATGATTTCTGGTCGGGCGTTCAAACGGTAACACAAAGCCAGGTCTAAGGGTTTGCTCCAATTGCGTTAGCGAACTTGCGCGGCGTTCATCAAGCAACTGTCCGCGAAACGTCGTTAAGGTGTTTTTAGGAGCATAACTTTGTAATCGAGTTTCCAGTTCGGCTGCCCTTGATTTTCGTGCCATTTGTTTACCCCATTACATTTTACCATCTTAACCGCGCCCAACTTGATACAATCTTTGTCTTTTGTTGCTGGTTTTTAATGTGATTAGGTTGATTATATCCGTCAATCTCTTTATCTGTTAAAGTGTCAATTGTCTCTTCTTCGTACATATCGCTCCACTCGTCTTGCCAATCGTTATCTAATTCCATTATTTGCGATCCATTTTCTCTAAAATGCTTTATTAAACGAGGATCATTTGTTTGTTTACTTTCACTAAACAGTGAGTTCAGAAAGTTTCTGCCTTCTTCAAAAGACTCTTCCAGAGAAGAAGTGTACTCCGCGCCCGAATCGGCGGCAACCATGCCGTCCGGACCGACGACAGTAGGCAAATCAAGAACCTGCGGCAAGCTGGAATGATACATCCATAGACTCATCAACGAATCGTTTTCTACCTTAGCAAGCCTTAATTGAGTTTTAGCGGCGCGAATCAATTTGCAAAATCCACAAGGACAACCTTCGGGGTACTTTCCGTCACCTTGCGGCGGGTGATAAAAATTATCAGCGTGAGCTTTATCGGTCTGTTCTATGCTGTTAGCAATAATAAATCCCCGATTAGCGAATGCCGTATCCATCGCCATTACACCTAACTGCTTATCATTCTTGGTTTTAGCTGTGGTTTTGAAAGTTTTAATCTTCATCCACCAAGGATATTTGTCTTTATGTTTGAGCATCTCTTTAATGAAAATATCTTGCTGTCCTGCATTTTCAACAAATACTGTAAGTAAATCAGGATATTTCTTAAATAACTCGCCAATTTGTGTTGATATTTCATCTCCGGACCACGAACCTATGCGAATTTCGATTGGCATACGCCTAAAATCCGGCGATAATAAAGCTCCGCAGGTTATAACCGTGCCCGCTCTGCCAACACCGGATAAATCAACGGCTGCATAAAGCGGGTGCCCGGTGGGGCGATTACTGACAGTCGCTATATGACCCTTAACCATTGTCGCGCCGTCCTCGTTTTTACCGTATACCTCTTGCCAATAAACCTTGAATGAAGAGTCAAGATTACGTTCAAAAAAAGGATAAGCCCGCTCTCTTTCCGATACCACCATGCATCGGTACATCTGATTGAACTTGACATTGCCTTTAGCTTCATTCAAATACCACTCTGCCGGTCTGGATAGGCGGATAGTGAACGTGCTTTTTGCTGGAAAATCCTTGTAGACATGATAGCTTGCAACCGGATCGCCAACTTTATAACCTTTATTTTGTAGTAATTGGAAGTTATCTTCGTCTATATCACGTTGCGAAACAAACATTTGGTACTTGTTTTTTAAGTAGTCTGCCTTGTCTTCCGGCAGATTCCATATTTCCACGTTATAACCTGTAAAATCAGCGTTTACACCGACTAAAATCGTCGCATAGCGTGGCAGCTTGATTCTTCTAAAAGCGCAATCTACTTCTGACCATGGGGTATTGATAAATAAACCTCTATAAGGATCTTTGGTTATGTCGTAATCTGTGTTATCTACGCCGAGCGGCGATTCTTTGCGAGAAATCCAGCTTGAGTCAAGCTTTGAGCTGATACGGTCGCCTTCTTTTGGACTTACGATGGCATTATCTTCATTAGGTATGTCGTCAAATAGCGCCCGGTCAACGCGGGTTCCTAAAGCTTTAGAATCTATACCAAAAGCTGAAAGCGTCGCGTCAATAGTGCCTGGCTCCAGACCTTGTTCGCGCTCCATTTCTTCTGCTTCCGGGTCAAATACCGTTCTTGTGACATTAAGTTTATGATCGTTCCACGGTTTCTTTTTAGCTTTCTCTATATGTGGAAACACCTTACGAAAATCCTTTGATAAGATAATAGAGCCAATGGCTCGACCTCTGGCAATGGCGGTATCTTCGGCGGCGCATACTATTTGTGTGCGTATATTTTGATTCTTACCTATTTCATAAGCTAATATGGCGCAAGCCAGACTGGTTTTGCCGGATCCCATGGGAGCATTTACTATAGGAATGTAACCTATGCCCCAAACAATGTCAACAAAATCAAGAATTAAACATTGTAATTCGGTTAATTTGATCTTTTGCCCGTTTTCAGAGTTTCTAAGCCAATATTCGATGCTGGTTTTACGATCTATTCTAGCTAATGCCACTTTAGATAAATCGTTAAATTCGGCGCGGGTTTCCTCATCCATGAGAGACTTGGCATGGCTTATCGTTCGTTCAATATCTTCCGGGTTGAGAGCTTGAAACTGAACAGTTAAAGATTGCACTTGTTCTTCAAATTTATTCTTCATCGGTGTCCGTCTCAATAATGCTTTCGCGATCTATATCTATAATAGACTTAGAAGCCGGTTGCATTGAATCTTGATTTCCTTTAACTATTTGTAAAGATAAAGTTAAAGCATCCATCATTTTTCGTTGAATGTTTTCCTTAGTTTTATCTGTTTCTTCAGGTAGTTCCGCACCCAATAATTGCCTTAAAATAGCATGTTGCTGGCGTAGTTCTGCTTGAAACTTAATAAAAGCAGTGTGATCATCCGTCTCAGCCCATAAATCCTGTTTATTTCCATGAATATCCAATTGTTGTTGGTAGCGTTTGTATTTAGGTTGAAGTTTTTGCATCCAGTCTTCTATAGCTTCTATGTTTTGCACGGTTTTACTAATTAAAGTTGCTCTTACGTCTTTATGAAAATCGGCGGATCGAATGTCGTCAAACGCCGCGCTCATGGCTCGCCCTATTTCACCGACGCTGACGCCATAACGCATTGCTACCTTGTTGACGTTCTCACCTGCCACTACTTCAAGCAGTATCTTGCGATTCCTCTGCGCTGTTTTTGAGTTTTCTACGGCTGGTAAGCTCTCTTCTAATTTCTGCAATACTTTTGTCTCCATCTGCGCTTAACGATCTAAACTCTGCCGGCACACCCATAAGAGTAAAGATGCGTTCCTCCACATTAGCTATTTTATCAGAAACCTCACCTAGTTGTCGCAAAGCTCTTTGTTGCTCAAATTTACGATCTAAAAGATCTTGTGGAAAATAACGGTAAGCGTACCTGTTTACGCGAAATATGTCTTTATCGGCTATGCCCCGACGACGAGCTATAACAATGTGATAGCTCATTCTTTTAATGTAATAAGTCCATGACTTTTTGCTTAAGGTTGCCGTGTAGCGTTTGCGTATCTCTCGCGCTTCTTTTCTTAAAGCTTTATAACTGGTCATCTCTTCCGGACAAGTTTTACAAACTGCCTTATATGAATTTACTATCTTTCCGTAACTAGGATAACCAAGTCTGGCATCAGATTGCAAGCCAATGGATTTTCTTAAAGTTTTATCATTTGCCGCTCGATAAGTGTCAAGCCAGCCATTTTGCATAAGATGAAAAGTTATAAAGCATCTAATTCTTGCTCGTTGTATTTGTTTGGTTAATAATGCCATCCAAAAATAAGTGTAAACTATCTTGCCAGTTATATTTATAATTATCAGAGGGTATTAATTTAATGTTTGTTGGTCGCTCGGCTTTCAGATTTAAGTCTTTGATACTGATCGGAGTGATTTCGCTTTTAGATTTCATATAAGCCTTCATTTGCAAAGCTATTTCTAAAGGCGTGATCGTAAAAGCATTGCTGGCATGATATACGCCAAAGTTCTTACTTAGAGTTGTAATTATGAAATCTGCCACATCGCCTGTATAATTAGGCGTTATTTCTATGTCACTCAAGGCTTTAACAGGTTGATTGTTTTTTAATAAATCAGGTAGTTTGGAAAGAAATGTTTTACCGCATTCACCGTAAATCGAGCTGGTGCGGATGATATAGTGATGAGGATTTAATTTAGTAAATCGTTCGGCTCGCATTTTCATGCGCCCATACCAGTTCACCGGACGGTATTTGTCGTTGCATAAGTCAAAATCATTAAGCGGATGCACAGTAGAGTTGGAAGCAAGAATAAAATCGCTGGATATTTGCATAAACACGCAAGGATAAGAACTTAGTTCTGCAACTGCGTCAGCGTTGACGCGCTTTGCCAATCGTCTGTCAATTTCACAAGCATCAACGTCGGTTATTGCAGCGCAATTGATGATGATGTCAGTCTTAAGCTGATTAAGAAATTTATTTACCTGGCGACGATTATTTAAGTCTAAGTCTTTTTTATATACAGCTTTAATGTCTGTTTTAGCTTCTTTGAGCTTCTTTACTAAAGTTCTACCCAGTAATCCCCCGGCTCCGGTTATAGTTATCATCGTTGCAACCTTATCGCTTGTGTGTCAGGCTCCTCGTCTTCATACTCTTCTTGCAGGTCATTATAAGTTTTTACCGAATACTGGTTTCCTTTTACTTTTTCAGGGTTTGTTTCAGGCAAATCAACCCCTCCAAGAAAAAACAATAAGCGCACGAATTGGTAAATCAAAAAGCCTGCGGCAGGGTAGGAAGGATTTGCTAAATCAATTTTCCAAATTATTAACAATGTAATAACAATACCCGCGATTAAACTTTGCCTAAGCATTCTGGTACGCTTGATTAAATGCCAATCATCGTTATCAATAAGCCAAATGAAGGCGCAGGCAAATAGCTCATAAAGCACCTCGATACCTATACTTACAGAAATTAAGAATCTCTTTGTCGCCAGTAATCGGCGACTTGAAAAGCTCTTTATGGAACTTGTGGTCGCAATAAATAAAAAATATAAAAGAAGCAGCCGTTTTTTTACTTTAGTTAATTTTAGCTTACGCTTAAACCATTTCCATGTAAACTTTTCAGGCAGTAGTTCCTGTTTTATCGCTTCAGGGTTAGTTAAATCTAACATTAGTTGAACATCCTTTTACCAGTTGTTAAAAAGTTCCATTTTATATGGAGAATCGGGATCGGCTTCATGGCGAATTTCATCAATTGGCTCAGAATAGTATTTACCCTTATAAAGTCTGCTTGGACAATTAATGACCATAGATGGATGCGCGGCAGTATTTATATAACCATGCACTACGCCTGGCGGCACGACCACAAGGACGTTCTTTTCATCGTTGAATAAAGATATGTGGTTGCCTTCGGTATCGGAATTATAGCGTCTGTCCCATAAATTAACTATAAACAACGACTGAGCAAGAAATATAAATACGTCGGTTTGATCCATGTGCTCATGCGGACCACGAGCTATGCCTGGATTTGTTATGCTCATATACGCCATCTGCGGGTGAAAATCCTCTGGCAACCAGTCTTGTCGGTAAAGTTCCAGCAAATAGCCCCTGTCGTCTTTATGAATGGTTAATTCCTTAATTATCACATCATCTATGCTGTCAAGTTGTCCTTTAAGCAATTTCATAATTTACCCGCCATAATAGATTTTATCCGCCAGCCCGGTTTTAATAGCCTCTTCACCGCCTATATAAGTGTCATGCTCAAAGCGTTTATTAAATTCCGCTATTGAAATGCCCATACGTTCACAAACAATTTCATCAGCCATATCGCTTAACGTCTTCGTTTCTTTAGTCAAACGCTCGAAATCGGTCATGTGAACATAGTCAGGCACACTCATGCTACCACGATGTAGCATTATTCTAGCACGAGGATGTAAATAACGCAACCCTTTATCAGCCGCTTGCAACAACACTACCGCCATAGAAGCTATTTCAGCCAGACCGATAATTCGCACATTCGACTTCAGAGTGCGAATGAAATCGTATATTCCCAGGGCATATACCATATAGCCGCCGTTGGAGCATAAATGGATTGTAAGCGGTTTACGAGGCGCAAGGCTGTCCAGGTAAGCTAAAGCGTTTATTGCTTCCTGCATCTTTTCCGTGTCCAATTCGCCTACCAGAACGTAAGTCTTGGACAGTGAATGTATATTCGGCAAATACGGGTACGGATGATGCATGATTGCCATGTTTAACTCTCCCAAATCGGTTCTTTCCATATCAATTCTACACTACCTTGTAGCTTCGCATGCAGGCGCGTTAAAAAACAAAGATGAATGCAGAACAAAAAAGCAAATCGAAAAATCGGGTTTTTGTCATAACCTGTCAAGGCACCAGGGCAAAATATAACAATTGCCGTAAGTAGTTTTGTTTGCTAATAATTAAATGTTGCGATGCGATTTTATGCAGACATGTTGAAAACTTTTTACTTGACAGCGGGGTTGGTTGGCGCTATACATGTAGTCGGTTTGTTAAATGCTTCGCTCCAATTAATTTAAGATGCATGGTGGGGTAATTGCCGTGCAGGTTATTCGTTCAACAGTCGGGATTATCGCTTAATACCGATTTAAGGTCATTGAAAGTTTAATTAAGTGGTAAATGTGAGTAGATTAGTAACAATATACCTATATTCACATTGTGCTTAAATTTCCGCCGGCGCGGAGATTGAGACTTCTTTAACCGGCTTTTTATAGCCGCCCGGTGGCTCTTTGCCGGAAAGCATTGATTTGATAAGAACTGATTTTATCAACCCGGCAAAGAAGACCTCTGACTTTAGGCAAAGGATGAATTTGCCATTGCAAGTAAAGCCATATTGCGCTATACTTAAATCTGTAAAGGCTACGGAGCCTTGAAAAAACCTGGAGC
>Ga0187894_10000383_pt1 | contig 59899 bp, 56 predicted proteins | sample GBC1701081metaG_FD_136650 | JGI IMG/M metagenome (GOLD analysis project Ga0187894, IMG submission 136650) | White microbial mat communities from a lava cave in the Kipuka Kanohina Cave System on the Island of Hawaii, USA - GBC170108-1 metaG ...
CATCCCCTCGTCACTGCAATTTGTATGAGTGGCCACACCTTGGCATGCGTACCCATTGAAGAAAAGTGTTCGCAAGCACCCCGATTTAGCCATGATCTGTCCGCTATTTGCGTGCCACCGCGGCCAGAAGCTATAATGAGCGGCCATTTCTGCAACAATGACCGGAACCTGATCGTGCGTCGATTCTCCCTGCCCCGCGTACTTGCAGCTTTCCTTGCCGCCGTCGGCGCCTCCTGCGCCATGGCGCCGCCAACGTGGGCGCAGGGCCATTGCGTTGCTGCCATGGTCAACGACCTGCCGATCACGGCGTTCGAACTCGGCCAGCGGGCGAAGTTCTCCCTGCTGGTAGGCCGCGTGGCCGACTCGGCCGACAACCGAGGCCGCATCGCGCTCCAGGTGCTGCGTCAGATGATCGACGAACGCCTGCAGCTCGACGACGCCAAGCGCAACGGCATCAGCGTCAGCCAGGCCGAGATCGACGAGCGGCTGCAGCGACTCGAGCAGGACAACGGCATGCCGCCAGGCGGTGCCCAGGCCTCTCTCGCCCGGGCTGGCATTCCGCTGACGGTGCTGACCGATTCGTTCCGCGCCAACATCGCCTGGAGCAAGGTCGTGCTGCGCAAGGTCCGCGCCGGCGTCAACGTGAGCGCGCCCGAAGTCGACGAAGCGCTGCGCCAGCTCAGGGCCAACGTCGGCAAGTCCGAGAACCGGGTGGCGGAGATCTTCATCGCGGTCGACAAGCCCGATCAGGCCGACGAGGCGCTGCGCACGGCCCGGCGTATCCTGGATCAGCTGCGCGGCGGCGCGCCCTTCCCGGCGATGGTCCAGCAGTTCTCCAGCGGTGCCTCCGCCGCCGCCGGCGGTGACCTCGGCTGGGTGTTGCCGGGAGCGCTGGATCCGGCACTCGATGCCGCGATCGCCCGCCTGTCGGTCAACCAGGTCTCCGAACCGGTCCGCACGCCAGCCGGCTGGCATATCCTGAAGCTGATCGGACAACGGGCCTACGGCCGCGCCGGCAACACCAGCAATGCCAACGACGTGCGGTTCAACATGATCCAGCTGCTGCTGCCGCTGCCGCCCAATTCGTCGGCCGACGAAGTCGAACGGCAGAAGGGCGTCGCGCAGGGCATCATCAGCCAGTCCAAGTCATGCGCCGACCTGCGGCGCATCTGCGATCGCACCAAGGGCTGCACATCTTCCGACTCCGAGGGCGTCTCCGCCAGCGCTCTGCCGCCGGCAATCGGCGAGGCCGCGCGCAACGCCGGAATCGGCCAAGGCCTCGGTCCCTATCATGCCGGCACGTCCATGCAGGTCGTCGCGGTGTGCTCGCGCGAGGGCGATGGCGGGCTGCCCAGCCGTGATGCCGTCGAGCGCAACATCATGATGACCAAGCTGGAGGCGGCCGCCCGGCGCTACATGCGCGACGTCCGCCGAAACGCCATCATCGATATCCGGAAAGACTGCCGCATATGACCCCTCCGGCGACCCTTGCGCCGGTCGCCGTCACCATGGGCGAGCCGGCCGGTATCGGCGGCGAGTTGACACTGAGAGCCTGGCAGGCTCGGTGCGCCGCGACCACCGGCGCAGCCTTCTTCGCGGTCGACGATCCGGCACGGCTGCGCCGCCTGGCGCAGCAGCTGGCGCTCGCCGTCGACATTGTCGAAATCGCCACGCCCGGTGATGCCGCGCGCGTGTTCCCGCGCGCGCTGCCGGTGTTGCCGCAACCGCTGGCGGTTCCCGCTCGGCCCGGTCATCTCGATGTGCGCAATGCTGGTGCGGTGATCGCCAGCATCGAGCGTGCGGTGCGGCTGGCCAGCGACGGCAGCGTCAGTGCCGTCGTCACCAATCCGATCCAGAAGAAGACACTGCAGGAGGTCGGTTTTCCCCACCCCGGCCACACCGAATTCCTGGCGGCGCTGGGCGGTATGGCCGGTCGACCGGCCGAGGTCGTCATGATGCTGGCCTGCCCGGCCTTGCGCGTCGTGCCGGTGACGATCCATGTCGCGCTGCGCCGGGCGCTCGACATCCTGACCACCGACCTCATCGTACGCGCTGGCCGCATCGCCGCCGGTGCGCTGCAGCGCGATTTCGGCCTCGACGCGCCGCGATTGGCCGTTGCCGGCCTCAACCCGCATGCCGGCGAGGGCGGCACCATGGGTGATGAGGACGCGCGCATCGTGGCCCCGGCCGTGGCGGCGCTGCGCGCCGCCGGCATCGATTCGGTCGGCCCGCTGCCGCCCGACACGATGTTCCATGAAGCCGCACGCGCCCGCTACGACGTGGCGCTGTGCATGTATCACGATCAGGCACTGATCCCGATCAAGACCATCGATTTCGCCGGTGGGGTCAACGTCACGCTGGGCCTGCCGTTCATCCGCACCTCGCCCGACCACGGCACGGCGCTGGATATCGCGGGCAGCGGCACCGCCGATCCGACCAGCCTGCTGGCGGCGCTCGACATGGCGACCGAGATGGCGCACCGCCGCGCCCTTCGCGCGATCGCGGCGTGAGAGCGTCTTCTTTTGGACCGCGGGCGTTCACGCCCGCATTCGCCCGTAGCGAAAGCGAAGGGCGACGCTCAAGGCCGTCGGCGCTTCGCGCCGATGCGGGCGTGGACGCCCGCGGTCCAAAGACATGACCACCCTGCCCCCGCTGCGCGAGGTGATCGCACGCCATGAATTGGCGGCGCGCAAGTCGCTGGGCCAGCACTTTCTGCTCGACCTCAATCTCACCGATCGCATCGCCCGCGCCGCGGGTGATCTGTCGACGGGCACCACCATCGAGGTCGGTCCCGGGCCCGGCGGCCTGACGCGATCGCTGCTTCGCAACGGCGCTCAGCGCGTGGTGTGTGTCGAGCGCGATCCGCGCGCCGTCGCCGCGATCGGCGAGCTGGCCGCCGTTTTTCCCGACCGCCTCGACGTGATCGAAGCCGATGCGCTCGCCATCGACATCGCCACGCTGGGCCCAGCGCCGCGGCGCATCGTGGCCAACCTGCCTTACAACATTTCGACCGCCCTGCTGACACGCTGGCTGCATGCCGCACCGGCGCTGGAGTCGATGACCCTGATGTTCCAGAAGGAGGTCGTCGACCGGCTGGTCGCCGCGCCGCGCACCAAGGACTATGGCCGGTTGTCCGTTCTCACTCAGGTCGTTTGCAGTGCCTCACGGTTGTTCGACATCGCACCGACCGCCTTCGTGCCGCCGCCCAAGGTCGTATCGACCGTGGTCCGCCTGATGCCCCGCGCCCCGGCCACAGAGTCCCTCGACCTGCATGCGCTGGAGCGCGTGACGAGCGCGGCGTTCGGCCAGCGCCGCAAAATGCTGCGCACCAGCTTGCGCGCCGCCTTTCGCGAGCCCGAGGCCGCCCTTGCCGCCTGCAGCATACCCGGAACGGCACGGGCGGAGGACCTCACGACGGCGCAGTTCGTGGCGCTAGCGCGATTTAAGTTATTGTAATGATTGCATCTTTCTGGTTCATCAGATAAAAATGACTGGCTCGTCATTTTTGTCTTGAATGATGAGTAATTACTCACTATTTGCAATCTGATCACAACCCGGCTCGACCGGACGTGCCGACGCACGCACAGTCGGTACGGCTGCCGCAGCCCTGAAGGACCCCATGGCCCGCCTCCGTTCATTGGCGTTCAACCTGTTCTACTGGACCAGCACGGCGCTCACCGTCCTCGTGGCGTTGATCGTCGTGCCCATCCCCTCGCCGCGTCCCCTGCGCTGGATCCTGCACAACTGGGCGCGGCTCACGGTGTGGGCAATGCGCGTCATCGGCGGCATGGCCGTCGAGGTGCACGGTCGCGAACACATACCCGTCGACGGGCCGGCACTGATCGCCAGCAAGCATCAGAGCGAATGCGACGGTACGATCATGGCGTCGCTCATCCCCGGCATCGCCTTCGTGGCCATGAAGGAATTGTTCTCCTGGCCGCTGATCGGCGCGATCCTCTATCGGCTGGATATGATCCGTGTCGATACCTGCGGCGGCGAACGCGAGCGGCGCAACCTCGCCACCTTCGCCCGCCGCGCCATCGAGGCGCGCCGCGTGCTCACCATCTATCCCGAGGGGCATCTCATGCCGATCGGCGAGAAGGAGCGCTATCGCACCGGCATCTACTACATGTCGCGCGACCTCAATCTGCCCGTCACGCCCGTTGCCACGTGCGTCGGCCGGCTGTGGGAACGCTGGAGCTTCTGGAAGACGCCGGGCAAGGCGGCGATCGAGTTCCTGCCGCCGCTGGCCCCTTCGGCCGACAAGGATGCGTTCATGCGCGCGCTGGAAGACCGCATCGAGGAGGCCACGGCGCGCCTTCTGGCCGAGTGCAGCGGCGAGCCCTATCGCCTCGCCCGCTACGCGCCGCGATCCGAACCGGTCACCGACCGCACCGCGACCTTGGCAGCAACGGCCACGGATCCCTGAACCCTCCGCCACGCCGTGGGGAGGAATCAGAAATAGATCCACGGCCGCAGCACGCGGTCGCGGGCCTGGAAAGCGGCGATATCCGGTTCGCGTTGCAGCGTGACGCCGATCTCGTCGAAGCCTTCAAGCAGCGCTTCACGGCGTCCGGGGTCAACTTCGAAATCAATGGCCAAGTCAGCGGCCCGCACGACCTGCCGTTCGAGATCGACGGTCAGCGGATGCGCCTGTGGATCGCGCCGAACGATGGCGGCCAGCGCCTCGATCTTGTCAGCGTCCAGCACGATCGGCAGCACGCCGTTCTGGAAGCAGTTGTTGAAGAAGATGTCGCCGAAGCTCGGCGCGATCACGCAGCGGACGCCGACGCACATCAGCGCCCACACCGCGCCTTCTCGCGAACTGCCGCAGCCGAAATTGCGACCGGCCAGCAGGATGCGCGCGCCCTTGCACGCGGGATCGTTGAGGAAGAACGCCGGATCGTCGCTGCCGTCCTCGCGGTAGCGCAACGCCTCGAAGCAATATGGCCCCAGCTCGGTGCGGCCGAGCGTGATCAGCCGCTCGATGCGCACGATGATGTCGGTGTCGATGTTTTGCCGCAACAGGACGGCGGCCGGTGCGGTGAGCGTGGTGAACTTTTCCATGTCACGCTCCCAGCTTGCGCACGTCGGCGATGGTGCCGGTAACGGCAGCGGCCACCGCCATCGCCGGACTGGCGAGGTGGGTGCGGGCCAGCGGCCCCTGGCGACCGACGAAATTGCGGTTCGATGTCGACACCGAGCGCGCCTTGGGCGGCACCTGCTCGCCGTTGGCGGCGACGCACATCGAGCAACCGGGCTGGCGCCATTGGAAGCCGGCGGCACGGAAGATCTCGTGCAGCCCTTCGCGCTCGGCATCGCGGCGAACGATCTCCGAGCCGGGTACCACCCAGGCGTTGACGCCGGATGCGACCTTGCGCCCCTTGGCGATAGCCGCGGCGGCGCGCAGGTCCGACAGGCGCGAGTTGGTGCAAGAGCCGATGAACACCCAGTCGACCTTGGTGCCTTCGATGGCCTCGCCCGGCCGCAGGCCCATGTAGTCGAGCGCCGCGACCATCGCCTTGCGACGGTCGGGATCAACAGCCTTGTCCGGGTCGGGGACCTTGTCGCCGATCGCGATCACATCCTGCGGGCTGGTGCCCCAGGTGATCTGCGGTGCGATGGCGGCGGCATCGATCTCATGCTCGACGTCGAAGGTGGCGTCGGCGTCGCTGGGCAGCGTGCGCCAGAAGGCGACGGCGCGATCCCACATCGCCTCGCGCGGCGCAAAGGGCCGGCCGTGCAGATAGGCGAAGGTCGTATCGTCAGGCGCGACCATGCCCATCTTGGCGCCGAGCTCAATCGACAGGTTGCAGATCGTGAGGCGGCCTTCCAGCGGCAGCGCCCGGATCGCCGACCCGGCATACTCGACGGCGAAGCCGGTGCCGGCCGCGGCGCCGATGCGACCGATCAGGAACAGGACCATGTCCTTGGGCGTGACGCCGGGCTGCGGTGCCCCCTCGAAGCGCACGCGCATGCGCCGCGGCCTGCGTTGGACCAGGGTCTGGGTCGCCAGCACATGCACCAGCTCGGACGAGCCGATGCCGAACGCCAGCGCGCCTAGCCCGCCATGCGTACACGTGTGCGAGTCGCCACAGACGATCGTAGCGCCCGGCAGGCTGATGCCCATCTCGGGTCCCACGACATGCACGATGCCCTGCCCTTCCTGGCCGAGATCGAACAGGCGGACGCCGGTCTGCGCCGTAAAGCGGCGCAGGTCACGCAGGAATTTGCCGCCCGTGGGGTTGGTGTCCTCAGTGCGGTCCGGCGCGCTCGACACGGCATGATCGGGCGTAGCGAACACCAGCTCGGGATTGCGCACGCGATAGCCCTTGGCGCGGACATCGGCGAGACCGCGCGGGCCGCCGAGATCGTGCATGATATGCCGGTCGATATGCAGCAGCGCGGTGTCGTTGCCGAGATCGGCCACAACGTGCTGTGCCCATATCTTGTCGAACAGCGTTTGTCCGCCCATCGCTTCCTCACTCGTTTGATGTTGTGTGCTGGGAGCGCGGGCGTCTCGCCCGCAGCGGCGCGGCAGCGCCGACCATCGAAGTTTCGCCCTCCGCTGTCGCTGCGTGCGAATGCGGGTGGGACGCCCGCACTCCCCGCTACTCCGCTGCCTTCGGGGCCGGCAGCTGCCAGCGCTTCTCGAACGCCCAGATGTCGGGGAAGCCCATCAGCTCGTGCAGGTTCTGGCCCGAGACCTTGGTCTCGTAGAGCGGCACGTCGATGCCGAGGCTGGAGCCGGTCTCCTTGAGGTGCACGAAGGTGCGCCGCGCCGCTTCGGCGACGGCACCCAGCGCCAGGCCGGGATAGATCGCGATCGAAAATCCCATCGCCTTCAGCCGGTCGGCGGCAACGACGGGGGTGCGGCCGAACTGCACCATGTTGGCCAGCAGCGGCTTGTCGATCGCCTTGCCGATGCGCACCAGCTCGCCCTCGCTCTCCGGCGATTCGACAAAGATCACGTCGGCGCCGGCGCGCGCATAGGCCTCGGCGCGGCGCAGCGCTTCATCGAGGCCCAGTGTGGTGCGCGCATCGGTGCGGGCGATGATCAGCGTGTCCTCGCTGTCGCGGCTGTCGATGGCGACCTTGATCTTCAGCACCATCTCCTCGGTCGCGACCACGCGCCGGCCCGGCGTATGGCCACACTTCTTGGGCATCTCCTGATCCTCGATCTGGATGCCCCGGGCGCCAGCCCGCTCATAGCCGCGCACGGTGTGGCGCACGTTCACCAGGCCGCCATAGCCGGTGTCGGCGTCGGCGATCAGCGGCGTGCGGGTGCCCTCGCAAATGGTCCGCACGCGGTTCTCCATGTCGGTGTAGGTGGCAAGCCCCGCATCGGGCAGCCCCAGATACGAGGCCGTGACGCCATAGCCGGTCATATAGAGCGCGGGAAAGCCCATCGCGTCGGCAATGCGCGCGGTGATCATGTCGAACACACCTGGCGCGAGCACGAACTGGCCTGACGACAGAACGCTGCGCAGCGATGCTTGCTTTGATTTGGCCATGACAATTTTCCTTGCCGTTCAGCAATTGTTGAACATGTCATCATAAGATGATAACAACATGACTTGTCAATAAACCAAGTTGGGAGGAATGAGAGCATGAAGTGCTCCAGGCTCGGAAAGTTCGTACGGACGGCCCTGTTGGCGGGCGCAGCCTCGATGCTGGCTGTGGCGCCCACCCGCGCCGCCTCGGAGATCGTGGTCACGCACTGGTCGGCACTGCTGTATGGCGTGCCCTACGCGATCGCGCAGGCGAAAGGCTACTTCAAGGAAGAAGGCGTCGAGCTGAGCGGCATCCTCTCATCCAAGGGCGGCGGCACCAGCGTGCGCAACCTGATGGCCGGCGAAACGCTCTACGCCGAGGTGGCCCTGCCGGCGGCGCTGGCCGCGATCAAGGAAGGCTTTCCGATCCGGATCATCAACGCCGGCACCGACGGCTCCAGCGGCATCTACATCACACGCGACGGCGAGAAGATCGACAAGCCCGAGGACCTGAAGGGCAAGCGCTTCGCCTACAGCCGGCCGAAGTCGGTGTCGGAAAGCGGCGTGATTGCAGCGCTGAAATCGCACGGGCTGAAGGCATCGGACGCCAAGCTGATCGCCGCCGGCGACATCGGCGCCGGCATCACGGCGATGGAACACAACAAGGTCGACGTCGCCATCATCCCGGAGCCGATCTTCTCGACCAAGATGAAGGAGGGCGCGAAGTACAAGCCCTTGCCCTGGTTCGGCAAGGACGTGCCGCGCTACACCCAGACCGTGGGCGTTGCCACCATCGAGACCATCGAAAAGCGCGGCAAGGAACTGGCGGCGCTGATCAAGGCGCGCCGGCGCGGCGTCGAGTTCCTCCACGCCAACCCCGAGGAGACCGCGAAGATCCTCGCCAAGGCCTATAACATGCCGCTCGACATCGCGACATCGGCCATGGCCAACGCCAAGGCGCAGACTCCGACATGGTGGAACCCCGGCCGGCTCGACTTCGAGGGCATGAACAACATGTCGGAGGCGTTGGCTTCGGTGGGTGCGCTCGAACTGCCGATCGACTGGAAGATGGCCGTCGACGACCGCTTCGTACCCGCCGACCTCAAGGCCATGCGCTAGTACGGGCCACGGCGATGACCAACGATCGCGAGTCGGTGCACGCGGCCCTCGCCGGCGTGACCCGGGTCTACCCGGCACGCGCCGGGCAGCAGCCGGTCCACGCGCTGGGACCGCTCGACCTGGAGCTGCGGCGCGGCGAGTTCTTCAGTGTCGTGGGCCCGTCCGGTTGCGGCAAGTCCACGCTGCTGGATGTACTAAGCGGCCTGGCGCCCCCCTCGGAGGGGCAGGCGTTCTTCGAAGGCAAGGCGCTGGGCGACAAGGTACCCGACGGCATCGGTGTGGTGTTCCAGGAGGACGCGTCCTTCCCTTGGCTCACGGTCTGGGACAACATCGCGTTTGGCCTGCGCCGGCGCGGCACCGACCCAGCCGAGATCCGCCGCCGCGTCGACTATGCGCTGGGCTTTATGGGTCTGCAGGCCTTCGCCCAGGCCTATCCGGCGCAACTCTCCGGCGGCATGCGCCAGCGCGTGTGCATCGCACGCACCCTGGTGATGCAGCCGCGCCTGATCCTTCTCGACGAGCCGTTCGGTGCGCTCGACCAGCAGACGCGACTGCTGATGGGCGACGAGCTGTTACGCCTGTGGCGCGAAACCGGCGCCACCGTGCTGCTGATCACGCACGCGCTGGACGAAGCCAACCTGCTGTCGGACCGCATCGGCGTGATGAGTGCGCGGCCGGGCCGCTTCATCGCCATCGTCGAAACCGGCTGGAACCGCGACCGCGATTCCACTCTGGCCGAAGACCCGCGCTTCGGCGCCGTCAGCTCGCGGCTGTGGTCGTACCTGCGGCCCGAGTCGCTGCGCGCGTTGGGCCAGCGGGCGCCGGCCAAGGCGCCCTCGGCCGAGCCGCTGATGAGCGCCGCGCAATGAGCACGACCACCCTCATAGGCGCTGACTTTGGGCGCACGACGGCTCACGCCGGACCGCGCGCCTCCCGGCGCGCTCATGGCCTGTTGCAGCAAGACGAAGAGCGCGGCAGGAGCCGCGCGATCCGTTTGCCCTTTCGGGCGTCAACGCCACTGGAGTGGCGCGCTCCCGGTGGCTTGCCATGAGCACCGCAGGCTGGATCCGGCTGCTGGTGGTGGCGCTCATGGTGGGTAGCCTCGAGGCCGCCTGCCGCTTCGGTGCCCTGCCCGCCACGGCCATCATCGCCCCCAGCGAAATGCTGCGTGCTATGATCGAAGCGCTGACGTCGGCCGATATCGCCACCGATATCCGCCTGACGTTTACCGCCGTGGCGATTGCCGCGTCGCTGGCGATCGCCGGCGGCTTCGTTCTGGGCTTTCTGATCCACCTGTCGCCGCGGTTGCGCGCCGCGCTCGACCCGTTGCTGGCCGCCTACTACGCCATCCCGCATCTGGCGTTCTATCCGCTGCTGATCGTCGTCTTCGGCCTGGGCATCGGGCCGCTGATCGTACTGGCGACCGCCTTCGGCATCGTTGCGATGATCATCGCAACGCTCACCGGGCTCGATCGCGTGCCGCGCGTGCTGATGCGCACCGCCCGTGTCCATCGCCTCTCGCCGTTGCAGGAGATGGTGCTGGTGCGTCTGCCGGCGGCGATGCCGCACCTGCTGTCCGGCGTGAAGCTGGCGCTCTCCTATGCCTTCATCGGCGTCATCGCCGGTGAATTCATCCTGTCGACGGCGGGCGTCGGCCACGCCATCGCCTATGCCTACGACAATTTCGACAACCGCCGCATGTACGGGCTGATCGTCTTCGTCATCGGCTTCATGGTGGTGGTCAATACGATGGTGCTGACCTGGGAGCGGCGCCTGGCCCAGCGGCGCGGCGCGCGATGAGGAGCCGACCGTGACTACTTCAGCGAAATGGCGCGACGGTCTCCTCGTCCTGATCGCCATTCTGGCGATCTGGCAGGCGGTCAACCTGGTCGGCGGCGACAACCTGATGACGTCGCCGCTGGCCACGGTGCAACACGTCATCGACATGATGGGGCAGGCGCGTTTCTGGCCGCACCTGCGCGAGACGATCACCGCCTATCTCGTGGCCCTGGCTATTGCCGTGCTCGGTGGCATCGGTTTCGGCGTGCTGCTGGGTGCGCACCGGCTGACAGGCGACGTGGCCGAGCCGATCTTCGTGGCGCTCTACTCGATCCCCAAGGTGACGCTCTATCCGGTGATCTTGCTGGCGTTCGGCCTCGGCATCCAGGCCAAGATCGCGTTCGGCGCCCTGCACGGCATCATCCCGATCGTCATCTTCTCTCTCAACGCGATACGCCAGATCAACCGCACCTGGCTGCGCACGGCGCGTACCATGTCGCTGACGCCGCTGCAGACCGTGCGTCATATCATCATCCCCGCCACGGTTCCGGAGATCTTCTCGGGCCTGCGGGTGGGCGCGGCCTTGACACTCCTGGGGACGATGCTGGGGGAACTGTTCGCCTCCCAGCGCGGGCTGGGCTTCCTGTTGATGACGGCGATCGACCTGCATGACGTGAAGACGATCATGGCCATTGCGCTCTTGATCACGCTGTTTTCCATCGCCATGAACACGGTCATGCTGATGCTGGACCGACGCCTTCATGCCCGATTCTGAGCCCCCCTCCGACATCAGCGCGCCGATCACCCTGGCGCGCGTCCAGGGCTCGCCGTTGCACCACCAGGTCTACCTGATCCTGCGCGACACGCTGCGGTCAGGCCGCTACCGGCCGGGTGAAATGCTGCCGACCGAGGATGCGCTCTCGGCCCAGTTCGGCGTCTCGCGGATCACGATTCGCCGGGCGCTGGACACGCTGGAGCGTGCGAACCTGATCGAGCGGCGCCAGGGCAAGGGCACCTACATCCGGCGCGACGCCCCCTCCTCGCCGATTCACGTGCCGATCTACAGCATCATCGAGCAGATCACCCGGCTGGGCGCCACGACGGACGTCCGGGTCATCGAATTCGGTCACGACGTGCCGCCGCCCGAGGTGCGCGCGCTCTTCGGCCTGGATGAGGCACAGACGCTCCAACGCGCCGTGCGCGTGCGCCTGCAGAACGGCGAGCCTTTCGTGCACCTCACCACGTTCGTCGCCGAGCGGGTGAGCGCTACGTTCGGCCGGGCCGACATGGAGCGCATGTCGCTGTTCGAACTGATCCACCGGGCCGGTGTACAGCTCCATTCCGGCCACCAGACCGTGAGCGCCACGCTGGCCACGCCGCTGGTCAGTCAGCATCTGAACGTCAAAATCGGGTCACCGCTGCTGCGCACCATCCGCGTGCTCAACGACACCGAAGGCAATCCCATCGAGCACCTCGAGGTCCTGGCGTCGCCGGAATTGTTTCAACTGCGCTTTTCATTGGAGCCGGACGACCTCGCGGCCATCCATCAGCGCCGCGCCGAGCCGTCCACAGCGCCCTAGGCGGCTGCGTGCCGGGCATAGGTGGTCTGATAAAAGCCGCGAAGGGCTTTACAGAATCACCACTGCGTTCCTAAATTTAGCAGCGAGACATTAACTGGTACGCGTCGTCGGGTGGCAATGCTTTCCCTGGCCCGACGACAGCGGCGGGGATTGGGATGCTGCTGGCGAAGATCCTGCGGAGGCTGGTGCGCACCGGGACGTTGACACTCGTCGACGCCGCGGGGCAGCCACATCGCGTCGAAGGCAGTCAATCCGGACCGGACGTCACGGTCCGCTTTCGTGACCATGCGACTCCCTGGCGGCTGGCGCTCAGTCCGCGCCTGGCCATCGGCGAAGCGTACATGGACGGCACCCTCACCATCGACGACGGACGCCTGGTCGAGTTCCTCGATCTCCTCGGCCGCAACATGGCGTCGATGGAGCGCTCGTGGTGGCTGGCCTGGTCCTTCCGCGTGCAGCGGTTGACGCGCTGGATCCAGCAGCGCAATCCCATCGGCCGTGCCCAGCGCAACGTCGCCCACCACTACGACCTGAACGGCGCACTCTACGCCCTCTTCCTGGACCGCGATCGGCAGTACTCCTGTGCCTATTTCCCCAATCCCGAGGCCACCCTGGAGGTAGCCCAGGCGGCCAAGAAGCGGCACATCCTGGCCAAGCTCCGGGTCGAGCCCGGCCACAAAGTGCTCGATATCGGCTCGGGCTGGGGCGGCCTTGGCCTTTACATCGCACGCGAGAGCGGCGCTGATGTCACGGGTGTCACGCTGTCCAGCGAGCAACATGCCGTCTCCACACAGCGTGCCGCCACCGAAGGGCAAGGCACGCGCGTCAATTTCAAACTGCAGGACTACCGCCTCGAGACGCAGCGCTACGACCGCATCGTGTCGGTCGGCATGTTCGAACATGTCGGCGCCGTGCATTACGATGAATATTTCAATAAGGTGCGCGACCTGCTGAGCGACGATGGCGTCATGGTGCTGCATTCGATCGGCCGCATGGAGCCACCCGGCGGTACCAATCCGTGGATCCGCAAATACATCTTCCCCGGCGGCTATACGCCGGCCCTGTCGGAGGTTCTGGCGGCCATCGAGCGCGCCGGGCTGTGGGTGACCGACATCGAGATCCTGCGGCTGCACTACGCCGAGACGCTGCGGCACTGGCGTACGCGTTTCATGCAGAACCGGGACGAGGTCAAACGGCTGGCCGGTCTCGACGACCGCTTCTGCCGCATGTGGGAATTCTATCTCGCGGCTTGCGAGATGAGTTTCCGCTACATGAACCAGATGGTCTTTCAGCTCCAGCTCGCCAAGCGCGTCGACACCGTGCCGCTCACCCGTGACTACATGTACGATACCGAACGCGCCGCCGACCTGCCCCTGCCGCGCCCGGTGGCGGCGGAGTAGTCGGCAGACGTCACGGAGCGTCGGGTACCCCGATTGGCCTGAAGCCGTTCGCCGCCAGGATCGCCTGGCCTTCGGGGGACAAGATCGTCAACGCCAGCAGCATGGCCTCCGGCCGCGTCCCCTTCAGGACCGCAAGACCGTATTGTGGTCCGACCGCGAGATCGGACGGAAAGGCGACCATGCTCACATCAGCCCGCAACCGAGCGTAGCGCCCCTTGCCGGAGCAATAGACGATCGCCAGGTCGACCCGTCCATCCTGCAGCGCGTCCAGGAACGTATCGCCCGAGCGCGCCGGCGGCGAGCCCGGTGGATCGTCGATCACGACGGCGCGGCTCTGCAGGGACTGGCGGCTGCCTGGCCGCAACTTCTCGGCAACCTCGAACAGCCGGACGGTGTAATCACCCAGCGGGTCGATCACGGGCGGCGACACGCCGATCTTCGTGCCCTCCTTCAGAAGGGCGTCGAGCACGCGATCGCTTGTCAGCGGACCGCGCGCCGTCGGCGCCAGAACGCAGAGCGCGTTCTGCGCAAACATCGCCATCGCGCTGGCACGGCCGTCGGCCACCAGCTTCCGGGCATGGCCGATATCGGCCGATGTGAACACGTCGACCTCGTCTCCGGCTTCGATGCGTTCACGCATCCGTCCGGAGGCGCCGAACTCGGTCTTGACCGGGATGCCCTGCCGGGCACCGAACGCCTCGGCAACCTGACTCATCGCCTCGCGCAGGCTGCCGGCGCCGTACAGCACGAGTCCGTTGCCCTGTGCCATCGCCACGGACACCTGACCCGCCGCCAGCGCGAGAGCGACACCGATAGCCATCATTCGCACCATCACCAGGCCTTTCAACAGCATGATCGATATATCCATATGGATATATCCGCGGGCGCGATGCGTCCAGTCGCACCATGTCCTTTCGGCGTTACGCCGGGCGCTGCGCCAGGATGAAAAGCCGGCGGAAGGGAAATAGCGTACTGCCGTCGCCTTCGGGCGGATAGGCCGCCCGCACGCGGGCCCGGTAGTCGGCCTCGAACGCACTACGCTCGGGCTCCTGCAGACGATCGAGGAACTGCTTGAGCCACGATCCCTTGACGAACTCGGCCACGGGGTTCTCGCCCTTCAGCACCTGCAGATATTCGATCTCCCAGATGTCCAGCGCGGCCGTCCGTCCCTGCAATAACCGCCAGTAATCCTGCGGCGTCCCGACCGGTCGCCGCCGCAGAAGCGGCTCCAGCGTCGCACGCCACCCCCCTTGCTCGATCGTCTCGATGACACAGGTGTGCGATGGCGCGGCGAAATTGCGCGGCATCTGGACCGCCATCCAGCCGCCGGGCTCCACTGTCTCCAGCAACCCGGGAAACAGCGTGTCGTGGCCATCCAGCCAATGCAGCGCCGCATTGCTGTAGAGCACGTCGACGGGGTGGGCCGGCCGCCATGTCGCGAAATCGGCCTGCACGAAACTGGCCTGCGGATAGTCGGCGCGCGCCTTGGCCAGCATCTGCGGCGAGGAGTCGACGCCGACGAGCTTCGCCTGCGGCCAGCGCTGCTGGAACAGGGGCGCCAGGTTCCCCGCGCCGCAACCCAGATCAACCACCGTTGCCGGTGCGACAGCGGGAATGCGCGCCAGCAGGTCGAGCGCCGGCCGTAACCGCTCGCCGGCAAATTTCAGATATTGGGTCGGATCCCAGCTGCTCATGGTCATGCCTCATCGTCGACAACGACCGTGCCCCGAAGTCCCAACCGCCGACAAGCGTCAATCCGTCGTTCCACGAATACCGATCGGTGCTATCGCGCGGCCCGTTGATGTCGATATGATATTGAGATGCATTCGCATAACAACCCATGCTGAAAAACCTCTAGTTCCAGCTGCACTGGCTGCTGGGCATCGTCGCCAGCATCGTGCTGGCGCTGGTCGGCATCGCCGGCGCCGGAGGGCCGACTGGGACTGGGCTCGGGCTGGCTCACGCGTGATGCGCCGGTCGGCGGCGATATCAACGTGAGGGTGCACTGCAACGCCGGCTTGCACGCACCACAGACGACCGGCCGCTGCTGCTGATCGGCAATGGTACCGGCATTGCAGGCCTGCGGAGCCACCTGAAGGCACGGGCGCTGACGGGCAGAACACGCAACTGGCTGATCTTCGGCGAGCGCAACGAGGCACACGATTCCCACTACAGCGATGACATCAAGGCGTGGCAGGCCGGCGGTGTGATCGAGCGCGTGGATCTCGCCTTCTCGCGCGATCAACAGGAACGCATCTACGTCCAGCACAGATTGCATGCAGCGACCAGCGAGGTGCGGGCCTGGGTCGACAGAGGCGCCGCCATCTACGTCTGCGGCAGCCTCGAGGGCATGGCGCCGGCGGTCGAAGCAACGCTGGTGGACATATTGGGTACCGCGGCGCTCCAACGTATGATCGGCGAGGGCCTTTGTCGGCGAGACGTGTACTGAGCGAAGCGAAGGACCTGGGAGCGCGGGCCTCTGGCCCGCTCATATCTCGGCGCTATGCGCCGATGCGGGCGGGACGCCCGCCCTCCCGGAACCTAGTCCGCGTCGTTCATGAACACGATCTTCACGGTAGGCTCGAGGATCGCCTCGGCGGCCTCGCTGAACGGAACCGTGTGGCTGATGACGGCTTCGGGGTGCAGCGCGCCGCAGCGGACATGATCGATCACGGTCGGCATCACGGCACGCGCATGCACGCGGCTGAGGTGCAGCGTGAGTCCGATGCCGTACATGTCGCGCAGCGGCACCTCGGTCGCCGGCCGCACGTCACCATAGGTGCGGTGACAGGCACCGCCGTGCTCGGTCGAGCGGATCGCGAGCGCAAGGCCAACTGATGTACCGCTGGCGTCGACGGTGATGGGGAAAGGCGATCCCGGCGCGACGCCTGCATCGGTCCGCCCTTCCACGACGTGAATGTCGAGCATGCGTGCCAGCGCCAGCCGGGTCGGATCGCTGTCGAGGTAGACCACGTCGGCGGCACCCAGGACCTTGGCCGCCTGGGCGGCATAAAGACCAACGCCCTGCGTACGGCCACCCACAATCAGCACCCGCGCACCGGGTCGGGCGGCAAGGTGCGTGGCCACGACACGGAACCCGTCCGACACATTGTCGGCGATACCGGCCGCCGCCGCGGGCGTGATCTCGGGCGGTCGCAGCAGCAGCATGTGGTCGGCGAACGGCACGCGCACCAGATCCGACAACGCACCGCCATAATCGACACCCGATAGCGGCGCCATGCCGTAGGACGACCGGAACGGCACGCCATCGCAGTTGCCGGTGAGGCCGCACCGGCACGGGCCGCACACGCCGCAACTGATCTGGAACGGCACGATGACCTGGTCGCCGGGACGAAACCGCGTGACGCCATCGCCGACCTCGGTGACGACACCCGCCATCTCGTGCCCCAGCGCGAACGGGCCGGCCCAGCCCGTGGCGCCGGTGACGATCGCATGGTCCAGATCGCAGCGCGTCACGGCGATGGGACGCACCAGCGCTTCGCCATCGCCTTGCACGATCGGCGCCGGCACATCGCGCCACTGCACATCACCCGGTGCCACATAGGTGAGCTGCCGCATCTCACGCCTCCGCCGGTGCCGGTGCTGCTTTGGGCAGCGGCATCAGCGCCACCGCCATGGAGACACAGCCGATCTCGCCCTCGACGTCCAGCAACGTGCCACTGCCCATGCCCAGGCCACGCGCCGGCTCCCAGCGGGTGATCGGCTGCACGCCGATCCAGGCGCCGCGCGGCGGCCGGAACAGATGCACCGTCAGGTTGGGATTGGGATCGGCCAGAACGTTCGACAGCGGCCGCGCAATGCCATGAGCCCAGTCCGCCGGCCCCAGCACGCGCGCCATCGGACCGGCATCGTCAACAACGTCCGCGGTCAATCTGAACCAGGCCACGCCGTCACCGCGTCGTGCTTCCATCGCGTCCATGAACCAGGGGCCGCCATGCGGCGCCCTCATCGTGCGCAACGGCAGTTGTGTCGGATCGACATCGCATAGCGCATCGCCGCCGAAGGCCGGAACATCAATTGATCGTTCGCGCGCCAGCGTTACCCGGACGGTGGCACACGGATCAGATTCGCCGTCCGGCCACAGCGTATTGTCGATGACCGCAACGCGCCCGCCGGCCCGCACGACAACGACCTGCGTGCGCAGCCGCGCTTTGGGTGTCGGTCGGAAGAACCAGGCCGCCGCACTGACCGCCCTGCCCCAGCCCTGCGCCTGTGCCTGGGCTTCGATCTCTGCCGTCAGCAAGCCCGCCACCGCGCCGCCCTGCAGGCCGATGAACGGACCGGACGCGAGCGGCGACGGCGCATAGGTCCCGCTTTGCGGATCGAACTCGAATACGGCCACGAATGTCCTCCCGTGACATCGGCCGACCTGGCGACCGATGAGCAAGCTTGATCGATCCGGCAATGTGGCCAAGACTGGAGCACCAAACAAAGGGCCTATCCTCACCCAGGATGAAAACAGCTCATCTCTCGAGCGATCCCCTGTCGCCGGCGCATGCGATCCCGCCATTGGCGGCATTGCTGGCCTTTGAGCGGGCTGCGACCCATCTCAGCTTCCGGCGCGCAGCGCAGGAACTGGCGATCAGCCCCTCCGCCGTCAGCCACCAGATCCGCGGACTGGAGGAACGCTTCGGCGTGCGCCTGTTCGCGCGGGCCGGACGGGCGGTGCGGCTGACGGCCGATGGCGAGCGCTACCTGCGCGCAGCGGCAGCGGGCCTGTCACTGCTCGACGAGGCAGGCCGCGAGCTGCACCGGCGCGGTCGCGGCGGCCCGCGAGAGTTGCGGGTGAGCGCGCTGCCCTTCTTCACCAGCGCAGTGTTGATCCCGTCCCTGGCCGAATTCACCCGCCGTCATCCCGACCTGACCGTGCATATCGAGGCGACCCACCAGTACGCCGATTTCGACAGCGCCGGTGTCGACGTCGCCATCCGCTACGGCCGCGAGCGTTCGGCCGGACTGCGCCTGGAGCCGCTGGCCGAGGTGCGTAGCCAGCCGGTGTGCGCGCCCAGCGTCGCGCGTGCGGGTCTGCGCGCGCCATCGGACCTGGCGCATCATGTGCTGATCCATGTCGGCCAGCAGCCGCGGGCGTGGCCGGTGTGGCTGAAGGAGATGGGTGTCGCCCAGCTCAAGCCGCGCGGTGATTTGTGGTTCGACGCCGTCCCCGCGGCGCTCGATGCGGCCGAACAAGGCCTTGGCGTCGCGCTGGCGATGTATCCGCTGATCAAGGGCCGCCACGGCTTCGGCACGCGCCTGGTGATGCCGTTCGACGGACGCGCCGAACGCAGCAACACGCTGTACTTCGTCTGCCGGCCCGAGCAGGCCAAGGACAGGCGGGTCAGCGCTTTCAGGCGATGGCTGATCGCGGCCGTGGCACGCGCCGCCGCCGGCTAGGCATCAACCGCGACGCGGCATCAGCGGCCAGTTGCGGTTCACGGCGATCGTCGCGATCGCGATCGCCAGCATGCCGGCAATCTGAGCCGGCGCCATCCGCACCTGGTAGACCCAGGCATCGGCGATCAGCGCCGTTACCGGATAGATGAAGGTCAAGGCGGCGATGGCCGCGCCGGCGAGCCGCGGGTAGGCGGCGTACATCAGCACATAAACGATACCGGTGTGCAGCACGCCCAACCCGATCAGCCAGGGCCACGCCGGCGATGTGAGCTGCTGCAGGCTCGGTGTCGCCAGCGGCGCCAGCAGCACGACTCCGATGATCGTGTGCGCCAGCGTCACGACAGCCGGACGCGTCTGCTTGATGCCCTTGGCGGCGGCGACGGCACCGGCATAGAGCAGCGAGGCGGCGAGCGACAAACCGGCACCGAGCACGACGGCATCGGCCTCCCCTTCCAGGCCCGGATCGAAGCCAACCGCCAGCACCAGGCCGGCGAAGGCCAGGAGCACCCAACCGAGCTGGTCGCGCGTCGGCGCTTCGCCGAAAGCAAGCCATACCAACAGCAACACCCAGAAGGGTTGCACGTGGTAGACGATCGTCATCAGCGTGATCGAGATCGACGCCAGCGCCTCGAACCCCAGGATCCAGTTCGCGACGATGCACAGGCCGCCGACGATGGTGAGCACGACATCGCGACGACTGCCCAAGGGGTGACGCAGGTAGCCGGCCAGCGCACAGAATGCCAGCATCGCCACCGCACCGATGGCGCAGCGCCAGAAGACGGCGTTGAGCGCACCGACCCCGCTCTCCCTGACGAACAGGCCGACCGTGCCGGCAATCGCCATGGCAAGGCCCAGCTGCAGGGCGGGACCAGCGCGCGTGTCAGTCATCCCCCGCCGCCTGCAGGGCGCACGGCCGCGGATGTTCGCGCACCATCAGGTGAAACGCCGCGGCGCTAACACTGAGTCCGACAACGGCCAACCAGACCAGCGTATAGCTGCCGGTGCGATCGAAGACGAAACCGCCGGCCCAAGCGCCCACGAACGCACCGACCTGATGGCCGACGAACACGATGCCGAACAGAAACCCCAGTTCGCGCCGTCCCCACAGGTCGGCGACCAGACCGGAGGTCAAGGGCACCACGCCCAGCCACAGCAAGCCGATCAAAGCTGCGAAGATGATGGCCGACGTGGCCGATAGCGGCAGTGCGAGAAAGCCGAGAATGACCGCACCCCGCGCGAGATAGACCGCCGCCAGCACGCGCGCCTTGGGCTGGCGGCCGCCGGCGAGGCCGCAGAGATACGTGCCCGGGATGTTGAAGGACCGATGCAGGCCAGCACCGCCGCCGCGATCGCCATCGACAGGGCGCCTTCCGTGAGAATCGTCGGCAGGTACGTGGCGATGAAGGCCAGCTGGAAGCCGCAGCTGGCAAATCCCAGGTTCAGGAGCCAGTAGTCACGATCGGCAGTGGCCGCGGCAAAGGCGCTGCTGGCCGGTGTCGCCGACACGCCCATCGCGGCGGACGCCCGTTTCTCCGCGAGCCACACGGCAAGCAGGGGGATCGTCGCGGCGATCGCGGCGAGAACCAGGAAGGTCGTGCGCCACTCAACGAGGTCGAGCAGGACGCTGGTCGCCGGCACCATCAAGAACATCCCCACCGACCCGGCTGCGGATGCCAGGCCGAGGTAGCGGCTGCGCTGCGCGTCAGGGACCAGGCGCCCGATCAGCGCCAGGATAACGGCGTAGGTCGTGCCACTCTGGCCCAGGCCGACGAGCACACCCAGGCCGAGGGTGAACACGATGCTGTCGGATGCCACGGCGGCGATGCCAAGCCCGAGCGCATAGCAGCAGCCTGTCACGATCACGATCGGCCGCGCCCCGATGCGATCGGCCATCAGGCCGGCGAAGGGCTGCGTCAGTCCCCAAACCAGATTCTGAAGCCCGATCGCCAAGCCAAAGACTTCGCGTGAGAAACCGAGATCGCCGGTGACCGGCCGCAGGAAGAGTCCACAGACCTGTCGCACGCCGATGGCGATCGTCATGACCAATGACCCGCAGGCCAACGCGATCATCCAGGGCGGGAGGAACGGCGAGCGTGTGTGCATGCCGCATGCTCACCGGAGCGTATACTTCATTCAAACGAATAGATTTGAACTTGGACTTCAATCTATCTTATGGTTCGGCATGATTGAGCATCTCAGCCTGGATCTGCTGCGGTTGCTGGTGGCTGTGGCCGATGCCGGCAACTTCAGCCGGGCCGGCGCGGCGCTGGGCCGAACCCAGTCGGCTGTCAGCATGCAGGCGCAGCGTCTGGAGGCCATCGCCGGCCGCCCTCTCTTCGTGCGCGAGCCGCGGCGCATCCGTTTAACTGCCGCGGGCGAGACCCTGGCGGGCTACGCGCGGCGTATCCTGGCACTGGAGCGCGAGGCGCGCGCCGAACTGGCCGACGATGAACCGTCCACCGTCGTCCATCTCGGCGTGCCCGATGATTACGCGCACCTGTTGCCGCGCCTGCTGCAGCGCTTCGCCGACCGCCATCCCAGGATCACGGTCGACCTGACATGTGCCGAGAGCGCGCGGCTGTTTCCCGCCATCGCACAGGGAGGGATCGATCTCGCCATCGTGACACGCGGCCCTGGTCAGGACGCCGATGTGCTGCGCCGCGAGCCGGTGGTCTGGGTCGCATCACGCACCGCCTTTCCGGAGCGGCACGAGCCCCTGCCGCTGGCCCTCTATCAGCCCGGCTGCGTCGCCCGCGACCACGGGCTGCGCGCGCTCGCAAAAGGCGATCGGAAAATCCGCCTGGCTTACGAAAGCCCGAGCATGACCGGGTTGCTGGCGGTGGTGCGCGCCGGTCTGGCGGTTGCCATTCTGGCGCGAACAAGCGTGCCGTCGGACCTGCGGATCATCGCCGCCGATGTCGGCCTGCCCACCCTGCCGCCTCTGGAGATCAGTCTGGCGCGAAACCGTGCGGCAACGTCGCCTGCCATCGATGCGCTTGCGGCACTGATCATCGAGGATATCGGTGGCCCTATGCTGGCAGCGGCGGCCGACTAGCCCGCGCCCGCTGCGCCCAGATCAGCAGTGCGGCGGTGGCAGCGATGGTGAGGCTGAGCACCGTCAAGGCGGCCAGCGCGCCGACACGGTCGGCCCCCAATGCATGGCCTGCAAAATAGATGGCACCCGCGAGCGAGATTCCCGTCGCGCCCGCAGCCTGTGTCGCCGTGTTCAGCAGCCCGGCGCCGGAGCCGGCATGAGCTCGCGGTACACTGGCCAAGACCACGCCGGCCAACGGTGCCATCACCAACCCCTGACCGAAGCCGAACACCGTCAACGCCGCCATCAGCGTTGCCGTGCCGGGGCTTTCGATGATTGCAACCAACAGCAGGACCACAAGAATGCCGGCCAACTGCACCGCCGCGCCCTCAAGCAGGACACGGTTGCCGACGCGCGCCTGACGCCGCGCCGCGAGCTGTGACGCCAACGTAAACGCCAGCGCCAGCGGCACTACGGCCAAACCACTCTCGAGCGGTGAGTAATGCATGCCGTTCTGCATGAACAAGGTCATCACCAGATAGAAGGGCGTATTGCCGAGATGAAAACAGAATGCCGCGCAGAGCCCGCGCGCGAAGGCATGATCGGCGAACAAGGCGGCGTCGATCAGCGGTTGCCCGCCCTGCTGCTTGATGCGGCGCTGCAGCCGCACGAACAGCGCCAGCGTCATGCCGCCGACCGACATCACGATCCAGAGCCACCAGGCCCAGCCGAGGTCATGGCCGGCCATCACCGGGCCGATGACACCGATCAACCCCACGAACAGGACCACGGCACCGGCGACATCGAGCTGAGTGCCGGATTGCACCGCTGTCGCCGGCATCAGTCGCACTGCAGCCAGAAGGATCGCGGCGCCCACGGGGATGTTGACGAGGAACACGCAGCGCCACCCCAACCCGGCGATGTCGAGCGTCACCAGCCATCCGCCGATGAAGAACCCGGCGGCACCACCCAGCCCGAGCGCGATGCCGTAGACAGCGAAGGCGCGGCCGCGCGCGGCATCGGGAAACAGCGTGTGGATGCTCGCCAGCACCTGCGGCACCATCAGCGCGGCCGCCGCGCCCTGGGCGAGCCGGCCAAGGATCAGCTCGAAACCCGAGCCGGCGAGACCGCACCACAGCGACGCCACCGTGAAAGCCAGTACGCCTGTCATCAAGACGCACTTGCGGCCGGCGATATCGCCCAGGCGTCCGCCGATGATCACCAGCGCCGCGAACGCGATCTGGTAGACGGCGAGCACTGCCTCGATCTCGGCAGCGCTGGCATGCAGGTCAGCCTGGATCGACGGGATGGCGACATTGACGATGAATGCATCGACCACGAACATGAACTGCGCCGCGACGACCACGGCCAGTCCCCACCAACGACGGCCCGTTGTGGACAAATCGATGCGGTCAAGGCGTCCGGCATGCGTAAGGCTCACGGTCCTGCTCCTGTGACGCGCCACGTTGGTGCGTATCGCCACAGGATGGTGCATGCGATGAGGGACGTCGATTTACTGGCAGGTAATTGCGGTGTAGGACCCACCAGCCTGTGCGAGCAGGATTGCCTTATAGGCGATACACACAGTTCCCACAGGCGAAGGCCGCGTGCACCCCTCTTGCAATCGGAATAGCGTCTCTTGATGGACCCTGCCTCCAAAGACAGCAACGTTACCCGCCTGCCCAATGCGGGCGACGATGTGCGTTTCCGCGAACCGCCGCATAATTTCCAGGTCGAGCAGGCCCTGCTCGGCGCCATCCTGGTCAACAACCTCGCCTACAATCGCGTCTCGGACTTCCTCAAGGCGGAGCATTTCGCCGACCCGCTGCACGGACGCATCTTCGACACCGCCGCGCGCATGATCGAGCGCAGCCAGGTCGTCGACTACAAGACGCTGCGCACCTTCTTCGAGAACGACGAGACCCTGGTTGCCGCCGGCCGCCAGAACTACCTGGCCGAGCTCGCCGCTGCCGCCATCAGCATCATCGATGCCGGCGACTACGGACGGCAGATCCACGATCTCTTCCTGCGCCGCCAGCTGATCGACGTCGGCGAAGTGATGGTGAACGACGCCTTCGTGCGCGACGTCGAGGTGCCGGCGTTGATGCAGATCGAGGTCGCCGAGAAGAAGCTCTATGAGCTGGCGTCGGCCGGGCAGATCGAGGGCGGCTTCCGGCCCTTCAAGATGGCGATCACCGAAGCGGTGGAACAGGCCGAAAGCGCCTACAAGCGCGTCAGCGGCCTCACCGGCGTCGCCACCGGCCTGCACGCGCTCGATCATCTGCTGGGCGGCTTGCACCACAGCGACCTGATCATCCTCGCCGGCCGGCCCAGCATGGGCAAGACGGCGTTGGCCACCAACATGGCATTCCATGCCGCGCGCAACTACCGCGAGGAGTTCGACGAGAACAACCAGCCCAAGGTGGCCGAAGGCGCCGTGGTCGGTTTCTTCTCGCTGGAAATGTCGGCCGAGCAGCTTGCCACCCGTATCCTCGCCGAGCGGTCCGAGGTGTCGTCGGAAAAAATCCGCCGCGGCGAGCTGAACGCACACGACTTCGACCAGGTGCTGGCTTGCAGCCGCGAACTGGAGATGATGCCGCTGTTCATCGACGACACGCCCGGCCTCACCGTGCAGGCACTGCGCACGCGCGCCCGGCGCCTGAAACGCCAGCATGGGCTGGGCCTGCTGGTGATCGACTATCTGCAGCTGCTGCAGGGTGCCTCGCGCGGCCGCGATGCCAACCGTGTGCAGGAAATCTCCGAGATCACCCGCGGCCTCAAGATGCTGGCCAAGGAACTGAACGTGCCGGTGATCGCGCTGTCGCAGCTCAGCCGCGCCGTCGAGCAGCGCGAGGACAAGCGGCCGCAGCTCGCCGACTTGCGTGAGTCGGGCTCGATCGAGCAGGACGCCGACGTCGTAATGTTCGTCTACCGCGAGGAGTACTACCTCACCCGCAGCGAGCCGACGCGGCGGCCAGACGAAAGCGACGAGCGCTTCAACGAACGGCATGACCAGTGGAAGCAGCGCTGCGAGCAGGCCTACGGCAAGGCCGAGACGATCGTCGCCAAGCAGCGCCACGGCCCCACCGGCGCGGTGCGGCTGCGCTTCGAGGGCGCCATAACCAAGTTCGACAACCTGCCCGCCGACGATAGCTACGTGCGGGATCAGTACTAACGCCTTCTCCCGCGAGCGGGAGAAGGTGGACGCCGCGACAGCGGCGGCCGGATGATGGCCTTGGGACTCGGCACCGAATCCGTAATCCCTCACCCTCCCATCAGCGGGTCCGGTGCTTCTCCAGCCAGCCCATGGTCGCCTCCGGCACGCAGTCGGTGCTCGGCAGATAGGGTTTGATGTCCAACAGCGGCGTGCCGTCGAGGCAGTCGAGGTAGCGCACCTTCAGCGTGTCCGGCGCCGCCAACCCGTCAAAGGCGACCACCGACAAGCCGAGCTTGTTGGGGCGCCGGGGCGCGCGTGTGGCGAAGACGCCGCGCGGCGTTCCGTCGAAGGGCGGCGTGAACGTCAGATCGGTCGCGCGCATCTCGTGCAACGCGTAGATCAGGATCAGGTGCGAAAAGCCCTCCAGGCTCAGCAGGCCGGGCTGGAATTCTTCGAAGAGCCGGACATGGCAGACCGGTGCCGGATCCAGCTGGCGTCCATTGCGCGGGCAGTCGGCCAGCGTCCTGAAGGGCGTCTCGATGCGGCCGATGGGTTGCAAGGTCGGAAGGAGCTCTGTCATCTGGTTGGCCATGATTGCCGCGCTGGAGCGAAAATATACCGCTCTACCCTAGCCTAACGACATCTTGTCGGCGTCCCCCGTCACACCCATGTCAAGATGGTCAGGCGTACGAACGGCCCCTGCGTGGGTTCGTACCAGACTTCGCATCGGGCCCTGGTATGCCTTGGCGCTCGTCCAAGGAGGGGTCCATGGACACCATGCGGATGTTGAGTACCCATCGGTCCTGGGAGGACTGGACCATGATGGGCTTCGGCGCGCTGATCGTCATTTCGCCTTGGCTGACGCCGGGCGACACGTCGACCTTCTCGCAGACCATCGTGCTCAACGCGGTTATCGTCGGCCTTGTCGTGTGCGCGCTGGCGGCGCTGGAGATGCTGGCGCTCGAGCGCTGGGAAGAAGCGATCGGCTTCATCTGCGGCATCTGGATGATCGCCGCACCCTTCGTACTCGGTTACGCCGGCAGCGGCATGCTGCGCTTCTGGCACTTCGGGCTTGGCGCCCTGGTGGCGATCTTCGCCGCCATGGAGTTCTGGCAAGACACCGGCACTGAAGGGACAGCGAAGTCGTAGGCCGCTCTGCATCCCTCCCCACGCATCGGCATGGGGAGGGATGAGCAAGGGAAACCTGCGTCAGCCCACGGCGGCGGCAGCGCGGTAGCGGTGGATCTCGCGCACCAGGGACGCACCGAGATCCTTGATCAGCTTGACGGCCGTCTCGTCGTTCAACGCCCCGTCAGCGCCGAACTTCGTGTGCGCGGCACCGATCATCACCTCGGGCTTGTTGATCGGCCGGCCGTCGAGGAAAACCATGATCTGCCGCAGGTGATACTGCGCCCGGGCGGTGCCGAGCACGCCCATGGAAGCCCCCAGCAGGGCGATCGGCTTGACGGCGAAGGGCTGCGGCGTGGTGCGGGACAGCCAGTCGATGGCGTTTTTCAGCACGCCCGAGGTCGAATAATTGTACTCCGGGGTCGCAATCACCAGAGCATCGGCGGCGTGGATCGTGTCGCGTGCCTTGGCCACGGCGGCCGGCACGCCGGCCTCCAGAATCTCCTGGTTATAGAGCGGGAAGTCGCCGATCTCGACGGGCACCACTTTTGCCCCTTCCGGCAGACTCCGTGCGAATATCCCCAGCGCCAGGCGGTTGAAAGATCCCTTACGGAGGCTGCCGCACAGGCCGGCAATCGTCATTGGTGCTTGGCTCATCAAAAGCTCCCCTGGATCAAAGGCCAGCGCACCCTGCCCCACTGCGGCAGCGACTTTCAATCACCATGAGATTGCCGCCGGCGGCCGACGTTACCCACAAAAGTCACTTGGCCGCATAGACCTTCACACCACATCCTATTGATGCACCTCATCTTTTGCACCATACACATTGTCGATGTCGCCTTCCCCCCAAGCCCACCTCGCGGACGCGATTCTCACCGTCGATCTCGACGCCATCGCTGCCAACTGGCGATACCTGCGCGACCTCGGCCGCGCCGCCGGACGCCCCGTGGACTGCGCGGCCGTGCTCAAGGCGGACGCCTACGGCCTGGGTGCGCCACCCGTCGCGCGCCGCCTGTTTGCTGAAGGCTGTCGCCACTTCTTCGTGGCTCATGCCGATGAAGGCGTTGCCGTGCGCGCCGCCGTCCCCGATGCCTGGATCTGCGTCCTCAACGGCCTGCCGACGGGTGCCGACGCCGACTTCGTCGAGCTGGGGCTGGTACCGGCGCTGAACGACCTGGGCCAGGTCTCGACCTGGCGCTCGGCGGCGCAGCGCTACGTCCAACCGCTCGACGCCGTCGTGCATCTTGATACCGGCATGAACCGACTGGGGCTGACGGTCGACGAGGCAGCCCTGCTGGCCAACGACCGCATGCGCCTGCGCGGACTGCGCCTGGCGCTGCTGATGAGCCACCTGGTGGCGGCCGAGAAGCCGGCTGATCCGATCAACCGCGAACAGCTCGACCGGTTCCGCACGTTCGTTTCGCGCATGCCCGGCGCCCCGGCGTCATTGGCCAATTCTTCCGGCGTCTTCCTGGGTGCCGATTTCCACTTCGACCTGATGCGCCCTGGCGCGGCGCTCTACGGCATCAATCCGACTCCTGGCGTCGCCAACCCGATGCGCCAGGTCGCGCGTTTGCAGGCGCGGATCCTGCAGGTCCGGCAAATTGATGCCATGACCGGTGTTGGCTATAACCACGATTGGCGTTCGGCGCGGCCCAGCCGCATCGCGGTCCTCGCGGTAGGCTATGCCGACGGCTATCTGCGTGCGCTGGGCAATCGCGGCGAGGTCATGATCGACAACCATCTGGCAAGAGTCGTCGGCCGCGTGTCCATGGACCTCATTACCGTCGACGTCACCGACCTGCCCGAAGCCGTCGTACGCCCCGGCGCCTTCGCCGAGCTGATCGGCCCGCACCAGACGCCGGACCAGGTTGCCGAGAAGGCACACACCAACGGCTACGAGATCCTGACATCGCTGGGTGCGCGCTATCACCGCGCCTATGTCGGGGCCGTGCCGTGACCTTGGCACCGCTGACGCTGCTGGGCCGCATGACGCTGGCGTTCATGACGCTGGTGGGCGCGGTCACCATCTTCGCCTCCCAGGCCATCGTCCAGGGCCTGCGCCCGCCCTACTACCGCCAACAGATCGTCCGGCAGATGCTGGAGATCGGCTACTACTCGCTGCCGGTGGTGGGCCTGACGGCGATCTTCACCGGCATGGTGCTGGCGCTGCAGAGCTACACCGGCTTCGCCCGCTTCTCGGCCGAAAGCGCCATCCCGCAGGTCGTGGTCGTATCGCTCACCCGCGAGCTGGGCCCGGTGCTGGCCGCCCTCATGGTCGCCGGCCGAGTCGGCGCCGCCATGGCAGCCGAGATCGGCACCATGCGCGTCACCGAGCAGATCGATGCACTGACGACGCTGTCCACCGATCCCTTCCGCTACCTGGTGGCGCCGCGCCTGATTGCCGCGGTCGTGAGCCTGCCGATCCTGGTCCTGGTCGCCGATCTGATCGGCGTGCTGGGTGGCTACCTGGTGTCCGTCTACAAGCTGGAATTCAACGACCTCGCCTATTTGAAGAACACGATCGACTACCTGCGGTTCGAAGACGTGTTATCGGGCGTGGTGAAGGCGGCGGTGTTCGGTTTCCTGATCGCGCTGATGGGCTGCTACCACGGCTACCACTCCAAGGGCGGTGCCCAGGGTGTCGGCGCTGCGACCACGGCGGCCGTGGTGTCAGCCTCGATCCTGATCCTGACCTTCAACTACTTCCTGACCGAAGCCTTCTTCGCCCGCTGAGACATGGCCTCTCCCAAGATCAGCCTCAAGGGCGTGCGCAAGTCCTTCGGACCCAAGACGGTGCTCGCCGGCATCGACGTCGATGTCGACGCCGGCCAGTCGCTGGTCGTCATCGGCGGATCGGGCTCGGGCAAGTCGGTGCTGCTGAAGTGCATCCTCGGCCTGCTGCGGCCGGATGCCGGCTCGGTCCGCATCGACGGCGAGGAGACGGTGGGCATCAACGGCACCGATCGCGCGCGGGTGATGAAGAAGTTCGGGATGCTGTTCCAGGGCGGCGCGCTCTTCGATTCGCTGCGGGTTTGGCAGAACGTCGCCTTCGGCCCGATCCAGGCCGACGGCGTACCCCCGGCCAAGGCCAAGGAGATCGCACTGGCGAAGCTCGCCAACGTCGGCCTCCCGCCCGAGGTCGGCGAGCTTTTTCCCGCCGAACTCTCGGGTGGCATGCAGAAGCGCGTGGCGCTGGCGCGGGCGATTGCGCGCGAGCCGGAGATCATCTTTTTCGACGAGCCGACCACCGGCCTCGATCCGATCATGGCCGACGTGATCAACGATCTGATCGTGAAATGCGTGCGCGAACTGGGCGCCACCGCGATCTCGATCACGCACGACATGGCGAGCGCCCGCAAGATCGGTGATCGCATCGCGATGATCTACGAGGGCAAGCTGATCTGGCAGGGCACGACGGCGGACGTCGACCGCTCGAACAGCGCCCACGTCGACCAGTTCATCCACGGCCGCGCCGAGGGCCCGATCAAGATGCAGGTCAAGAAGCTGTGAGGGCGGTGGTTGTCCAAGCTTCCTCCCCACGTCAGTGGGGAGGTGCCCCGAAGGGGCGGAGGGGAGCCGACGTGGTCTTGGCAACGAAGACCACGCCGGCTCCCCATCCGGTCTTCGGCGACCTTCGCCACTGGCGTGGGGAAGGGAAGACGTAGCCATGGCGCGCGGGGCTCGTACCTTCGTCTGCCAGTCCTGCGGCGCGGTCTACGCCAAGTGGGCCGGCAAGTGCGAGGCGTGCGGTGGCTGGAACTGCATCGTCGAGGAGACTGCCGGTACCGCTGCGGCCGGCGCGCCGCCGGGACGCCTGGGCGGCGGCAAGGGACGGCGCATCGAGTTCGCGGCGCTTTCCGGCACCACCGAGCAACCGCCGCGTCTGATCACGTCCATTGCCGAGTTCGACCGCGTGTGCGGCAGCGGCCTGGTACCCGGCTCGGCATTGCTGATCGGCGGCGATCCCGGCATCGGCAAATCGACCCTGCTGCTGCAGGTGGCGGCGGCGCTGGCCAAAAGCGGCGTCGGCTGCGCCTACATCTCGGGCGAGGAAGCACTTGACCAGGTTCGGCTGCGCGCCAGGCGGCTGGGTCTGGAGCAGACCGACGTGCAATTGGCCGCCGCCACCTCGATCCGCGACATCGTGGCCACGCTCGAAGCCCGCGATGGCCCCCAGGTGGCCGTCATCGACTCGATCCAGACCATGTGGCTGGACACGGTCGACAGCGTGCCGGGCACGGTGACCCAGGTACGCGCCAGCGCCCAGGCGCTGATCGAGCTCGCCAAGCGGCGCGGCGTCACGGTGCTGCTGGTGGGCCATGTCACCAAGGAAGGCACCATCGCCGGACCACGGGTGCTGGAGCACATGGTCGATACGGTGCTCTATTTCGAAGGCGAGCGCGGGCATCAGTTTCGCATCCTGCGGGCCGTGAAGAACCGCTTCGGCCCGACCGACGAGATCGGCGTGTTCGAGATGTCCGACCGCGGTCTCACCGATGTCGCCAATCCGTCGGCCCTGTTCCTCGCCGAACGGCGCGGCTCGGTGTCGGGCGCCTGCGTGTTCGCCGGTGTCGAGGGCACGCGGCCGCTGCTGGTCGAGATCCAGGCCCTTGTCGCGCCCTCCTCCTTCGCCACGCCACGGCATGCCGTCGTCGGCTGGGATTCGGGCCGGCTGGCGATGGTGATCGCGGTGCTGGAGGCGCGCTGCGGTGTCACGATCGGCCCCAACGACGTCTACCTGAACGTCGCCGGCGGCTTGCGCATCGCCGAGCCGGCCGCAGACCTGGCGGTCGCCGCTGCGTTGTTGTCGTCCCTGGCGGATACGCCGGTACCGTCCGACATGGTGGTGTTCGGCGAGATCGGGCTGGGTGGCGAGGTGCGCGCCGTGGGCCAGCGCGAGGCGCGGCTGAAGGAAGCGGCGAAGCTCGGTTTCCGCACGGCCCTGGCACCAACGATCATCGCCGCTGCGGGCCAACCGGCCGCACGTCCGGTCGGCGGCATCAACGTTGACGAGATCGGCCATCTGTCCGACCTTGTGGCTCGGTTGCGGCCGCCGGGGCGTGCGCTCGGGCGAACGCCCGACGCGGACGAGCGGCGCCGCCCCTTTTCCCCAGCCGGACGCCGGCCGGGATCATCCGATTGAGGGATCATGGAAGCGCTCGGCCTCACTCCGCTCGATTTCGTTGCCTTGGCCGTCCTGGTCTTCACGGCCATGATGGGCCTCTCCAGCGGATTGGTGCATTCGCTGCTTTTCATCGGTGCATGGATCGGTGCCGGCGTCGCCGCCTGGCACCTGCGGCCGGCACTGCAGCCCGAGCTCGAGAAATTCGTGTCGTCGGAGCAGGTCGCCTATTTCGCGACCCTGCTGGGCATTTTCATCATCGCGTTGATGATCCTCAGCATGCTCGCGAGCGCCTTCGGCAAAATGGTGCAATCCAGCCCCTTCCGTATCCCCGACAAGATCCTGGGGCTGGGCTTCGGGGCGGTCTGTGGCGCCCTGCTGCTGTCGACGGCCTTCTTGCTCTATACCTACATCGCCAAGCCGACCGACCCGCCGCCGGCGATCATCAGCAATGCGCGGACCTACCCGATGGTGAAGGCCGGCGCCGACTGGATCGAGCCCTTCCTGCCAGAGAGCTTCAAAACCCGCGCCCGTGCCGCTGGCAAGTCGGCGGCGCCGCCCTCCGATCCATCCAGTGGCGGCGCCCCGCCGGCGCCCAGCGCCCCTGCATCGCCACCAGCGGCTCCGGCGGCGCCCAAGCAATAGGCCCTTGTTATCCTGGGATGCGACGCTAAATCTGGTGGCGTATTGCGGTGGGAGGAGTATAAGGGCCGCGCTTCCGGCAAGACCGGTGGCGAGGTGTGAGGCGGAGCAAGATGGTGACGCCGTTTCCCGGCACGAACCCCCTCGACGACGACCACCTGCACGAAGAGTGCGCACTTTTTGGCATCTACGGGACCAGCGACGCCGCCGCTCACACGGCGCTGGGCCTGCATGCCCTGCAGCACCGCGGCCAGGAAGCCTCGGGCATCGTCTCGTTCGACGGTGAAACCTTCCACAGCCACCGCGATCTCGGCTTGGTCGGCGACATTTTCGGCGATGCCGCCGTCATCCAAAAGCTGAAGGGCCACGCCGCCGTCGGCCACAACCGCTATGCCACCACGGGCGACACCGTGCTGCGCAACGTGCAGCCGATCTATGCCGATTTCGAGTTCGGCGGGCTGGCGGTGGCGCACAACGGCAACATCACCAACGCCCACATCCTGCGCCGCGACCTGGTCAAGCGCGGTTGCCTGTTCCAGTCGACCATGGATACCGAGGTCATCAACCACCTGGTCTCGCGCTCGACCTACCATACGGTCGTCGACCGGGTGATCGATGCGCTGCAGCAGGTGAAGGGTGCCTACTCGCTGGTCATGCTCACTGCTGACGGATTGATGGGCGTGCGTGACCCCTACGGCGTGCGGCCGCTGGTCTTGGGCCGGTTCGAGGGCGCCTGGATCCTGGCATCCGAAACCGTGGCGCTCGATATCCTGGGTGCGACTTTCATCCGCGAGGTCGAGCCTGGCGAACTGGTGCTGGTCGGCGAGCATGGCCTGAAGTCGATCAAGCCGTTCAACAAGGCGCCGCGCCGTCTGTGCGTCTTCGAGCACATCTACTTCGCGCGCCCCGATTCGATCATGGACGGCCTCGGCATCTACGAAGTGCGCAAGCGTATCGGCATTGAGCTGGCCAAGGAAAGCCACGTCCCGGCCGACGTCATCGTGCCGGTACCCGACTCCGGCGTGCCGGCGGCGATGGGCTACGCCCAGCAGTCGGGCATACCGTTCGAGCTCGGCATCATCCGCAACCACTATGTCGGCCGTACCTTCATCGAGCCGGCCGACCATATCCGCCACCTCGGCGTGAAGCTGAAGCACAACGCCAACCGCGCCACCTTGCAGGGTAAGCGCGTGATCCTGGTCGACGATTCGATCGTGCGCGGCACGACGTCGGTGAAGATCGTGGCCATGGTGCGGTCCGCCGGCGCGCGCGAAGTGCACATGCGCATCGCGGCGCCGCCCACCACGCACTCCTGCTACTACGGCGTCGACACGCCCGAGCGCGACAAGCTGCTGGCAGCCCGCATGGATGTCGCCAGCATGGCGCGATTCATCGGCGTCGATTCGCTGGCCTTTGTCAGCATGGATGGGCTCTACCGCGCCGTCGGCGAACCCAAGCGTGATCCCGTCAACCCGCGGTTCTGCGACGCCTGCTTCACGGGTGACTATCCGATCTCGCTCGACGATCTGGACGACCCCGAGCAACGCCAGCTGTCGCTGCTGCGCGAATCGGCCTGACATGACCACTGCCTCCTCACCAGCCGCCACGGGCCGGCTGGCCGGCAAGCTTGCGCTGGTGACCGGTGCGTCGCGCGGCATCGGTGCCGCCGTGGCACGGCGCTTCGCCGCCGAAGGCGCTCATGTCATTGCCGTCGCCCGCACCGTCGGCGGCCTTGAAGAACTCGACGACACGATCAAGGCGGCCGGCGGCAGCGCCACGCTGGTGCCGCTTGATCTGACCGAGTTCGACGCCATCGACCGCATGGGCCACGCCCTCTATGAGCGCTTCGGCAAGCTCGACGTGCTGGTCGGTAACGCGGGCCTGCTGGGCACCCTGTCGCCGGTCGGCCATATCGAACCGAAGGTCTTCGAGCGCGTGCTGGCCGTCAATGTCACCGCTAACTGGCGCCTGATCCGCGCGCTCGATCCCCTGCTGCGCCGCGCCGGCGCCGGCCGCGCCATTTTCGTCACCTCGGGCATCACGCGCCGGGTGGCTCCCTACTGGGGCGCCTATGCCGCCACCAAGGCAGCGCTCGAAACGCTGGTGCGGATTTACGCCGCCGAGGTGGCGCACACGCCTGTCAAAGCGAACCTGATCAACCCCGGCCCGACCCGCACCCGCATGCGGGCCGACGCCTTCCCCGGCGAAAACCCCGACACCTTGCCGACTCCAGACGCCATCGCTGCGGCGTTCGTGCCCCTGGCTGAGGAGTCGTGCGCCCTACACGGCGAATGGATCGCAGCCGACGAATGGCTGAAAGGCCAAACAGGTTAGTCAGGGCAGCGGACGCTCGCGATATGGAGCGCCGGTTTCGCGGCGTGCGAGCACCAGACGGGCACGACGGTGTCTTTCGCTGTCATCCGACGCGTCCATAAGAGCGGCATGACCGAAGGCAGCATCAAAGGTTGACCGATATGCCCATTCCTACCTTCATCCGCGAACAACCGGCTGCCCTCGATCGCTGCATCGCCGCAACGCGTGCCTTCACAGCGACGTGGTCGCCCGCCGCGTTCGACGGCATCACGCTGGTCGGCTCCGGCTCCTCGTTCAATGCCTTGACCGTGGCGCGGCCGCAGTTCGCTACCGCCCGGCGCGGATCGGTCATCGTGCATGAGCCCGAAGACTTCATCGCCGAGCTGAGACATGCATCCGGCCGTCCCTTGGTGATCGTGCTCTCGCAGAGCGGCGCCAGCACGACATCCGTTGCGGCCGCGACGGCAGCGGTGTCCGCCGGCCTCGTGACCCTGGCGATCACGGCGACCCCGGATGCGCCGCTGGCGCGGACAGGCGCCGAGGTGCTGGTCATGCCGGTGGGCGACGAACCGGTCGGACCGAAGACCAAGGGCTTCCTGGGATCAGTGGCCATGCTGCTGCTGCTGGCCGAGGCGCTCGGTGCCCCGGCCGCGGCGGCGACGACCGGCGGTGCGCTGGCGTCGCTTGTCGAGCCGGCTCACGCCGCGGCCGCGGCGCTGGTTCCGACGCTCGGCGATGTCGATCAGATCATGGTAGCCGGGCGGCGCGCCGGCCATGGTCTCGCGCTCGAGGCGTCCCTGAAGATCAGTGAAATGGCCGGGATTCCGACGGCGGTCTTCCCAACTGAAGAACTTCTGCATGGCCGATTGCACGGCCTGACGGAACGCAGCATGGCGTTCATCATCGTCGATGGCGACCACGAACGTGCCGAAGCCGAACGTGCGGCAACGGTTATGGCCGCGCGCGGCTGCCGGCTCATCGTCGTTGCTCCGGGCGGCCCGCATTGGCTGAAAGATCTGTCGCTGCCGGCCTCGCCCTGGCGTGCGCTCGGCTTGATCCTGCCCTTCCAATGGCTGGCCGTTCTCCTGGCCCAGGCGCGCGGCCTTCAACCGGAAGTCATGCGCTACGGCAGCCTCTCGGCCGAGCTTGCCATCAAGACGGATAGCCGACCATGAGCGACTGCGCGGTCGGTATCGATATCGGCGGCACCACGATCAAGCTGGGACTGGTCGCGCGCGACGGACACGTGCGCGCCCGCCGTCGCCTGCCCTACGCCGCTTTGAGCAGCTTCGAGGACGTCGCGGACAGTCTGGCTGCAGCCGTGCACGGCATGGAAACCGACGCTGGTCAGAAGGCCACGAGTCTGGGCATTGCCGCGCCCGGCCATGCCCAACCGGGCGATGGCGTCATGGTCGATGGCACGCGCAATGTACCGCTGCTGAAGGACAGATCCCTTGCCGCCGCCTTGAGCGAACGCCTCGATCTGCCGTTCGTGACCATGAATGACGGCAGCGCGGCAACGATCGGTGAACTGCACTACGGTGCCGGCCGCAGCCTGTCACGCTTTGCACTGATCACCCTGGGAACCGGCGTCGGCGGCGGCGTCGCCATCGACGGCCGACTTGTCACCGGCGACGACGGGGTTCCTCCGGAGCTTGGTGCCATCGTCCTCAACGACCGCCCGGGCGCGCCGCGAACCCTGGAAGACTTCGCCTCGGTCAGCGGTTTCGTGGCCGCTTACGAAATGGCCGGCGGATCCGCCGACTGCCAGCCTGCCGAGATCTTTCGCCGCGCCGCCGGTGGTGATGGCGCGGCGAGCGTAGCGATCGACGCCGTCTGCCGCCGCATCGCCCAGGGACTGGGAATACTGATCAATGCGCTGAACCTGCAGGCCTGCCTGATCGGCGGCGGTATCGCGCAGGCGGGCACCCCGTTGCGCGACGCCGTCACCCGCCACCTTCCCGACTTCACGTGGCATTTCCTGCTCCAGCGCACGCACGTCGCTCTGGCCGAGACGGGTGATGATGCCGGGATCCTGGGTGCGGCGTGGCTGGCGTTCGATCGCGCGGGACCAGCAGCCCCTCACTAAAGAGAAGTATATCATCCTGAGCGAAGCGAAGGATCTTGCGGTGTCGACCTCCAATACTGACGGCACTGATGATCACCAGCACCGGCATTCATTGAACGACGACCGCAAGGTCCTTCGCTGCGCTCAGGACGACAAGAAGCGCCAACTCCATATGAACGGGATACGCTCCTAGTCTTCCCCACGGACATATGGATTCTTCGGCTTGCGCATCACGATACGGATCGGCACGCCGGGCATGTCGAAGTCGTCACGCAGGCCGTTGATGAGGTAGCGCGTATAGCTCTCGGGCAGTGCCGCCGGCTTGCTGACGAACAGTGCAAAGGTCGGCGGCCGCGATTTGATCTGGGAACCGTAGCGGATGCGAATGCGGCGGCCGTCAACCAGCGGCGGCGGGTTGCGCTCGACCATGGCCGTGAGCCAGCGGTTGAAAGCGGCGGTGGGAATGCGGCGGTTCCACAGCGCGTGGATCTTCATCACCGCCGGCATCAGCTTGTCAACGCCACGGCCTGACTGCGCCGACAGGCCGACGATCGGCACGCCCTTGACCTGCGCCAGCGACGCCTGCAGGCGATCGCTCAGGCGGCGCCATGCCGCCGACTGCGCCTTGGCATCGCCACGCGAGAGCGCATCGATCTTGTTGACGGCGATGACCAGCGCACGGCCTTCCTCCACCACCATGCGCGCGATCGCGAGGTCCTGCTTCTCCAGCATCTGCCCGGCATCGAGTGCCAGCACGACGACCTCGGCGAAACGCACCGCTTCCAGCGTGTCACGCGCCGACAGCGCTTCGAGGCGCTCCGACACATTGGCACGGCGGCGCAAGCCGGCCGTATCGATGAGCCGGATCCGCCGTCCGTCGAACTGCCAGTTCACTGCAATCGCATCACGCGTGATGCCGGCTTCCGGGCCGGTCAGCACACGGTCCTCGCCCAGCAAGCGGTTGAGCAGAGTCGATTTGCCGACATTGGGCCGGCCGACGATCGCCAACTGCAGCGGCCGGTCGGGCGGTTCATCAGGGCCGCCTTCCCAATCGGCCTCGTCAGCGTCGGCCGGCGCATCCAATGTGGCGCCGTCATTTTCATCGGCCGATGAATCGGGCTCGCCACGCTCGATGATCAGCGGTGCCAGCGCATCGCGCAAGTCGGACAGCCCCAGACCGTGCTCGCCCGACAGCGGCACCGGATCGCCCAACCCCAGACCGAACGCTTCGGCCACGCCCGACACGCCGTCGCGGCCTTCGCATTTGTTAGCCACCATCACGGTCTTGCGTGCATGCGGGCGCAGCCAGCGGGCGAAGCTCTGATCGAGCGGCGTGACGCCGGCGCGGGCATCGATGAGAAACAGCACGGCATCGGCGTCCTTGACGGCCTGCTCCGTCTGGCGCCGCATGCGCGCTTCGAGCGCCTCGCCTTTGGCCTCTTCCCAGCCGGCGGTGTCGACTACGGTGAATTCGAGATCGGCCAACCGCCCGGCGCCCTCGCGACGGTCGCGAGTCGTACCCGGATCGTCGGCAACGATGGCCGAACGTCGACCGATGAGCCGATTGAACAGGGTCGACTTGCCGACATTGGGTCGGCCTACCAGGGCAAGCTTGCGCATGTCATTTCTTCCCTGCTCCCCACGCCGGCAGGGAGAAGGAATTTTTTACCGCAACGCGACCAGCCGTCCGGTGTCAGTGAGCACATAGGCGGTACGGTCGGCGATGACCGGCGCGATCATGATGGGCGCCCGCAGGTCCAGCTTGCCCAGCGGCCGTCCGTCATATGGTGACACCGACAGCAGTTCGCCGGTCGAACCGCCGATCAGCAGCCGGTCCCCGGCCAGCACCGGCCCGGTCCACACGATCGGTTCGCGCTTCTTCTTGTCCTTGTACGCGGTCAGCGGCGTGACCCAGTGGACTTTGCCGTCGTTGCGGTTGAGACAGATGATCTCTGCGCTGCCGCTGATGACATAGACCTGCGACCCCGCGACCCAGGGTGTCTGGGCGCCAGCGATCTGCTTTTCCCACAGCCGTGCGCCGGTGCGCAGGTCGATCGCAGCAATCTGCCCGGCGCTGCCGATGGCGATGGCGCGGTCGCGATCGATCACCGGCCGGCCGCGAATGTCGACCATCGCCGCCACCGGACCGCCCGGGCCTCGGCGCTGGCCGATCAGCGACTCGTTCCAGATCTGCTTGCCGTTGTCGAGGCTCAGCGCCACCAGCTCACCCGAGCTGAACGGCGCCACCACGATATTGCCCGACGCCGACGGGCTGGTGCCGGCCATGAAAGCCGCGGTCTCTGACAGCGACGGATAATCCCACTGCTCGGAGCCATCGGCAGCCGCCAGCGCGTGCAGCCTTCCATCGATGCTGATGGCCAGGACGCGATCCTGGAACACCGTCGGGGCCCCCCGGACCGGCGCCGAGACGGACGCATGCCAGACCTCGTCACCCGTGGCCGGATCGAGCGAGAAGATGAACGCGAATCCCGTGGTCACGAACAGGCGGCCCGAATAATAGGCAATCCCGCCACCGAACTCGTCGTTGTCGCGGCTCTTATCGTTTTTCAGAGTCTTGCGCCAGATCAGCTTGCCGGTGGCCGCTTCCAGGGCCGACACGGTGCCCTGCGCGTCCTTCACGAAGACACGCCCATCAGCGATGACCGGTGGCGCGAGGAGCTGGCGATCCGACGTCGAACCAGCGCCGATATCCGCCGTCCAGGCGACCTGGGGATTTTCGCCAAGCTCTAGGTGCTGCATGGCAAAGTTGGCGAATCCGCCTGACTGCGGCCAGGAATCGTTGACCACGGGACGGGGCAGACTGACGTCACCACTGCCCGCCTCCGCCGTGACCTCGGTCTGAGGCGCAAGGACGCTCTGTCGGTCGCCGGGCAGCGGCGGCCCCTTGGAGCTGAAGAGGTCGCAGCCACCGAGAGCCAGCGCTCCGGCGGCGAGCAGCGGCACGGCGGCCAAACGTAGGCTTGCTGGTTGTTTCATGGGCCGTCTACCTGTTTACGCGATATTGATCAGTTTTTCTTGTCGCCGGCGTCGCTGCCAAGGATGGCGACCATCTCGCGCGCCCGCTCGCGCAGCGCCGGCGGCGTCGTGATGTCGTCGCGCAACTCGGTCCACAGCCCGCGCGCCGCAGCCATATCGTTGCGCTTCATCGCCACGGCAGCCATCAGCTCCAATGCCGACGATCGCCACGGACGGCCCTGCGCCGCCAACGGCTGCAACTTCGCCTGCAGCTCGTCAGGGCTGGCGCTGTCGAAGACCTGCATGACGCTCATCAGAACCGACAGATCCTTGAGATCCGGCGAATCGGCCGACTGCCCGGCCGCCGTGAAAGCCGCCGCGGCCGCGACGTGGTCGCCCGCCTCGGCCTTCAGCTGGGCGATCTTGAGGCGCGCCAGCGATGCGTAAGGCTCGATACCCGATGCCAGTTTCTCCAGCGCGGTGATGCTGGCCGTCCGGTCCTTGGCCGCGGTGTCGACGGCGGCGGTGAATGCCATGCCGGCCTTGCTCCGCTCCCTGGTCTGGTACCACGTCCAGCCGTTCCAGCCGGCAACCCCCAGCACCAGGACGAGCGCAGCACCGATCACCGTATTGCCGTAGCGCTGCCACCACTCCTTCGCCCGGTCCTGGCGCAGGGCTTCGTCGACTTCTTGGAAAATGTCGGCCACGCGCGATATCCGGTGGTTACGAGGGGATTTTTTCTTGCGCGGCGTTTCTATCGCGGCAAGCGCGGTTTGGCAAATTTCACACGGACTCCGGGACCGCTTTACCGAACCTGTGGATTCTGCAACAATTTCAACAAAGTTGTGTCAGGGGCGGTGAGCGGCGGCGGCTCAATGACGGTGTATCAACTGACCGAGGCGCGGGCGCGCCGCAAGGTGGTCACTTTCGACCGCCGTGAATTGATGGATCTGCTGAATCTCTACAGTCGCCGGGTCGCAGCGGGCGAATGGCGCGACTACGCGATCGATTTCCGGCCCGGCATGGCACTGTTCTCGATCTTCCGCCACAGCTGTGAACAGCCACTGTTCGCCATCGCCAAGGTGGCGGCACACCAGCGTCACGATCGTTACCAGGTCTTCACCGGCCCCCGCCGGCTCGCCCAGGGGGAGACCCTGGCCGACGCCCTGAAGGTCTTCGAGCGCAAGCCCCGCCTGCTCCAGACCTAGCATTCTTTCTTCCCCGCCCTGCAGCCCGCGTAACGTTCAGGCAACGCTTGCGCTCTAGTAGCCTGCGTACTATATGGGCACCCATGGATACTGACCAGTCAGTCATTATCTCGGCAGAGACCGGGACGGGGCTGGCTGGCCGCAGCCGGCGCCCCGAGGATCGCGAGCGCGATATCGTGCACGCCGCCCTGCGCCTGTTCGTCGAGCGCGGCTTTGCGGCCACGAAGCTCGAGGATGTCGCGCGCGCCGCCGGGGTCAGCAAGGGCCTGCCCTACCTCTACTTCCGCAGTAAGCAAGAGCTGTTCAAGGCCGTGATCGGCGAGGCCATCCTGGGGCCGTTCCATTCCGGCGAGGATCTGGTCGCGACCTTCGAGGGCACCACCGAAGCGCTGCTGCGCGAGATCGTGGACCGGACCCGCGCCTTCACGGACACGCCCGCCGGCGGAGTCGTCAAGCTGATCGTGGCTGAGGCTGGCAACTTTCCCGATGTCGCCCGCTATTTCATCGACGAGGTCGATCGTCACGGCCTCAAGGTGTTCATCGATGTCCTGCGGCGCGGCATCGTCCGCCGGGAGATTCGGCCGCTGGATGATGTCGAGAGCGCAGCCGTCATGCTGCGCATGCCGCTGGGCATGTATTCGATCTGGAAATGGTCGCTGGCACCGCACACGGAGCCAGTACCGGCGCCCGACTCGTTCTTCGAGGCGTACATCGACATCTTTCTTCGAGGTCTGAGGCCATGAGGTTCCGTCGTCTGCTGATTGCCGGCGTCGCCCTCGTCATCGCGGTCGGCGGCGGCGCTATCCTGATCGGCGCCCAGCGCCGGCCGGCCGCCCTGACGCCGAACGCCTCGACACCGGCCGAGCGGCCGCTTGAGCTGCTCGATATCGAGGTTCACACGCTCGCACCGCGTACGCTCAAGGAGAAGGTGCGCTTCACCGGCTCGACGCAGCCGGTCGACCAGACGGTGGTGAAATCCCGCGTAGCGGCGCGCCTGGCCGAGGTCCTGGTGCGCGAGGGCGACCGTGTCGCGCAGGGCCAGGTGCTGGCGCGCTTCGAGATTACCGAGCTGCAGGCACGCCTCAACGAAAAGCTGTCCAACCTCGAGGCCGCCCGCGCTGAATCGCGATGGGCGGAAAAGGACCATTCCGATAAGGCTTTGCTCTTCGAGCAACGGGCCGGATCGCGCGCGGCGTTCGAGCAGGCCCGCTCCGTCGCCGAAGCTAAGAAATCGATGGTCGCCGTCGCCGTGGCGCAGGTCGACGTGGCGAAGGAAAACCTCAACAACGCCGCCGTGGTGGCGCCGTTTGCCGGCATCATTGGCGAACGCTTCGCCAACCAGGGCGAATCGATCCCCGTCGACGGCAAGCTCCTGAGCCTGCTCGACACCAGCCGGGTCGAGGTCGCGGCCCAGGTGCCGGCCGCCGACGTCGTGCCGCTGCGCATCGGCCAGCCGGCCCTGGTCGTGGTCGAGGGGTTCGGCGAACGTCTGTTCGCGGCGAAAGTCACGCGCATCAGCCCGACCACGCAGGCGGGCTCGCGCTCGGTGCCGGTCTTCGTCGAGATCAGCGAACGCGACGATGCGTTGCGCGGCGGGTTGTTCGGCACCGGGGAAGTCACTGTGGCCGAGGCCCGCGGGGTGATCGCCATCCCGGCCGGTGGCGTGCGGCAGGACGACGGCGGGGACCATGTGCTGGCGATCCGCGACGGACGCCTGGTGCGCCAACCGGTCACACAAGGCCGCCGCTGGTCGCGCGGCGATTTCATCGAGGTGACCGGCATCGATGCCGGTGAGCGCATCATTGTCGCCCCCCTGCCCGGCCTCAAACCCGGCCAGGCCGTGACGGTGGCAACGCCGTGAACCTCACCCGCATCGCAGTCAACAACCCGGTGTTCGCCACCATGATGATGGTGGCGTTCATGGTGCTGGGCACTTTTTCCTACCGCCAACTCGGCATCGAGCAGTACCCCAATGTCGACTTTCCGGTGGTGGTGGTCAGCACCATGTACCCCGGCGCCTCGCCGGAAACGGTCGAGACCGAGGTCTCTCGCAAGATCGAGGAGCAGATCAATTCGATCGCCGGGGTCAAGAACCTGACATCGCGCTCCTACGAAGGCCAGTCGGTGGTGATCGCCGAGTTCGAGCTTTCGGTGGCATCGGCGCTAGCGCTGCAGGATGTGCGCGAAAAGGTACAACAGGTACGCGCCACGTTCCGAGACGAGGTCAAGGAACCCCTGGTCCTGCGCTTCAACCCCGACGATATTCCGATCGTCTCGGTCGCTATCCGCTCCGACATACGCTCCAAGCGCGACCTGACGACGATCGCCGACCGCATCGTGCTGAAGCGGCTGGAGACCGTGCGCGGCGTCGGCAAGGTCACCATCGTTGGCGGCGTGAAGCGCCAGATCAATATCCAGCTGAACCCCGAGCGCCTGCAGGCGCTGCGCGTCGGCCTCAACGAGGTGCTGAGCGCGATCCGCACCGAGAACCAGAACTTCCCGGCCGGCAACGTCACCCGGCGCAACGACGACAAGGTGATCGAGATCGACGGCCGCGTCGTCGATCCCAAGCGCTTTGCCGACCTGATCGTGGCGCGCCGCGGCAATGCGCCGGTCTATCTCGGTCAGGTCGCCGAGATCGTTGACGGCGAGCAGGAACGGGAGAGCGTGGCCCTGCTGAACGGCGCGCCGGCCATCGCCATCGATGTCGTGAAGTCGCAGGGCACCAACACCATCGAGATCGCCGACGGCGTACGCCGCACGGTGGCCGAGCTGGTGAAGAACGGCCTGCCGTCCGACGTGCGCCTTGACATCGTGGTCGATACCTCTCGCGGCATCCGCAACTCGGTCGACAACGTCCAGCGCACCCTGATCGAGGGCGGCCTGCTGACTGTCGCTATCGTTTTCCTGTTCCTGCATTCGTGGCGCAGCACCATCATCACCGGCTTGGCGTTGCCGGTATCGGTGCTGGGCGCCTTCATCGTGCTGGCGCTGTTCGGCTTCACGCTCAACATCATGACCCTGATGGCGCTCAGCCTGGTCATCGGCATCCTGATCGACGACGCCATCGTCGTGCGCGAGAACATCACGCGGCATCTGGCGATGGGCAAGTCGCACCACCAGGCAGCACTCGACGGCACCAACGAGATCGGCCTGGCGGTGCTGGCCACCACGTTCACTATCGTTGCCGTGTTCCTGCCTGTCGCCTTCATGGGCGGCATCATCGGCCGGTTCTTCTTCCAGTTCGGCGTGATGGTATCGGCCGCGGTGCTGATCTCGCTGTTTGTCTCATTCACGCTCGATCCCATGCTGTCGAGCGTCTGGTACGACCCGCAAGCGCATGGCGGTGGTGGCCGCTTTGCGCGGGCGCTGGAGGCGGTGCAGCGCTGGCTCGCCGCGGGCTATCGACACCTGCTGAGCTGGGCGCTGAACTGGCGCAAGACGACCCTGGCGGTGGCGCTGGTCGCCTTTATCGGCAGCTTCGGCCTGGTCCCCCTCATCGGGGTGGAGTTCGTGCCGGAAGCCGACCTGGGCGAGCAGATCATCTCCATCGAGACGCCGACCGGCTCGTCGCTGGAGTACACCGCAGCCAAGCTGCGCCAGGTCGACGCCGCGGTGCGCAGCTTCCCGGAGATCGCCTACACCTACGGCTCGGTGAACACCGGCTACGTGGTCGGCAAGAACCAGGCCAGCCTCTACGTACGGTACAAGGATCTGTCGCAGCGCAAACGCTCGCCAGCACAAGTGTCGCAGCCGATCCGCGAACGGCTCGCCGCGATCCCCGGCATCACTTATTCGGTGACCGCCTCCAGCGGACCGGGCGGTGCGCAGAAGCTGATCCAGGTGTCGTTGCAGGGCCCTGATATGGTGACGCTGGACCGCCTGTCGCGCCAAGTCATGGACATGGTGGCAAAGATCCCCGGGACGGTCGACATCGACCGCAACCTCAAGGCGGCCCGACCGATCCTCAGCGTCAAGGTGAAGCGCGACGTGGCCTCCGATCTTGGCGTCAACTCGGCGCTGGTGGCGGAAACCGTGCGCCCGCTGTTCGCCGGCGACGAAACCAGCCTGTGGAAGGCGCCCGACGGCGAGAACTACACCGTGATGGTCCGCTTGCCGCTGGCCGATCGCGCCGGGCGCGAGGATCTCGACCGCATCTGGCTCGCGACCGGCGCCGACTCCAACGGCGCACCGCGCATGGTGCAGCTCAGCCAGATCGCAGCGATCACCACGTCGGTCGGCGCCTCGCAGATCAACCGGCGTGACCTGCAGCGCGAGGTGCAGATCACCGCCAACGTCGCCAGCCGCGCCGGCGGCGAGGTCAGCCGCGACCTGCAGCAGGCCATCGCCCAGATCAAACTACCGCCGGGCTATCGCTTCGTGTTCACCGGGTCGACCCGGGACATGCAGGAGAGCGCCGCCTACGCCGGCCAGGCGCTGCTGATGGCCGTGATCCTGATCTACCTGATCCTCGCCTCGCAGTTCGGCAGCTTCCTGCAGCCGCTGGCCATCATGCTGTCGCTGCCGTTGTCGCTGATCGGCGTGTTCCTGGGATTGCTGATCGCCGGCACGACATTGAACCTCTTCAGCGCCATCGGTTTCATCATGCTGATGGGCCTGGTGACCAAGAACGCCATCCTGCTGGTCGACTTCGCCAACCAGGCCCGCACCCGGGGCGTTGCCATCCGCGACGCCCTGCTGGAAGCCGGCACGATCCGACTGCGGCCGATCCTGATGACGACGCTGGCGATGATCTTCGGCATGATCCCGCTGGCGCTGGGCCTGGGCGAAGGCGGCTCGCAACGTGCCCCGATGGCTCACGCGGTGATCGGCGGCCTGATCAGCTCCACCCTGCTCACCCTGATCGTGGTGCCGGTGTCGCTGATCTATATCGACCGGGTTGCCGCCTGGGCGAAGCGTCGCTTCAGCCGTTCGGCCGACGAGCAGGCCGGCCAGCACGGCGGGCATGCCAAGCCGGCGGAGTAACCTGCTTCCCTGGCCGGAGGCTGGTACGGCTTGACAAGCCGCCGTGCATGACTATTTTCGCCCGTCTTTGACGGAATTCGCCCCACCGGGGCCAGGAACGCATCATGGCCAAGCCAACCTCGATCCTCGTGAAGATGGTGTCCAGCGCCGACACCGGCTTTTTCTACGTCGCGAAGAAAAATCCGCGCACCAAGACCGAGAAACTCGAGCTGAAGAAGTACGATCCGCGCGCGCGCAAGCACGTGCTGTTCAAGGAATCCAAGATCAAGTAGCGAAGTTGGCTACTGAGCCATCGCAAAGCCGCCCAATCGGGCGGCTTTTTTGTTGTCCGCACGAACCATGCCGTCGACGTGAAGACGCAACGCCGAGCGACGTTCCGCCGCGTGGGTGTGTCGGCGGTTGCGGTGTACAACCAAGGCAGTGCCGCCTCGCGTGAATGATGTTGCCGTGTCCTTGCACAAGCTCACCCGCGATCGCGAGCAGCGATCATCGCCTGACAAGCGACCGCCGACGGGACTGATGTTCCATGTCATTGCCGGTGCCATGCTGGTTGCGGTGATGGTGTTCGTAGCCCTCTACGTCATCGAATTCTGACCAGTCCAACTGCACAAGTTTTGGACATGCCGTCACGAGAAATGGTTTTTTGACGGAGCGCCTGGCCACGACCATTTTCCGTCCAGCCGCAGAGCGCACGCGATCGCAGGAACGCCGCGTGGCGAGATGTTGTCGGCAACGGAGAATGACCATGGACAGCACGGCCACGTCCCTGATCGGCGCGTCCCTCGGCAGCCATATCAATGCGCCCGTGAACTATCTCGTAGCGACCGGCGAGCGGCCCTACAGTTACCAGTACGAGCCGCCGCCCGGCGTGCCGCTGCGCAATGGACAGTACGTGGCGCAGACGGTCCCCGTCCACGACGGCCGCCCACTGATCGATACGCTGTCGCTCGACCGCCAAGGTTTCGAGTTGCGAACCCACACCAGCGCCGTCCGCGACTTCCGCGACGATGACGCGATCCGCGCGCGCTACTATCCTGAGGTCGCGCAGCTTGTGAAGGACGCCACCGGCGCCGCGCGCGTTCTGGTGTTCGACCATAATGTGCGGCTGGGCGCCACCGACCGGCCGGACGGCATCCGCGAGCCGGTCAAGCGGGTGCACAACGACTACACGGAGACATCGGCGCCGCAGCGTATCCGCGACCTGATGGGTGACGAAGCCGACGCGTTGCTGCACAACCGCTACGTCTTCATCAATGTGTGGCGGCCCATCCGCGAGCCGGTGCTGACCTCGCCACTGGCCGTCTGCGATGCGCAAAGCGTGGCACCCGAGGACCTGATCGCCAGCGAACTCAGATACCGCGATCGGACCGGCGAGACCTACGCCTTCTCCTACAGTCCACGCCATCGGTGGTTCTACTTTCCCAGGATGCGGCGTAACGAGGCGCTGTTCCTGAAATGCTTCGACTCGGCGACCGATGGGCGCGCGCGCATGACCGCGCACACCGCCTTCGACGACCCGACAGTGCCGGCCGACGCACCACCACGCGAAAGCATCGAGGCGCGCACGATCGCCTTCTTCGCCCCGGACACTGCCGCCCGCTAGCGCCCGGACATCCCCGCGCGAAGGCCCGATCAGCCAGTCGGGCCTTCGTCGTTTGGGCATGCTCGATTTTTTTGCTGACCCTGGGAATAATCACTACTTTGCCACGGGCTGCCTCGCTCTTTCCTTAATCGTGACCCTGCGCTGACCATATCGGCGACCACGTTCTTCGTCAGCGGACACATTTGGTGAGTTCCTAACCCACCAGCGCCGCTAAGCGAGGAGACCCAATGACCCGCAAACTCATCGCCGCTCTTGTCGCTGCCACCATCGGTCTGGGCGTCGCTGCCCCGGCCATGGCAGGGGACAAGGACCGGTGGCATCAGTCCCGCAGCGATGGGCGCGACTGGCGCGACAAGCATCCCAATGGCTGGGATCAGGGCCAACACCGCGGCTGGCGCGACCGCAACCACGACGGCCGCGTCGACTGGCGCGATCAGCCCAGCCGGTGGCGTGATCGCAACCATGACGGCCGGGTCGACTGGCGTGACCGGCGCGACTGGCGCGATCGACGCGACTGGCGCGACCGCAATCATGATGGCCGTGTCGACTGGCGTGACCGCCGCGATTGGCGCGACCGCAATCATGATGGTCGCATCGACTGGCGCGACCGGCGCGCCAGCTGGCACGACCGGCCCTGGTGGTACTAACCGCCAGACCCATTTGACCACCTGACCGGACCAGGCGCGCATCACCGATGCGCGCCTGGTCCTTTTTCGGGAGCCATCTCGGCCTGACACCGGGGTTGCGAACCGGCGTCAATACGGGCCTGATTCGGTGCATGCGGATCGGAATCGACCTTGGCGGCACCAAGATTGAAGGCATTGTGCTGAGCGATGACGGCGGCGAGATCGCGCGGCGGCGCATTGCGACACCACCGGGCACCTACGACGATATCCTTCTGGCGATCCGCGACCTGGTCGCCGGGCTGGAGCGGCAGGCCAGCACCCCCTGCTCCGTCGGAGTCGGCACCCCCGGGGCTATCTCACCCGCCACAGGCCTGATCAAGAACGCCAACTCGACGCGCCTGATCGGCCATCCCCTGAACCGCGACCTGGAGCGCCTGCTGGAACGCCCGGTACGCGTCGCCAACGATGCCAACTGCTTCGCCGTCTCCGAGGCGACCGACGGCGCTGCCGCCGGCGCCGATGTCGTCTTCGGCGTCATCCTGGGTACCGGCGTCGGGGCCGGCCTGGTCGTCCGTGGACAGCCCGTGACGGGCGCCCAGGCGATCGCTGGCGAATGGGGCCACAATCCGCTGCCGGCGCCCTACGATGACGAACGCCCGGGACCGCTCTGCTATTGCGGCCAGCATGGCTGCATCGAGACTTGGTTGTCCGGCCCTGGCCTTGCCCGCCAGCACGAGGCGCTCACCGGCCGGCGCCTGGACGCCAATGCGATCGCGAAGGCCGCTGATGCCGGCGACACGGCCGCAATATCGCTGATCGAGCGCTACTGCCATCGCCTGGCGCGCGGCCTGGGAACCGTGATCAACCAGCTTGACCCGGATGCCATCGTCCTGGGCGGCGGGGTATCGGGCATCGCGGCCCTGTACCAGCGCGTGCCCGCCTTATGGGACCGCTTCATCTTCAGTGAAGCAAGCCATGTCCGCACCCGGTTGCTGCCGCCGAAGCACGGCGATAGCAGCGGCGTGCGCGGAGCAGCGTGGCTGTGGCCGAAATAGCCGCCTACCGCGCTTGCGGGAGGCGCGCTCAGCAATCCGGCTTGGGTAGCGCTTCGATGCGGATCAGTCGGTATTCCAACCGCAGTTCGCCCTGCTCGTGGGTGCCCCAGATCTCAACGCCGTTATCGAGCGTCACGCTGCTCAACTCGTGCCGCGGCTCGCCCGTTGAGTTGGCCTCTTCATCGTAGAAGGAGGCATGGAAATAGAAGCGGTCGCGCCCCTCGACCAGGTGACGGTCGCCTTGCGGCAGCGCCAGGTCGGCCACACGGCGGGGCGGCTTGCCCAGCAGGACGGACACCGCCTGCGGGGCCTCCGGCTTGTCGCCGATAAAGAAGCGGGCCTCGAAGCCGGTTTCACCGTCCCGTGCCGCCTTGACCGTACGGCGCATGATGGAGATCGGAAACAGTGTGCCGGCCGGTATCGGCACGACGCGACCGGTCGGCTGACTGAAGCGCGCGCGGGCATCCCCCTCCCCGCCCGGCGTCACCTCACCGTGAACTTCCGGTTCGCTCTTGCCGTCAAGCGCGCTCTTGTGGGTAAAGCGATACCGCTTGCCATCGGCCGATTCCCAACCGGTCGAGGTCTGGTCGATCTCTGCCGCGCCCGACGGAGAGCGCGCTTCGAAGCGCAGCCGCTGCTCGAACTTCAAGCCCCCGTCGCACTCGCCTTGAAGGCGAAACGCATAGGTGCCGCGCACCTCGGGCGGCGAGAAGCCAGCCGGGGCACGGCCGGTCACAACCTCGTACACCGCCAGATGCGGCGTCAGCTCCTGCGCCCCTGCGGGCGCCGCCGCGGCGACGCTTGCCAGCAACGCTGATGCGAGGGCGATACGGGAGCAATAGCGAGTCAGCATTTGGGCCTCGGCAATGCCTCGATGCGCTGCAGCTTCGCATCGAGGGCGAAGTCGCCATAGTCCAGCACCATCGAGCGGGCAATACCGTTTGCCAGCAGGTCCATGGATACCTCGTACTCGGGCTGGCCGGCCTGGTCGTCGGCCGGAAAGAACGCGAGCCGCACGGTCCATGCCGGCTGGTTGCGCAGCAAGATCACGTCACCCTTGGGCGCCGGCCCCGCCACGGGGCGTGGCGCCTTACCGATCACGGCATTAACCTTGAAGGCGCCGTCGAGCCGGGCGCCGTCGAAAACATTGTAGGCGACAACCTTCTCGCCAACCTTGGCATGCTCGATGAGGCGCGACAGATGCGCCATCGGAAACGTCGTACCCACCGGCAGATCGAAACTGCGCGGCTCGGGCAGCGTAAAGTTCGCCCGGCCAGCACCGCCTTGGGTGACCTCGGCCTGGCCACGCAGTTCCTCCTCCACCTCGCCGTTCTGCGTGTTGCGTACGCTGAACTGCATGCTGGAGCCGTCCTTGGCTTCGAAACTGGTGAAGGCGGAGTCGGTGACGAATTCCTCGGTGTCGGGCCTCAGGAAGGTCAGTCGGATGCGCTGTTTGGTCTCCCAGGCGTCGCAGGCGTCAACCGATTCCATCACCATCAGGCCTCGAACGTCGATCACCCCCACCGCGCGTCGGCCGGGATTGAGACGCATCTCGTAGGTCGCCCGGTGCGGCACCAGGTCGGCCGCTGCTGCTGCATCCGCGAACGCAACTAACAACACCCCCGCGGCTGCCAAATCGCGAAGGTGACGACAAATTGTAGGGAAAATCGACAATCCTTACGCCGCATGTTGAGGTGGGCGCCTTCCTTGCTAAGGTAGACGTTGGCGACCAAAAGTCGAGTCGTAACGCATCGCAAAACCCACAGGAGCGCCATGTCTGACCGTAAACCGCGGGTGCTCGCTACGCGCCTGTTCCCGCCTGCCGTCGAGGCTCGCTTGCAGGCCAATTTCGATGCCGTGCTGAATTCCAAAGACGTTATCTACGATGCCGATCAACTCGCCCAAGCGGTCGCCGGCTGCGCGGGCCTAATGTGCGCCGCCGGTGATGTCGTCAACGCCGCAGCCATCGCGCGGTTCCCCGACACTCTGCGAATCATCGCGACCTTCTCTGTCGGCTACGAGCACATTGACGTCGCCGCGGCCGCCAAGCGCGGCATCGTGGTGACCAACACACCCGACGTGCTGACTGATGCCACGGCCGACATTACGCTGCTCTGTCTGCTGGGCGCCGCCCGCCGGGCCCAGGAAGGCATCGACATGCTCCGTGGTCGGCGTTGGGAGGGCTGGGCGCCGACCCAGCTCATGGGCACGCACGTCACCGGCAAACGACTGGGCATCCTGGGCATGGGCCGCATCGGGCAAGCCGTTGCCGACCGGGCTCGCGCCTTCCGGATGACAATCCATTACAGCAACCGTCGCCGCCTGCCGGCCGATCTGGAAAAAGGCGCTACGTTCCACGCCGATCCCGAAGCGATGCTGTCTCATTGCGACTTCCTGTCGCTCAATTGTCCGCTGACGGCGGATACCCGCCATTGGCTCAACGCGGCGCGCATCGCACGACTGCCCGACGGGGCCATCGTGGTGAATACCGCGCGGGGGCCCGTGGTCGATGACACAGCCCTGATCGCCGCCGTGCGCAGCGGCAAGCTGGCCTCCATCGGGCTTGACGTGTTTGATGGCGAACCCAAGCTGCACCCGGATTACCACGACCTGCCCACGGCCTTCCTGTTGCCGCACCTCGGCTCCGGGACAGTGGAGACGCGCAACGCCATGGGCTTCCGCGCCCTCGACAACTTAGAGGCGCTGCTGTTGCGCAGCGAAACGCCGCCGCACGTGGTGAAGCCGGCGTAGCGCCACCCATCTCGTCCGATTTCGAACTGCTCTCTGCTCAAACCGACGGCGCTAGCGCCAGCCCTCAGGCGCCGCTGCCGCCACTGAGAGAACGGGCGGGTCGGTCATGACAACAACCGGCTCGAAGATCGGCGGCGGCGCGGCGCTGGGTGCTGAGGGCGAGGTGGGCGCCGGGCGTCGCACGGCGACCGTCTTCGGCCTGCTGGTCGCCGCTGCGTTGATCTTGCGGTTCGACGTGTTGGCCCGCGTGTTTGTCTTGCGTGCTGTCGGTGGCTTGAAGACCGCATCCGCGGCTGGTGCTGATGTGGCCGCAGGAGATACTGCCTGCACCGGAGTCGGCGTTGGCGGACCGCGCAGCGCGTCCTTCGCTTCCGCGTCGCCCAGCATGCGGCCGCCCTGGCGCGCGGCGGTATAGACCGTGACCATCCCGCCTTCGCCAACTTCGCGATGGGGTGCATCGTAGTCGACTTTGTACGGGTCGCGGTCCCCGCCAGGTTTGTAGCCGCTGCAAATCTCGCGGCCTCTGACGACTCGCCACATGGCGCAGTCCTGTCCGGTGCCCAGCGACAGCAGATGGTCGGAGCCAGCCTTGTCGGTGGTCAGCAACAGCACGCCATCGGCGGCGTAGCTGGCGATGGAGACCGCAACCGGAATGGCGCATCCACCCATCAGCAGCGGCATCGTCGCCAGAACCAGGACCGTGAGGGGGTGCACGGCCATCTCCCCTTATTTCATATTATAGATTATAATAACGCTCTATCCATATGAAAGTAAATGCTATTTCTCGATACAATCGTCCCTCTTCGGCGGCGAACCACCGGCGGCTGCCCTGCCGATCAGTACCCGTGACGCTGGTCTACTCCGCTTTCTTCGGCGGCAGCTGAACCCGCACGTGCACGTCGCGCAGGCGCTCGGGCGGCACCTCCGTGGGTGCGTTCATCATCAGGTCCATCGCCTGCTGATTCATCGGGAACGTGATCACTTCGCGGATGTTGGGCTCGTCGGCCAGCAGCATCACGATGCGGTCGACACCGGGTGCGGCACCGCCGTGCGGCGGGGCGCCATAGCGGAAGGCGTTGAGCATGCCGCCGAAGCGCAGTTCGACCTCTTCTTTCGTGTAGCCGGCGATCCCGAAAGCCTTGAACATGATCTCCGGCTTGTGGTTGCGGATGGCGCCGGAGCACAGCTCGATGCCGTTGCAGACGATGTCGTACTGCCACGCCTTGATGGTCAGCGGATCCTCTTTCTCCAGCGCCTCAAGCCCGCCCTGCGGCATGGAGAACGGGTTATGGCTGAAGTCGATCTTGTTGCCGTTCTTCTCGTCGAGCTCGAACATCGGGAAGTCGACGATCCAGCAGAAGCGGAACGCACCCTTCTCGATCAGATCCATCTCCTGGGCGACCTTGGTGCGCACCTGGCCGGCGAACTTCCACGCCGCCTCCTTCTTGTCGGCGACGAAGAACACTGCGTCGCCGTCCTCGGCACCGGTCAGTGCCTTGAGCGTCGCCAACCGCGGTGCATCGACGAACTTGGCGATCGGTCCCTTGCCGGCACCGGCTTCCAGCACGATGTAGCCCAGGCCCGGCTTGCCCTCGCCCTGGGCCCATGAATTCAGCTTGTCGAAGAAGCTGCGCGGCTGTGTCGAAGCGTTGGGCGCCCGCACGGCCCGTACCACGCCGCCCGCCGCGACGATCGAGGCGAACACCTTGAAGGTCGAACCGGCGAATACCTCGCTCACATCGCTGACCAGCAGCGGGTTGCGCAGGTCGGGCTTGTCAGTGCCGTACTTCAGCAGCGCCTCTTCGTAGGGGATGCGCGGAAACGGCAACGGTGACACCGCCCACGGCGCCTCCTTGCCGAAGCCGGCGAACTCCTCAAACACACCGTGCAGGACCGGCTCGATGGCGGCGAACACGTCGTCCTGGGTGACGTAGCTCATCTCGAAATCGAGCTGGTAGAATTCGCCTGGTGCACGGTCGGCGCGTGCGTCCTCGTCGCGGAAGCAGGGCGCGATCTGGAAGTAACGGTCGAAGCCCGACACCATCAGCAGCTGCTTGAACATCTGCGGCGCCTGCGGCAGGGCGTAGAACTTGCCGGGATGCAGGCGGCTGGGCACCAGGTACGAGCGCGCGCCCTCGGGGCTGTCGGCGGTCAGGATCGGGGTCTGAAATTCGGTAAAGCCCTGCGCGATCATGCGCTGCCTGAGGCTCGCGATCACCTGGCTGCGCAGCATGATGTTGCGATGCAGCTTGTCCTTGCGCAGGTCGAGAAAGCGGTACTTCAGCCGCAGCTCCTCGGGCGTCGTGTCGTTCTCGACATAGACCGGAATCGGCAGCGGGTCGGCCATCGCCTGCACGACGAGGTCGGCGGCGTGGATCTCGATCTCGCCGGTTGGCAGCTTGGCGTTGACGGTCGAGGGCTCGCGCTTCACCACCTTGCCGGTGATGGTGATCACGCTTTCGCTGCGCACCGCCTCGGCCTGGGCGAATGCCGCTGCCGAGACGTCGAAGACGACCTGGGTCACGCCGTAGTGGTCGCGCAGGTCGATGAACAGCAGGCCGCCATGGTCGCGCTTGCGCTGTACCCAGCCGGAGACGCGAACGGTCTGGCCGACATGCTCGGCGCGGAGCTGCCCGCAGGTATGGGTGCGATAGGCGTGCATGAACATCGTCCTCGTGATCCCGGACGATGCGCCGGCGCAATGTGCGCTGTCCTCACCCCCGGATCGGAAATCGGAAGCGGGAAAAGGCACAGATTCAAGGGTGAAGTCAACTTCCCTTCCCCGCTTGTGCGGAAGGTGCCCCAAGGGCGGATGGGAGCCGACGTGGTGTCCCTCACTGAGGCACTACGTCCGCTCCCATCCGGCCCTTCGGGCCACCTCCCCACGTCGCGGGGAGGATCTTCCTACGACACCTGGACGCCCTGGCTAGCCAGCGGCAGGGCACGGATGCGCTTGCCGGTGGCGGCGAAAATGGCGTTCGCCACCGCCGGCCCGATCGGCGGCACCCCGGGCTCGCCGACACCGGTCGGCGGCTGGGTCGAGGGCAGGATGTGCACCTCGACCCGAGGCATCTGCTCGATGCGCAACGGCGTGTAGTCGTGGAAGTTCGACTGCTCGACTGCGCCGCCCTTCAACGTGATGGCCTCGGCGAAGATCGACGACAAACCAAAGCCAATGCCGCCCTCCATCTGGGCCCGCACCACGTCGGGATTGACGGCGATGCCGCAATCGACGGCGCACACCACGCGATCGACCGTCACCTTGCCCTTGTCGTCCACCGTCACCTCGGCGACCTGCGCCACGTAGGAATTGAACGACTCGTGCACGGCAACGCCCCTGCCCTGGCCCTTGGCCAGCGGCTTGCCCCAGCCCGCTTTCTCAGCGGCGAGGTTCAGCACGGCGAGATGACGCGGATGCTTGGCCAGCAGGGCCCGGCGCAGCGCGACCGGATCCTTGTTGGCAGCGCGCGCCAGCTCGTCCATGAACACCTCGGTCGAATAGGCCGTATGCGTGCTGCCGACCGAACGCCACCACAGCACCGGCACGCCCACCTGGGTGGAATGCAAATCGACATGCAGGTTGGCGATACCGTACGGCAGCGTCGCCGCGCCCTCGACCGAGGTCGCATCGACGCCGTTCTTCACCAGGCCGCCCTCGAACGGCGTGCCCGCGACGATCGACTGGCCCACGATGCGATGCTGCCAGCCGACAATATTGCCCTGGGCGTCCAGCCCGGCGCGCAGGCGGTGGAAATACATCGGCCGATAGCGGCCGCCCCGGATGTCATCCTCTCGGGTCCACACCAGGCGGATGGGCTTGCCCGTCGCCTTGGCGATGGTCACACCCTCGACGATGTAGTCGGAACCGGCGTTGGCGCGACGGCCGAAGCTGCCGCCGGCGAACAGGGTGTTGATCACCACGCGGTCAGGCGGCAAGCCCGCGGCCTTGGCGGCGTTGATCTGATCGATCGTCTGGAACTGGTCACCAGCCCAGATCTCACACGAATCGCCCGACAGGCGCACGACGCAGGTCAGCGGTTCCATCGGCGCGTGCGCGAGATAGGGAAACTCGAAGTCGGCCTCGACCGTCTTGGCCGCGCTCTTGATCGCCGCCTCGGCATCGCCGCTGCTCTTGGCGACCGTGCCCGCCTTGGTCGCGAGTTCCTTGTAGGACGCCATGATCGCCGCGCTGTCGCGCTTTTCGGCAGCACTGTCGTCCCACGTCACGGCCAGTACTTCGCGGCCCTTGATGGCGGCCCAGGTATTGGTCGCCACCACCGCCACGCCGGCCGGTATCTGTACCACGTCGACGACGCCCGCCACCTCCTTCGCTTTGGCGCCATCGAACGATGCCACCCTGGCGCCGAACAGCGGCGGACGCTGAACGACAGCGACCAATGCGTCGGGAATGCGCTGGTCGATGGCGAAGACGGCGGTGCCCGTGCTCTTGGCCTGCATGTCCAAGCGCGGAATGGCCTTGCCGATCAGGCGGAAGATCTTGGGATCCTTGAGCGGCGGATCGACGGGCGGCGTCTCCTTGGCCGCCAGTTCGACGAGCTCGCCGAACGTCGCGCGCTTGCCCGATCGCAGGCTCACGACGCCGCGCTCGACCTTGATCTGGCCGGCCGGCACGTTCCAGCTCTTGGCGGCTGCCGCGACCAGCATGGCGCGCGCCGCAGCGCCGGCCTTGCGCAGCTGCATCCACGAATTGTGGATCGACGAGCTGCCGCCGGTACCCTGCACCGTGCCACCCCAGTCGATGTTGCCATAGACCTTGCCGTTGGCTGGTGCCGCCACGACCTTCACGCTGGCCCAGTCGGCGTCGAGTTCCTCGGCCAGGACCGTCGCCAGGCCGGTGTGGGCGCCCTGCCCCATCTCCAGATGCTTGGCGAACACGGTCACCGAACCGTCCTTGCCAATGCGCACGAACGCGTTCGGTGCCAGCGCACCATCGTCCGTCAGCATCTGCGCCCTGGTGGGACGCCAGTGAAAGCCGACGACCAGTGCCGCGCCACCGGCGGCAGCGCCAGCCAGAAAGCCACGCCGCCCCGCCGCGGCGGGTGTGTCGATACGACCCAACATGTGCTCCTCCCTCAACCCTGCAGGCTCTTGGCCGCCGTATGGATGGCAGCCCGGATCCGCTGGTAGGTGGCACATCGACAGATGTTGCCGTTCATCGCCGCATCGATGTCGGCGTCGGTCGGCTTGGCGTTCTGCGCCAGAAGCGCGGTGGCCGACATGATCTGGCCGGACTGGCAATAGCCGCACTGCGGCACTTCCAGCCGCACCCAGGCGGCCTGGATCGCTTGCGCCGCCTTGCCTTGCAGCCCTTCGATCGTGGTGATCTTCTGGCCCGATACGGCCGATACCGGCGTAATGCATGACCGGATCGGCTGGCCGTCAGCGTGCACGGTGCAGGCACCACACTGCGCCATGCCGCAACCGAACTTCGTGCCCGTCAGGCCGACGACATCGCGGATCGCCCACAAAAGCGGCATGTCGTCGGAAACGTCCAGCGACAGGTCTTTGCCGTTCAACGAAAGGGAAACAGCCATGACTCCTCCGAAATCCCAGTGACGGATGATGCGCGCATCGTCGGCGTTTTCGCGCTGCATAGGGCGATGTGTCCGCGCATCGCTCGGCATCAGATGGGAAGCGCAAGCGCGGCTGCCAACCGGATGTTCACGGTGCAGTGAACGGCGCGAAACCCAGGGATGTCTGCGTGTTGGTGCGTGAACCCTTCACGGACCCTCGGCAACCGGCTATACAGCCGACAGTATGCAGTTGATCACCACCACAGACGCACTGGCGGCGTTCTGCGATCGCCTGGGCGAAGCCGAGTACGTCACCGTCGACACCGAGTTCATGCGCGAGCGGACCTACTGGCCGCAGCTCTGTCTCGTGCAGCTCGGCGGCCCCGATGAGGCGGCCGCCATCGACACCATGGCGCCGGGCATCGAGTTGGGGCCGCTGTTTGCGGTGCTCGACAATCCCAGCGTGCTCAAGGTCTTCCATGCCGCGCGCCAGGACCTGGAGATCTTCTTCAACCTGACCGCCCGGCTGCCCAACCCGATCTTCGACACCCAGGTCGCGGCAATGGTCTGCGGCTTCGGCGACCAGGTTGCCTACGATACGCTGGCCGCGCGGATGGCCAAGGCGCGCATCGACAAGTCGAGCCGCTTTACCGACTGGAGCCGCCGACCGCTCAGCGAAAAGCAGCTGCACTACGCCCTGGCCGACGTTACGCACCTGCGGGTCGTTTACGAGAAACTGCGCGATCGGCTGGAGAAGACACACCGCAGCGCCTGGATCGCCGAGGAAATGGCGATCCTGCGCGATCCCGCCACGTTCCAGGTTCAGCCCGAGCAGGCCTGGCGGCGACTGAAGCCGCGCAACCCCTCGCCCCGCGCGCTGGCCGTGCTGCGCGAGCTGGCCGCCTGGCGCGAGCGTGAGGCGCAGCGCGTCGACGTGCCGCGCCAGCGCATTCTGCGCGACGAGCAGATCCTGGAGATCGCGGCGCACGTACCGAAATCGGTCGCCGAACTCGCCCACACGCGCGGGCTCGGCAAGGGATTCGTCGAAGGCAAGCAGGGCCAGGCCGTGCTCGAGATCGTCGAGCGTGCGCTGGCCATCCCCGAATCGGAATTGCCGGCGCGCGAACGGCAGGCGGAAACGTTGCAGGTACCGGGGGCGGTTGTCGACCTGCTGAAAGTGCTGCTGCGGCTGCGCTGCGATGCCATGGGCGTGGCGACGCGCCTGGTGGCGTCGTCCGACGACCTCGACCGGCTGGCGGCCGGCAAGCGCGATCCCGACTGCCTGCAAGGCTGGCGCGCCGAGATCTTCGGCAACGATGCCCTGCGCCTGATCGCCGGCGAACTTGCCTTGGTCCTCAAGGACGACAAGATCCAGGTGATCGACGTCGTGGTGTAAGCTACGCGAACACCACTTCGTGGCGCAGGTCGAAGGCAGCGGCGACAGCCGCCATGCGGCGGCCGGTGACGTCGCCGAGCTGGTTGCGCAGTGCCACGGGAACCACCAGCTCGATCAGTTTCTCGGAGCGCCGCAGCGCGATCTGCGACAGCAGGCCCGGCGCACCGCCGGACAGGTTGTATGCCAGGCGCAAGGCGGTTCCCAGACGGCGTGCGAAGCGCTGCTCGTCGGCGTCCGTGACCGTGAGCGCCGTCGCCACCGTCTTGTCCTTGATGTTGCTGTCGTAGCGCCACGCCATGGTCAGCGCCAACGTGGCGCGCTCGTGATGATCCATGCCGGGCGCCGGCAGCTGCAACACCCGCTCATAGGCCATGACGGCGCGATAATCGGGATGATCGTCCCAGCCGATATCGCTCAGGTGGCTTGCGGCCAGACGCAGAATGCGCTCGCTGGTGCTTTCGCCGGCGAAGATCGGCGTCAGCCAGTCGAAGATCTCGACCGGCGACAGCGTAAAGCGGCGCCAGTGAGCGCCTTCGTCCTCGGCAAAGGCGATCAGCGGATGACGCGCCTTCTCGGTTTCGGGCAGCTGCGAAAAATAAAAACCTTCGCGCAGGTCAAAGGCGGAGAACACGATCTGCCGCGGCTTCAGCGCGACAATGACACGCTCCAGCGCCAGGGCCGCCAGCGGCAGGCTTTCCAGCCGGCGCTTGGAGACACCAGCCATCTTCTCCAGCGACTTCAGGCTCTGGCTGGCAATGATGTGGGCCAGCTCGCGCACGGCCTCGGCCGGGATCGCGTATTGATGGATGATGTGCAGCGGATAGTCGGTCTTCTCCATATGCAGGCGTGCGAAGGCACGCCAGGCACCACCCACCGGATAGAACGTACGGCCGCGGAACTGGTCGAGCCAGCCGACATCGGCGATTGCCTGCTCGACGGCGCGCTTGGGATCACGCCCGGCTGTCAGCAGCCGCAGCGGGCCGATCGGCAAGGTGGTCGACGGCCCCAGCCTGTCGCCCGACAGGCCGACCAGCTCAAGGCTGCCGCCGCCCAGGTCGCCCATCACGCCGTCGACGGCCGGAATGCCGCACATCACGCCCAGGCCGGACAGGCGCGCTTCCTCATCGCCGCTGATGATGCGGGTGCTGATGCCGGTCAGCGCCCCGATGCGGCGCACGAACTCGGCGCCGTCGCTGGCGTCTCGCACGGCCGCGGTGGCCAGCAGGTCCAACCGCGTTACCTTCATATTGCGCGCCAGTGCGGCAAAGCGTTCGATGTTGGCCAGGGCCATCTCGACGCCCGGGGCATACAAATACCCGGTCACGTCCAGTTCCCGCGCCAGTCCGCACAGCACCTTTTCGTTGAAAACCGGCAGCGGCGAGCGGTTGGCTCGCTCGTAGACGACCAGACGGATCGAGTTCGATCCGATGTCGATGATGGCGACGCGCCCGCTTTGCATGGCGGGCGTTGCATAGCCGAAAACTTTCGCCGATGGCAGCAGGAAAAACCGCCGC
>Ga0187894_10000385_pt1 | contig 59849 bp, 64 predicted proteins | sample GBC1701081metaG_FD_136650 | JGI IMG/M metagenome (GOLD analysis project Ga0187894, IMG submission 136650) | White microbial mat communities from a lava cave in the Kipuka Kanohina Cave System on the Island of Hawaii, USA - GBC170108-1 metaG ...
CAGCCATGCGCATCGGCATTCCCGCAGGTCAACACCCGAACCCGTGTACTAGTCGATCAAGCTAGCTGCGGAACGCAGGTTATCGCGTCGCGGGATTTGAGGTTCGTGTTATCGAGGCCACCCCTCGGATGGCTCACCTTGGCTGATAGCGGGGAAGGCTGCGAGATTGATCTGCTCAAGGAGGCATTTTGGCAACCACCGGTGCGGACGACAATCGGGCCTGTATTGAGTCTGGAGGACGCGGTCGGCCTGAAGATGAGGGCGCTTCATGACTGAGGTCTCGCTCGCGATTTCATCGATGTTCATGCTGTCAGTGGTCACTACGGCCCTATTGAGCTGGAACGACTCGGGGCACGCCATGACGAGGAGTTCTCCCTAGAAGAACTACGTGATCGCATCGCGGGAATCGACTTCATCAACGACACCGAGTTCAACGCTTACGGGCTTGTGCCCGACCAGATCGAGGCGATCCGCCGCTGGGCCCACGAGTGGCAGCTCGACATGACGACACGACTGACAACCGATCCGACGGACAACGAACCACCAGACGACGAACCACCAGACGACGAACCACCAGACGACGAACCACCAGACGACGAACCACCAGACGACCAAACATGACATCAGCTGTCAGATCGCTCAGAGCTGGCATGCTTTGTCGGTCGCTATGGAACCTGAACCCGCTCTGGGCAAGTTGTCAGTGGGGCAGGTGAGGCCGGCGCCGCCGAGACCGCAATAACCGTGGGGGACTTTGGCGAGGTATTGCTGATGGTAGGTCTCGGCGAAGTAGAACGGCCCGGCTGGGGCGATTTCGGTGGTGATGTGGCCGTACCCGGCCGAGGTGAGCACCTGCTGGAAGGAATCCCGGCTCTGTTCGGCGGCTCGGCGTTGTTCTTCGTCGCGGTAGTAGATGGCAGAGCGGTACTGGGCGCCGACATCGTTGCCTTGCCGGAAGCCCTGGGTGGGGTCGTGGGCTTCCCAGAAGACCTTGAGCAGATCGCCATAGCTCACCTGGGTGGGGTCAAATACCACCTGGACTGCTTCAGTATGGCCGGTCCGCCCGGAGCAAACTTCGTCATATGTCGGATGAGGCGTGATGCCACCCGCGTAACCGGCCGCGGTGGACCTCACGCCAGGAATTTGCCAGAACCGCCTCTCAGCGCCCCAAAAACAGCCAAGCCCGAACACCGCTATCTTGAGCCCAGCGGGAAATGGCCCGGCGAGTGGCGTGCCTAGCACGGCGTGCCGGTCCGGGAGTGGAAACGGGGAGTGATCTCGACCCGGTAGGGCTTCCTCGGGTGCGGGCAGCTGGGAAGTAAACAGACGGAACGGCACAGCAACCTCCACGCGTGGGTTCGTTGTTATCAACGTGCCAGCGGACGGGCTCATTCCTGGATCTGGAACCAGCCACAAAAAACAGGGCGACCGCTGTTCACGGCCGCCCTAGGAGGGGTTACTCTATCGTGCGGTATCTCAGAAGCCGCCAGCCAAGTCGCCAATCTGCGTTATGCTTTTTTCGCTGCTACCTACCAGTAGACCACTCTGCCTAAAGGTTTGTACCGTACGCTTTACTTCGATAATGTCAACAGCATCGGGAGGAACTACTGGCCCGGCAAGGGGCTTCGTTGTAGAACCAGGGAGTGCCGTCGGCACCATTCCCTCTGCGACTCCTAAATCGGAGATTGGGAGACCATCGTCCATCAGGCTATCCACGCCGACTGGCGGACCACCGGCGCGATCCTGACCAAGCAGGCCGGAACCGTCACCAAGAAGGCCCCCCAGACCCAAGGCGGACGCCGTGGTGGCGCCGGTCACAAGGACGCCAGCGGCCAGGGCAGTGGCTACAACAGTGCGGGTGAAACGCTTGGTGCGCAAATCATCCTCCTGAGAGATACGTGATCTGCCGGTTGGCATGCGCCCGATAGTACACGAGAACAGTACGACAACCATAAAAACGCGTGACACTCGAAAAGGTGACGGCAAGATCGCCATGTAACCCGATAGAGGGACACAGCATGCCCTCGCGCTCTGACGCTGCCCTCACCGTCGCTACGAGTGACACACTGCTGTCATGTCAACGGAGGCCCTGCCTGTCGGCGTGGAGGACGTGGTCAAAGCCCGGACTCTGTTGCAGGACGTCAGCCGGATCACCATGCTGCACGAAGTTTCGTCGCTTTCCGCTCGCCTTGGCGGTGCGGTTTATGTCAAGTGCGAGAACCTCCAGCGCACTGGATCGTTCAAAATTCGCGGCGCGTATGTGCGCCTCGCCCAGCTGTCCGTCGATCAGCGCGCCGCCGGTGTGGTCGCGGCCAGTGCCGGCAACCATGCCCAGGGCGTGGCGCTCGCCGCCCGGCTGGTGGGGACACGAGCCAGCATCTACATGCCGCGGAGTGCGCCTTTACCTAAGGTGGCGGCTACCCGATCGTATGGCGCCGAGGTCCGCCTCGCGGGGAACACCGTGGATGAAACCCTCGTCGAAGCCCAGGATTTCGCCCAACGAACAGGATCGGTTTGTATCCACCCGTTTGATCACCCCGACATTGTGGCCGGCCAAGGCGTGGTGGGCTTAGAGATCCTGGAACAGTGCCCGCAGGTCAACACGATCGTGGTCCCCACTGGAGGCGGTGGCCTGCTGGCAGGTATCGCTGTCGCGGCCGCGGGTATTCGGCCACGGGTCCAGGTCATCGGGGTGCAAGCGGAACAAGCGGCAGCCTACCCGGCGTCGCTGACCGCCGGGCACCCTGTGCCGGTGACCATGGGCGCCACCATGGCTGACGGGATTGCGGTCGGCTGCCCGGGTAAGGCGCCGTTCACACTGGTGGCCAAGGTGGGCGCCCAGGTGCGTACCGTCAGTGAGGAATCGCTGTCGCGGGCACTGCTGTTCTTGTTGGAGCGGACCAAAATGGTGGTGGAGCCGGCTGGGGCGGCAGCCATGGCCGCCGTGCTGGACGAACCGGAGGCCTTTACCCCGCCGGTAGTCGTGGTGCTGTCGGGTGGCAATGTCGACCCGCTGCTGTTGTCGCGGCTGCTGCGCCACGGCTTGGTTGCCGCCGGTCGCTATCTGTCGTTGCGACTGCGGATTCCCGATCGACCTGGCACGCTGTCCCGGCTGCTGACCGAGCTGGCTGATTTGGATGTCAACGTCCTGGAGGTCGAGCACAGGCGTACCACCGAGACACTGCACCTGGGCGAGGTGGACGTGGCTATCCAGGGAGAAACCCGTGGTCCCGACCACTGCGACGAGGTGCTGACCCGACTGCGCGCTACCGGATATCCCGCGCCGGAGGCGTGATATTGCGGCCATGCGTGGCGAAGCGCTAGCCGGTGTAGGGTTTGGCGTCCAGAATCTCCACCTGTGCCCGGTGGCCATTGGGCAGCTCGTAGCTGACGGTGTCGCCGACCTTCCGGTCATGGACGGCACTGCCCAGCGGGGACTGGGGCGAGTAAGCTTCTAGGTGACCGTCGGTGTCCTCACGAGATCCGAGCAGAAAAGTCATGGACTCGTCCTCGTCGAATAACCGCACCGTGACGACCATCCCTGGCGCGACGATTCCGGCATCCACCGGAGCTTCGCCGACTTGAGCGTTCTCCAGCAATTGCTCTAGCTGGCGAATGCGGGCTTCCTGCTTGCCCTGCTCTTCCTTGGCCGCGTGGTAAGCGCCGTTCTCTTTCAGGTCACCCTCTTCACGCGCGGCCGCGATTCTTTCGGCCATCTCGGCCCGACCGGAACCCGTCAGTTGCTCGAGCTCGGCTTTGAGCCGGTCGTAGGCCTCTTGGGTGAGCCACGTGACGGTCTTGCTGGAATAGGGCACAGATACTCCTCATCGATTTTTGACGTCGTACACCCGCCGCCCAATAGACGGCTCGGAGCCCATAACGTCTACCAGATACGTTCTCACGATAACAATTCCCGAGCGCGAGCTGTTTGAGGTTTCTCTCACTCGCCAGGATGAGCTCATTGTGCATGCCACTGTCTTCGTTTGACACGATAGGAACGCAAGATTTCCCGGAACGCCCGGGCTTGCTGAAAGGAATGGACAGCGGAAAGTGAGTAACCCGTGAGCATGGAAGACGAGCCGCTTCGCTTGATGGCGGTACACGCCCACCCTGACGACGAGTCGAGCAAGGGCGCGGCTATGATGGCCCGGTACGTCTGTGAAGGCGTTCAGGTCATGGTGGTCACCTGTACCAGCGGCGAACGCGGCTCCGTGCTCAACCGGCGCCTTCAGGGAAACCTGGAGCTGGAAACCAACCTGGCCGAGATTCGCCGTCAGGAGATGGCCGCCGCGTGTGAGATTTTGGGGGTGCGCCACGCCTGGCTCGGCTTTGCCGATTCTGGCTTGCCTGAGGGTGACCCGCTACCACCGCTGCCCGAGGGGTGCTTTGCGCGACAGCCGGTCCAGGTGGCCGCTGAGCCGTTGGTGCGGCTGGTGCGCGAGTTTCAGCCGCACGTTATTACCACGTACGACGAGCATGGCGGCTACCCCCACCCCGACCACATTGCCTGCCATCAGGTGTGCGTGGCGGTCTTTGAGGCGGCCGGGGACCCGAACCGTTATCTAGGAACTGGCGAGCCCTGGCAGCCGCTCAAGCTGTATTACGATCAAGTCTTTTCCAAGGCCCGTACCCAAGCCCTGCATGAGGCCATGATCGCCCGAGGTTTGGAGTCGCCGTATCACGAGCTGTGCCCCTACACCGCGCTGTTGAAGCTGTGGGAGCATCGGGAGGAGCGGCGCATTACCACACGGGTGCCGTGCGCTGAGTTTTTTCCTACCCGGAATCGGGCCTTGTTAGCCCACGCCACCCAAGTAAGTCCTGAGGACGGCTTCTGGTTCCACGTGCCGGTAACAGTGCAGCAGGAGGTCTGGCCGACGGAAGATTTCGAGCTGGCCCGTTCCCTGGTGGATACCACCCTGCCCGAGGATGACCTGTTCGCGGGCATCCGTCTCCCAGCACAAGCGTATTCGCTGGCCGGCGCGAACGTAGGAGCATGAGCCCAATTAGTTGAAGGGCCCCTTGAACCAGACCTATTGGTTCAAGGGACCCTTCACTTCATGCGGTGTCACATCCACAGGGTAGCGATCGGCACCGCGGCGATGCGGTCGTCGAGCAGAAAGGCGCGTGGCCCGGTATGAAGAACCGCGCCGCCGAGAAACCGCTCGCCGAGCTCGTCACGTAACCACCTCAGATGTCGTGCGTCGTCGCGCTTGGGCGCACTGGTTGCCTTGATCTCGAACGCGACGATCCGGCTACCACCGTACTCGACGATGACATCGGCTTCGTGCTGACCCTTCTCCTGCCGCAGATGAAACAGCCGTGGCCGCGACGCGCATGAGGCGAGTTGCGCACGTAGTTGAGCCACCGCGAAGGTGTCCAGAATCCGGCCCAGCAGATCTCCGTCCCTCATTAATCCTGTGACATCAACGCGCAGTATGGCGAGGGCTAACGAAGAATCCACCAGATATCGTTTGGGACTGCGTACTAAGCGCTTGAGACGATTGGTCCACCAGGCGGGGAGCGATTCGATGACAAGCAGATTCCGCAGCAGTCGCTCGTAAGCCTCGCCGGTTTTCTTAGCCAGACCGGCATTCTCGTAGATCGCGCGGTGCTCGGTGACCCCGGCCGTATTCAGTGCGTAAGATTCCAGGTATCGGCGCAACAATTGCGGGTCCCGGGAAATTTCTAGCTCCGCCAGATCTCGGGTGAGCAGCTGTTCGATGTAGCTCTCCAGCCATGGGGCGCGCTCCGTCGTAGGCAGGCGCAGCACCGGATGCGGAAAGCCTCCGCGTATGGAGAGTTCGGCGTAGTCTCGTAAGTCGAGCTGACCGGACGGTGAGCTGATCAATGACTCAATACCGCCATCGGCGAGTCGATCCAGAAATGACAGGTGCGGGATGTTGCCGGAAATCTCGCCGGCAGTCATGCCGTACATGGCGATGCGAAGCAATCGTCCAGTGCCGGGCCACGTTGGCGAGTCGACATCGCCTCGTACTGATCCAGTGATGATGAACCGACCTGGCCGCGGATTGGCGTCCACGGTTCGTTTGACCGCGCCTAATATCGCCGGCACGATCTGCCACTCATCAATGAGGATCGGCTCTTCCAGCCCCCGCAGGGCGGCATCCGGATCAGCCTGGGCGGCGGCGGACTGTCCGCCCTCGTCCAGCCGTATAGCGCTCCGGGCGAGACGTGCCGCCGTGGTGGTCTTGCCGGTAGCACGCGGGCCAACTAGCATGATCGCGGGATGGTGCCGGATGCGTTGTTCGAGTAGCTTATCCACAAGTCGTGGCTGGTAGGTCGGTTCCATGGAGCCATCGTATCCTTTTCCGGAGTGTTTCAGTATCCATTTCCGGAAGCTATCAGTATCCTTTTCCGGAGTGTTTCAGTATCCATTTCCGGAGGATTTCAGTGACGGCACCATGGGCCGCATAGGAAAGTCGGGGATAGACACCGTGAGATGGATTAGGCGCATTTAATCAATGTCCATCGGCTGGGTGGCAGTCCAGGCAGCGAGACCGTCGAACTCACTGTGCTGGATAGAGGCATAGATGTGCGCATCCTGTTCGGCAATTTGGCGTCGCCGCTCATGTTCAAGTGCCCGGGTGACTACGGCGGCGCGGCTGGGAGCCTCGTCGGAAGCCACCTGTCGGTCCACGAAATTCACGATGTCGTCGGCCAGGCGTACCGCAATCTGAATAGTCATAGCAGCAATGGCGCCAGAGTGGGATGCGATCTGGTAGCCAATGATGTGCTCACAGGTAGCGCAGAAGTGCCTCGCGGACATGAGCAGCTGCCGTTGCCACATCGTATCCTTCGGGCCAATCCCCGACGAGTGGTTCAAGATCTGAGATGAAGGCATGGTCATTGACCTTGGCCCCAAGGTTCTCAATCGCAGCCGCGGCGGTGTAGCCATCTGGCCGATAGGGATGGAAGGAGTCCGCAATGTCTTGCGGTGATATGCCCATCTCGGTTAGTGCAAGCCAGAGGTCGAAGAGATCCCGGCCTTTCTTGCACTGGTAAAGCGCACGCAGCTTGGTCGCGATCAGCTCAGCTGGATCGAAGGTAAGGACCTTGCGTCGAGCACCACACCAATGCCGCTATGAGTGCGCCGGACGAAATCCAAGTCTTCACTGTAACGACGGGGTGCTGGTAGGTGAACTTGATTCAGGCAGGTTCCACCACGGAATACCAACTCATCTCGGAGGCGCGGGTGGTCGTAGATGGCGATCACCGTACGTGCCAGCAGGAGATCCTGCTCGATTGCCATGCGGCTGGGCCAAGGACGGGTAATGGCCCATGCGGTGATGCTTGGCGCCGGGATCACAGATCGGGCTCCACGTCAGAGTTTTCGATGACGCCCCAACGCCGGTTGTCGTGTCCGCGTCTGGGACCTGTCGGGTCCAGTAGCGTCGTTGCCCGACGGCTCGCGTCGATATCCAGGCTGGCATGTAAGACATCGGTGTTGACACCAACCTGAAGATGGTCGAGCAACCAGCCGAGCCGTCGCAGACTCGCCATGGGGTAGGCGCCAGCCGCCCCGGCGATACCACTGCTGTCTATTTTGGACTCTTCTGCCAGTTCCGCGACCACAGTTGCGACATTGTTGAGACCGCCGGCATCGTTGGGACGAGACACCAGATCTAGGCATGTGGCTGCTGCAGTGGCAATAGTGACTTGCCCAGTGGCAGTATTACTGGTCTGCGTGGCTACCTTGGAGATATTTGTGTGGGTATAGAAGCCCAGGCGAACCCGTCCGAGGTCGCGATTTCCAACTGGACGGTCAACCATCACTTGGAAGACCTGGGGCCGCTGATGCGCGACGCCATGCAATTCGGCTGCCGAAAGCAACGCGACATAGTAATGGCGGTTCATCGCCGTCATCATCCCGTCTACAAAATCGAAGCCGGGGATCACACCCCAGGTCCGGTATTGCGGGGGCACGGCAACATATAGACCCGAATAAGGGCTGAACATCTGTCCGCTCTGCCGCAACCGGACGAGCGCGCCGCTCGCTGCCGACTTCGCCAATCCGGTCAACTGCGCCACCTCAGAAAGCGTGACGATGGGTTGCCCTTGGGAGAGCAGGTAGTCGGTCAGGTGACGCGGCGCCACCCTCGCCGCCATTACTCACCTCCCTATGTGTGCCGTTTTCGACTGAGACTACCCTCAGTGTAGTCTCAGTCGAAAACTTAACACATCATCTACGGAATCGCTCTGGAACTCGCGGTACTTTGTCTCGTAGTCTTTACCACGCTGGCGCCGGTGTTCCTCTAGTCAAACAGGAGCACCAAGCTGTGAGCGATCAGGTAATGCACGGGATTTCCTAGCCCTGGTGCCCCTAAAAGAACAATTCATTTGGGACTAGCCAAATATGACATTGGCATGTCCCGCTCAAGATGATTTATCTCTGCTCATTGCATCCTGGCGGAACGTTTCACCCGGCAACCCTACAAAGGCGGTGAACACAACGTTGGTGGACGCGGGAGACTTCCCGTATGAGAGGCTGGGGATGTGAACCGGCTGGGTGACGCGACCTCTCCCTATTTGCTGCAGCACGCGGATAATCCGGTGGACTGGTGGCCGTGGTGTGCCGAGGCATTCACTGAGGCGCGACAGCGGGATGTTCCGGTGCTGCTCTCGGTGGGATATTCCGCATGCCACTGGTGCCATGTGATGGCACACGAGTCGTTTGAGGACGCCGAGACCGCGGCCTTGATGAATGAGCACTTTGTCAACGTCAAAGTGGACCGGGAGGAACGCCCTGACGTGGATGCGGTCTACATGACCGCCACCCAAGCCACGACCGGCCATGGCGGCTGGCCGATGACAGTCTTCTGCACTCCCTCGGGAGAACCGTTCTATTGCGGCACCTACTTTCCGCCCACACCGCGAGGAGGGATGCCGTCATTTCGTCAGCTGTTGGTCTCGGTGGCTTCAGCGTGGCGGGAACGTCGGACCGAGATCGAGACGGTCGGGACGCAAGTGGTACAGCAACTCGCTGAGCACACGCGGATTCCCGGTGATGCCCGGCCTACGCCGGAGCGGCTGCACGCCGCGGTGGAAACCTTGAGTCGCGACTTGGACGCGCGACACGGTGGTTTCGGGGGCGCTCCCAAGTTTCCGCCGTCTATGACGCTGGAGCATCTGCTGCGTCACCACGCGCGTACTGGCTCGCCCACCGCGCTGCGGATGGTGGAGCGGACCTGCGAAGCCATGGCCCGAGGTGGCATCTATGACCAGCTCGGCGGTGGTTTCGCCCGGTACTCGGTGGATGCCCAATGGGTGATCCCGCACTTTGAAAAAATGCTGTACGACAATGCGCTGCTGCTCCGCATTTATACGCACTGGTGGCGCGCTACTGGGGCACCGCTGGCCCGACGGATCGCGGGAGAAACCGCCCAGTGGTTGCTGCGTGAGCTCCGCACCCCGCAGGGAGGTTTCGCATCCGCGCTGGACGCGGACAGCGAAGGGGTGGAGGGCGCGTTTTATGTCTGGAGCCCCGCCCAGCTGCGGGACGTGCTTGGCCCTGCCGACAGTAAGTGGGCAGCTGGCCTGTGGCAGGTTACCGAAGAGGGTACCTTCGAGCATGGCGCCTCTGTGCTCCAACTGCCCGCGGATCCGGACGACGCGCAGCGATACGCGCGAGTTCGCGCTCGGCTTTTTACGGCCCGATCGCAACGGGTGCTACCGGCCCGGGATGACAAGGTGGTTGCCGCCTGGAACGGGTTGGCGATCGCCGCGATCGCCGAGGCTGGGGCTATCTTCGAGCAGTCCGAGCTCGTGGCCGCTGCCGTAGCCGCGGCGGAGCTGTTGGTCACGGTACATCTGGGCAGAGGCGAGCACTCCGACCGGCTGGTACGCACCTCGCGGGACGGCCGGGCTAGCTCCCATGCCGGGGTGCTGGAAGACTACGCCAACGTTGCTGAGGGGTTTCTAGCGCTGTACGCGGTCACAACAGATGAGAAGTGGTTGCGGCTCGCCGGGGTGCTGCTCGAGGTGGTATTGACCCGCTTCCGGAACGACTTCGGGGGGTTCTATGACACCGCGGACGATGCCGAGCAGCTGATCAGCCGTCCCGCGGACCCTACCGATAACGCTACTCCCGCCGGCCAGACCGCCGCCGCTGGGGCGCTGCTGACCTACGCGGCCTATACCGGCTCGGCCCGGCATCGAGAGGCCGCTGAGCAAGCCCTGGGTGTGGTGGGGGCGTTGAGCGAACAGCACCCCCAATTCGCCGGCTGGGGGTTGGCCGTGGCGGAAGCATTGGCCGACGGCCCGCGCGAGATCGCCATCGTGGGACCACGAGATGACCCAGCTACATCGGCGTTGCATCGCGCGGCGCTGCTAGCCGCCGCGCCCGGCGCGGTGGTGGCGGTCGCGGATCCCGCTGACGAGCCCACAGTCGGGCTGGTGCGCGACCGGCCGCTGATGTACGGCAAGCCCACGGCATATGTCTGCCGCCAGTTCGTCTGCGCCGCGCCCACCACCGAACCCGAGACCCTGAGAGACCTCTTGGCGAAAGGTTGAATCCGTCCGGTACACTCTCGACACCCCTCACCCGTCCGGGTGTTCTAGTGAGGAGTGGACCATGTCGTACCAGGTTATTGCTCAATCGGTCGAATATCAGCCCTCTGAGCAACGGCTGCGCGAACTGACGGAAGCCATGCCGAACTGTCAACTCACCGAGTTCGGCAACGTGAACATCCGGACACGGGTGGCTTCCCGGAGCGCGGCCTCCACGTTCGTGGTGGACGGCAGCACCGATGCCGGCAGGACCATCACCCGGGTTGAGTATCAGCGCGCCGCGGCCCGGCAGGACGCCTACCTCGCTGAGCAGCACGTGGTGGTGGTGGATGGGTACATCGGCTCGGACCCGTCGTTTCGCACCCGAGCCCGGTTGATCATCGAGGTGTCCCACGCCAACATCGCCGGCATGCAGCAGCAACTGTTCTATCCGGTGGCAGCCGATCACGATCCAGCTGGCTGGGAACCGGAAACCACGGTGATCTACACCCCAAACTTGCCGGCGCCGGGCTATTCGAATGACCGGCTTATCGCGGTCGATCTGAATGCCAACATCACCCGGGTGTTCAACTCGGACTATTTCGGCGAGTCTAAGAAAAGCGCACTGCGGATGTGGAACAACATCGTCCACAACCGGGGCGGGCTGGCGTTACACGCGGGCTGCAAGGTGATTCCGGTGGGCGGCGAGCCTAAGACGGTGCTTATCGTCGGCATGTCCGGCACCGGCAAGACCACCACCACCTTCACCACCCAGCTGGGCTCTCAGCCGGTGCAGGACGATTTCGTGGCGCTGATGCCCGGCGGCAAGGTCTACACCACCGAGAACGGCTGCTTCGCCAAGACCTTTGGCTTAGATCCCCGGTTCGAGCCGGCCATTTACCGTGCCACCACCCAGCCGGACGCGTACCTAGAAAACGTCTCGGTGGACGTCACGGGAAAGGTGGATTTCGCCGACACCTCCTACACCAAGAACGGCCGCACCACCTGGCCGTTTTCCTATGTAGACCCAGCTGACCCAGCCACTCTGCGGCCGGCCGAGTTCCTGTTGCTTCTCAACTGGAATGAGAACATCGTGCCGGGGGTAGCCAAGCTGGACCGCACTCAGGCGGCGGCGTACTTCATGCTCGGCGAGACCACCGGCACCTCCGCGGGCGGCAAAGACGAGGAGGGCAAGGCTCTGCGCGTGCCTGGCACCAACCCCTTCTTTCCCCGACCCATGGCGGATATGGGCAACCGGTTTCTGCAGCTGCTGGGTAGCCATGAACTTCAGGTGCACCTGCTCAATACTGGTCGGGTCGGCGGTGGCGAACACGTCGCCGGATCGAAGAAGGTGAGCATTCCGCACTCGTCCGCGATCGTGCGGGGTATCGTGGAGAGCACGATCTCCTGGGAGGTCGATCCCGATTTCGGCTACTCCGTCGCCACGGATGTGCCCGGCATCGACGATCTAGAGATTCTGCAACCGCGCGCACTGTACGCGCGACAAGGCCGGCTGGCCGAGTACGAGGTCAAGGTGAAGCAGCTTACAGTCGAGCGTCAGCAGTACCTGACCGGCTTTCCCGGTCTGGATCCGTCCATCGTCAGCGCCATTGGATAGCGCGACTAGTGGCCGCTAGGTACCTTGTCATGTTGGTCGGGGGTTGGCGTTGCGACCTGGTTGCGGAAGTACCAGCGGCTGAGGGCGACCCGCAGTCGGGAGGTGAGCGTGGGAGAACGCACCACGCCGTTTCCGTCGACTCTGGTTTCCAACTCCAAGGGGCGCGGCAGCTCATGGGCGGTCAGTCGGTACCGCTGCTCGGTCGAGATTGGCTCGTGCACCTCGACGAACTCGCCGTGGGGAAGCTGTGTGATGATGCCGGTTTCCCGACCGTGCCGCACTGTGTCCCGGTCTCGGCGCTGCAAGCTCAGGCAGATCCGCCGGGTGATCACGAACGCGAGCAGCGGGGCTGCCACGAGTAACACCCGAATTGCCCAGGTGATGGATTCAATAGATAGCCGAAAATGGGTGGCGATGATGTCATTGCCGCCACCCACTAGCGTCAGCGCATACAACGTGACCGCCATCACCCCGAGCGCGGTGCGGGTCGCCTGATTGCGCGGCCGGTCCAGCAGGTGGTGCTCCCGCTTGTCCCCGGTGAGCCATGCCTCCAGGAAGGGATACAGCGCCAGCACGGTGAACATGATCCCCGGAATCGCCAACGCTGGCAGGAGAACGTTCAGGCTGAGCGTATATCCGCCGACGATCACTTCCCAATTCGGGAAAACCCGCAGCAGTCCTTCGAGAAAGCCCATGTACCAGTCCGGTTGCGATCCAGCGGAGACTTGATCCGGCCGGAACGGCCCGAACAGCCAGATGGGGTTGATTTGCGCCAGCCCGCCCAGCAGCGCGCACACGCCGAACACCACAAAGAAGTATCCGCCTGCCTTAGCCACATACACCGGCGCCAGCGGCAGCCCAACCACGTTGCGCTCCGTGCGGCCGGGTCCCGGCCATTGGGTGTGCTTATGCCGCACCACCAGGGCGAGATGGATCGCGATCAGCCCCAGGATGAGCGCGGGCAGCAGCAGGATATGGATGGTATAGAGCCGTGGGATCAAATCGTGGCCGGGGAACTCACCGCCGAACAGAAAGAACGACAGTGAGGTCCCGACTCCGGGAATGGACCACACTACCCCGCGGGCGATTTGCAAACCAGTGCCGGAGAGCAAGTCGTCCGGCAGCGAATAGCCGGCGAAGCCCTCGACCATCGCCAAGGTGAACAGGCCCACCCCGATCAACCAGTTCAGTTCCCGTGGCTTGCGGAACGCGCCGGTGAAGAATATGCGCGCCAGATGGACCACGATCGAGGCGACGAAGATCAGCGCCGCCCAGTGATGAATCTGGCGCATGAGCAAGCCACCGCGCACATCGAAGCTGATCTCCAGAGTCGAGGCGTACGCCTCGGACATCCGCACGCCGCGCAATGGCACATAGGCGCCGTTGTAGACGATCTCTTCCATACTCGGCTTGAAGAACAGGGTGAGGAAGGTGCCCGACAGCAGCAGCACGACAAAGCTGTAGAGCGCGATTTCGCCCAGCAAAAACGACCAATGATCCGGGAAGATCTTGCGCAGGTTCTTGCGGATGGCGGCGCCGAGGCTCAGCCGCTCGTCCAAAAACTCGGCGGCCGCGCCTCCCACTTTGGCGGTACGTGTCTTGGGGGTGGTGCTGATGGCATTACCTCCCATGCCTCGACGTGCTCGCGGGGACCACGGTGTCCGCTGAGGCTTTCGCGCGTTCAAAGAAACTCGGACCCACGGGTTCGGCGAAATCGCCGCGTGCCACCAAGTATCCGTCTTTATTCACGGTGATGGGTAGTTGTGGCAGAGGCCGGGCGGCCGGACCGAACAACACCCGAGCGCCGTTCGCTAAGTCGAAAGTAGACTGGTGGCACGGGCAGAGCGCATGGTTGGTCTGCTGTTCATACAGACCCACCGGGCAGCCTACATGGGTGCAGATTTTGGAGAAGCAGACGATGCCTCTATATCCCCAGTCAGCTTCCTGCTGATCCTTGATGTCTTCTGGGTGCAGCCGCACCAGCAGCACCGCGGCTTTTGTCAGCTCGGTCAAATCCTCCACCCCGGCCGGCCGGGCGAATACCAGCGACCCGACCGTGAGGTCCGCGGGCCGGATGGGCTTCCCGGTGTTCTCATTGACGATCAGCTGTTCATCCGCCCAAGCGGTGCGGCGTAGTTTCGCCGTGGATACCGGACCCAGATCCCGCAGCAGTACTAGGGCGGACAGCGGTAGCAGTCCCAGCGCGCCGATCAGCATCCGCCGGATCAACGGACGCCGGGCAATGCCGCTGTCTTCGAGGCTTTGCGTCAACGCCTCGATCGCGGCGTGCCGATCGGTCTCTGACGACCGCAGCGGGTGGCGTTCCTCGATGGTCTCTTTATCGGTCATCAGGGTGCGGGCCCAATGAATCGCGCCGGCCCCGACGAAGAACAACGCCAGCCCCAACGTAAGACCGAGGGTAAAGGTAGCGAGATTCACCGTGCCGAATGGGATGACGACCGCGGCACGGTCCTTGTCAATAGTGGTATACCCGGCGATAAACGCGATCGTGCTCAGCGCGGACAGCGCGAACAGCAGCGCGACCTGGCGCTCGGCCCGCTTGGCTGCGCGAGGGTCAACGTCGGTGCGCCGCGGATGGTGGGGTGGCACGCTGGCGCCGGCGCAGCCGCACCCAGGAGGAGGAGTTGGCGGGTGGTGTTCATCCGGGGCGTTGTACTCATTCATCAGATACCTTAGGGGTCCGAGCGGCGAGCCAGATGGCCACGGCCATCAGGATGCCAATGCCAACGATCCAGGCGAATAGGCCCTCGGCCACAGGGCCGAGCCGACCCAAGCCGAGCCCGCCGGGGTTCTCTTCTTGTTCCAGATTCTTCAAGAACGCGATGATATCCCGCATCTGCTCGGCCGGCAGGATCGTTTCGGGGAACTCCGGCATGGCGCCCGGCCCGGTCCGAATGGCCTCGGCGATGATCTTAGGATCGAGGTCCATCAGCTCCAGCGCGTATTTGCCTTTGGTCAGCGCTCCGCCTTGGGCGGCGAAGTTGTGGCAGGCGGCGCAATTGGTGTTGAACAGCACCCGGCCTTCCTGTGGGCTGCCTTGGCTCGGGTCGTATTGCTCTGGTGAGGGGATGGCGGGGCCGCCGCCGAGCGAGGAGATCCACGCGATTACTGCCGCGATCTCAGCTGGGGAGAGCACCGGGTGATCAAGCCTGGGCTGCTGCTCCGCGTCGGGGATCTTCGCGGGCATCCGTCCGGTGACCAGCTGAAAGTCCACCGCAGCCGCGCCCACGCCGATCAAGCTCGGACCGTTATCAGTGCCCCCGGCGTTCGGTCCGTGGCAGGTGGCGCAGTTGAGGACATAGATTTTCTGCCCATTCTCGATCAGGGTTGACCGGCCATCAGCTTTATCCGGCTGCCTGTCCGGGGCGAAGGCGGCATAGCTGCTGCCGGTTACCCCGAGGGCGAGCAGCACCACAATCAGCCCTGCGGCTCGGTGACGCCGCCAGCGAGAGAATCTGGTGACCACAGTTGCGCAGCCTCGAATTACTGGAGGAGATAGATGGTGGCGAACAGTCCGATCCACACCACGTCCACAAAGTGCCAGTAGTAGGACACCACAATGGCGCTGACCGCTTGTTCATGATGAAAACCCCGCGCGGCATAGGTGCGGCCCAGCATGAGCATAAAAGCCAGCAAACCACCGGTGACGTGCAGGCCGTGGAACCCGGTGGTGAGGTAGAACACCGACCCGTATGGTGAGGATGAGAGCGTGAGCCCTTCCCTCGTGAGCTGAGCGTACTCATAGACCTGGCCGCCGATGAAAATCGCTCCCATCAGGAAGGTGAGAAGAAACCAGCGGCGCAGCTTAGCCACGTTCCCCCGCTCGGCCGCGAACACTCCCAGCTGACACGTGAGCGAGGACAGCACCAGGATGATGGTGTTTGCCGCCGCGAACGGCAGGTTCAGGTGCACCCCGACTGGGGGCCAGTTCGCTTCCCCAGTGACCGATCGGATGGTGAAATACATCGCGAACAGGGCCGCGAAGAACATCAACTCGCTGGACAACCAGACGATGGTTCCGACGCTCACGATACTGGGCCGCCGGGCTGTTGGATGCGGGTTCGCTACTACCGCCGTTGTTGTTGCCACCCGGTTATTATGCTGGTTCAGTCAGGACCTGGCATCGCCACCCCCCGAATGGGCGTGTCCACGGTTAGACCGCAATAGGGTTCCAGCGTTCCGCCGTAGGCTCTCTGCTCGAATACTCCGCGCGGCCCTCACAACCCACCCTCCTCAGAGGGGGGACCACCGCCTCGGCTCAAGTCTAGCCGGAGTTTGGCCATAAAAGGCTTGACGAGGAGCGGACTGTGGATAAGGTCGCCGGAATATTTACTGTGGGAAACTCGGCTCGTCAAGGGCACTCCAATCGTTCATCAAGCCATCCGACGCCATAAACTTCCTACGTGACTACTGTGGTCCTCGCACATGCCCAGCTGGAGAGCCTGCCGCCACCGCTGACGCCTGTCCGTGTGGGAACGGAGTGGGACTTTGAGCTGTGGCTGGCGCTGACCATCGTTGTGGTGGCTGGCCTCTACCTCTACGGGGTTTCTCGGCTGCGCACTCGCGGTGATGCGTGGTCGCGCTGGCGGACTTGCTGCTTTATCGGGCTGGGGCTGGGCGCCGTCGTGCTCGCCACGTCTTCGGCGCTCGCCGTCTACGACACCACACTGCTCAGTGTGCACATGGTGCAGCACATGGTGCTGACCATGGTCGCTCCAGTCTTTTTAGCTTTGGGAGCACCCATCACCCTGGCGTTGCGTACCTTGCCGGCCCGCCCCCGCTGGTGGCTGCTGGCATCGATCCACAGCCGCTTCGCTCGGGTGCTCACCTTCCCGGTGCTGGCGGGAGCGGCATTTGTCGCTAATCCCTTTATGCTGTATTTCACCGGCTGGTATGAGGCCACATTACGCAACGAGCTGCTGCACCATGTCAACCACGTTCATTTCCTGCTCACCGGCTGCTTGTGGTTCTGGCCACTGCTCGGGCTGGATCCCATGCCCACGCGGTTCGCCTATCCGTTGCGCATGATCGCGGTTTTCGCCACGCTGCCCTTTCACGCCTGGCTGGGCGTGGCGGTCATGAGCTCATCCACGCTGATCGCGGGGGACTGGTATACCTCGCTGGGCCGGGAATGGGGGCCCAGTCTGTTGAGCGATCAGCGGACTGCTGGGGGTATCTTATGGACCAGTGGTGACGTGGTCGGGGTGGTTTTGCTCGCGGTGCTGTTCGTCCAGTGGTCCCGGGCTGCCGAGCGAGAAGCCGCGCGGGAAGACCGCCGCTTAGACCGACTGGAGGCACGCGGTAGCATCGCGGCTAGCGGACATTAAGAGCGACCGGCTATTCGAATGAAGGTGACCTTCATTCCACTAGATTGGGTGAAGGTCACCTTCATTCGAAACCGAGGACAGAACCATGACGAGCAGGAACGACACCATGACGGTGGTGGTGTACAGCGACAACGCGACCACTCGAAGGCAGATCACGCTGGCTCTGGGTCAGCGACCAGTTCCCGATCTTCCTGCCCTGGCCTATCTGGAGTGCGCGACCCAACCGGCGGTGATCGCGACGTTGGATGCGGGTGGTGTGGACGTCTGTGTGCTGGATGGAGAGGCGGCTCCCGCCGGCGGCATGGGGATCTGTCGGCAGCTCAAAGACGAAATCGACGACTGTCCACCCGTGCTCATGCTTATCGGACGAGCCCAAGACGGCTGGCTGGCCACCTGGTCGGGCGCGGACGCCATGCTGTCGCATCCCCTTGATCCGATGGCGGTGCGGCAGGCTGTCGTGGAGCTTGCTCGGCAACGCAGCGCGTGTCCAGCGCCATGAACGGCAACCTCAGCGACGAGGACAGTAGCGACTTGGCGGTCCGCTCGAAGGTGAGCTGGCCCAAAGTGCTTCAGATGCTGCTTTCTGGAAGCGATTTACCAGCTTCAGTGACAGCGTGGGCCATGGAGCAGATCATGACAGGGAAGGCAACCTCCGCCCAGATCGCTGGTTTCGCGGTGGCCTTACGCGCCAAAGGCGAAACTGTGGCTGAAGTAGCCGGGCTTGCCCACACCATGAGTCAGCATGCCCTGCCCATTCGAGTGCCAGGGCGTATCGTCGACTTGGCGGGTACCGGGGGAGACGGCGCAGGCACTCTGAACATTTCCACCATAGCCGCCATCGTGGCCGCGGCGGCTGGCGCCCGGGTGGTCAAGCACGGCAACCGGGCTGCTTCCTCAGCGTGTGGATCTGCGGACCTGCTCCAGGAGCTGGGAGTAGTTCTTGAGCTGCCGCCAGAACAGCTCGCCCAGGTGGCCCAAGACATCGGGATCACGTTCTGTTTCGCCCCGCTGTTTCATCCCGCTATGCGATTCGCTGCCACGCCACGCCGAGAGCTAGGCGTTCCCACGACGTTCAACTTCCTGGGTCCCCTTGTCAACCCCGCCCACCCGCAAGCCCAGGCTGTAGGAGTAGCCGATACGCGGATGGCCGGAATATTGGCGGGGGTGCTGGCCCAGCGTGGAGTATCCGCGTTGGTCTTCCGCGGCGATGACGGGTTGGATGAGCTCACCACGACCACAACGTCCCAGGTGTGGGTAGTGCGCGACGGTACAGTTTCCCAGGCGGTGGTGGATCCGCGGCAGTTGGGCATTGCTTCGGCTGCTCCCGTTGCGCTCCGTGGGGCTGACGCCGCGTACAACGCGGGGATAGCGCGATCGGTGTTGGCGGGGGAGCCCGGCCCGGTGCGCGATGCCGTGCTGCTGAACGCCGCAGCGGCGCTCGTCGCGTACCAACCTTCATCGGCGCCTTTGGTCGAGGCACTCGCTGCCAATATCACCAGGGCCGCGGGAGCTATTGATAGCGGCGCGGCAAGCGCGGTGCTCGACCGGTGGATCGCGGCGACGCGTTCCCACGTCACGGAAATATCGAATGAAGGTGACCGTCATTCAGATCACCTGACCGAGTGAACCTCATGCGTCTGGCATCGATGTAGCCAGTACTGTTCATTGGGGTAAGGGGGCTTCGGAGGAAGGGTAGTGAGATGCGCCTGCGCTCAGCTTGGTAGGGATTACCGGTGGGGAGCATCCGGACCGCTACGTCACAGCGGCCCGGCTGGCGCGGGGCATGAGGATAAAGGCGCCAGCGTAGAGCAGAGCCGCCACAATAAGCAGGGCATGGTAACCCACCAGAAGCGCGGCGTACTCCAAGCACCCGCCCACCATGGCGCCGAGCAGGTTGGCGCCAAACGCGGTGGTGGGCGCCACGGTGTCGACAAATCGCTTCGCGAATACGATATTGGCCGCGAAGATGGGTAGAAAGGCCACGGTAATCGCGGTGATCGCGCGTAACGGAATCGGTAAGCCCAGTAGCCAAGAGTTGGGGACCAGCCACGCCAGCAACAACCCAGTGCCGAGCAGAGCGTACATTACCGCAAGCCGGGGAGTGCGCCAGCGCTGAGTCACTTCCACTGCGGCCAGCACCGCGAGCAGCACGCCGCTGAACACGATCGCGTTCACTACCCACGTAGTGCCGAACAGCAGCGCGAACGTAGCCACACTCTTGGTCTCTAGTAGGAAGAATGCTGTCCCCAGAAAAAACAGGTCCGCATGCGGACGCATTGTGCGCAGCGGACCCGCCACCACGCGGACGGCGAGCAGGCTGGCGACCAGGATCAGCCCAAGCGCGACTGTGTAGAGCTGAGGGATGGCGCGATCCTTGAGGTACAGGAAGGGCCGATCGTCGCTGACCGGCGCCGGACCGGCTGTCGCGGCTACATTTCCTGTCTGGGACGCACAGCGCTGGTTCTCTGGCTTCCGGGCCACCGTGAATACCGCCTGCTGGCTCGCTCCAGGGTTGGCGTCCACGCACGGCGGGTGGCCGAAAACTTCCGTCAGGGTACGCTGCAACCGTTCTACCAGCCAGGCTTCTCGGTAGAAGTTGTACATAGCGAACGCGCCATCGGATGTGAGGTGCTCTCGCGCGCTGGCGATTGCTTCCGTGGTGAACAGGTAGCTTTCCAGTCGCAGTGAGCTGGCGCCGTTCACCAGCGTGAGCGAGTCGGGCAAAGCGAACAGGATGAGGTCGAACTTTTTGTCGACACGTTCTAGAAAGGCCCGTCCGTCATTCACATGGGTGGTCACCCGCGGGTCTTGGTAGGCGCGGTCAGGGTTGCGCTCTTTTCCGATCTCCAGCAGCCGTTTGTCAATTTCTACGGCGTCCACATGTTTAGCCCCTTTGGCCAGTGCGATAGCCACATCTGTTCCGGTGCCCGCGCCTACGACCAGCACGTTATCTAGTGTGTTATTCGCTATTCGATCGTAGGGCACTCCGTATTGGGGTTCTGCTTGGAGTCGGGCAGACGCTGTAGTGACAAATTGGTGATCTACACCGTTGACTTTGATGTGCATCCCCTGCACATTCCCGTAAGAGCTAGTTTCTGCCTCCACCTTGTAGTACGCTGACCAACTCACGTTCGGAGCGAGCGTCTCCATGGCTAACGTTCCGACCAGCACCAGCGCAGCCGCGGAAACGGGCCAAGGCAACCGAGGTCTGAGCAGGACGACATACGCTGCTGCCACCACGAGACCCCAGGCCAGGGGCGGCGCGTGCAGATAGGACAGCGCGGTGAACGCGGCGATGCCTGTCAGGCTGCCGATCAGGTCCCAGCGGTAGGCGTCCAGCCGGGGCAGTTGCAGGAAGCAGCGTCCTACCAGCTCCCCGGTGCCCATCAAGGCGACCGCGGTGGCTAAAAAAATGAGCGGCAGGGTGATCCAAATCGGTGGGCCGGTGGGCACCAGAAAGCTTGAGTCCACAGCGCTGAAGTAAATGACCTCGTTGCTGGTTCGGTCTACGGTGACTGGAAAAAACGTAACAAATATAACAAGCAGCGCGAGGACCACCGGAGAGTAATAGGGCAAGCGCCGGTCTGCCCGGGTGCGTAGAAAACCGAGTCCAATGCCGAGGAAAGAGCCGAGCAGCACGAAGTTGGTGAAGTAGCTCAGGTGGAGGATGTTGGATCCGGTCCACCGGATCAAGGCCAGTTCCAGAAACAGCATGAGCGCGCTGCTGGCGACCAGTCGTTGGCGAATCGTCATTGAGTTCCTTCCAAGACCGATTCGCTTTTATGCGCCGGCCGAGGCGGCTGCGTTTGCTCAGCGGATCTGCCCGCGGACCACAGACGCCCTTATTGGATCAACCAGGTCAGCAGCTACGCTTAGCCTGGCCTCATCGTTGGCGGTGGCTGCCATCGTCGCGGTATCCCGCACCGATACAGCACGATTCCTAGTAGCAGGACAGCCAGCATCGGTGCTATCACATCCGCCGCTGGAAACGTAAACTCTGGCCCGGGAAAGCAGACACAGGCCATTGCCGTAGTTCGGGCGGTCAACAGCCCATCGAAACCAGTGGCCGCTAGTAAAGCGAATGGCGCCCACGCGGCCACGTCATACCAAGGTAGGCTGTAGGGGGCTGTGAGCAGCCAGGCGAAGGTGAGTACGGCTGCGGCATGGATCGCTGCTGCCTGTACTGAGATAGCGCGGCTATCGGGCCTTCCAGAAGAACCAGGCCGTGTCAGCCTCGTCTGAGCCAGCAGCCAGACGAGTATCACCATGAGGATCACGGCCAGGACCCCGATGACCGAGCGCGCCAGCCCATTGCCGAGTAGTGCCGCTAGCGGTTTCACCGCGAGTTGCCACGGTGAAGTAAACGACACGAACTGAGATGCTGTGCCTAGCTGGTTAAGGCTGTGCAAACCAACCGGTAGATACATAACGCCAAGGGTTGCGACCCCACCGGCGAGCATCATTCCCGCCCGCCGCAGGTCGTGGCGTAGTGCCCACAGCAGTGCGAGCACATAGAGCCCAAACGAGATCTTCACCGCGCAGGCTAAACCAATGAACACGCCAGCGAGCACAGCCGATCTACGAAGGGCGATGAGCGCAGCAACCGCCCAGACGATCGCGAAACCATCAATATGCGCACTATTCACGATCTCGTACAGCAGGAGTGGGTTGAGGGACCAAAGCAAGGCAGCTCGAGCCTTGGTTGTTTGATCACCGGCAGCAAGACGCTGCAGCAGCAGACCGGTAATAACAAAAGCAGCTGCGCTGATAAGTGCGAGCACGAAAACTATCGAATGCGTGGACGGCCCAGCGATTTTCGCGGCGAGCCACTGCTGCGCGGTTCCCAGCGGACCATAGATCGAAGGGGTGTCCTTCCATATTGTCTGCGCTGCCTGACCCACTGGATCGCCACGCTCAGCCAACTGGCGCACAGTGTAGATGTAGGGGTCTCCGCCAGTCGCCGCGATTCGGCCGTACGCGGCATACATAAGGTGGTCACTAGAGCCCATGGCAGGCACCATAAGCAACGCGATGACCGAGAGGACTGACGCGGCCACGAGCCGGCGCGGGTTTGGCGACCAGCCAACACGCAGCGCCCGAAGCCCCAATAGAAGACCTGCCGCCCCAGTAAGCAGCGCCGTGAGCAACAACACTGTGACCAACCACCGTGAAGGATCCGCAGTGAACCAATACGGCGGATGCCAACGTTCCCGAGGCATCGGCGACTGGACGGCTGACGGACCCAGCAAACCCACAATCACGATCAGCGCAATACTGAGCGCAAGGCAGCCTCCAGCAAGCCGACCCAGCCAATGAACGTCACGGCGAAGCATACGTTCGGGCCGAACTCGACGCTGGTATACAGGATCGGACAAGCCGGCCCCCATTCGGTCTGCTTCATTCGTGGCGGAGATCACCACCGCCACGTCACCCTCAGCCTGCTGTGACTTGGGCGTCATCAGCAACTTCCTCATAGCGCACTTTTAGGTCCGAATCTTCGAGCTCGAGCAGTCGGTACTGAAGGGAATAACGAGCGATCGTCTGTTGCGTACCGGTCCGGCGATCATTCCTATGGGATAGGGTCACGTGGCGTAGAGAGCTTCGATTTCTGAGGCGAATTCTCGCAGAATCATATGTCGCTTAGGTTTGAGGGTGGGGGTGAGCTGGCCGTCCGCCTCAGTGAAATCCGTTGCGAGAATGCGAAACTTCTTCACGGCTTCCGCCTTGGAGACGGCTTTGTTTCCCTCGTCGACTGCTTCTTGCACCGTGGCAATCAGATCTGGATCCGCTACCAGATCCGCCACCCTCGCCTCATCAGGCTTGCCGTGCCTGATCTTCCAATCGGGAAACGTTTCCGCATCGATCGTGACGAGGCAGGCGACGTAGGGTTTGCGATCCCCGACGACCATGCACTGGCTCACCAAGGGGTGGGCCCGGATTCGGTCTTCGATCACGGCGGGCGCTACGTTTTTCCCGGCCGCGGTCACGATCAGCTCTTTCTTCCGGCCGGTAATGGTTAAGTAACCCTCGGCGTCCAGTTCCCCGATGTCACCAGTGCAAAACCACCCCCGACTGAACGCGGCATCGGTGGCTTTCTGCGCGTGCCAGTAACCCCGGAAGACGTTGCCTCCTTTGAGTAAAATTTCGCCGTCGTTGGCGATTTTCACGGAAACGCCAGGCAATGGCGTGCCGACCGTGCCGATTTTCATGGCGCCGGGGGAATTGACGGTACTTCCTCCGGTCGTCTCGGTTAACCCGTACCCCTCCAGGATGGTCAGTCCGATGCCGCGGAAGAAGTGACCCAGCTCCACTCCTAACGGCGCTCCGCCGGAGATGGCGTACCGGATCTCGCCGCCGAACACCGCGCGCAGTCGCGCGTAGATGAGCTTGTCGAAAACTGCGTGCTTGAGCGTGAGGGCCAGCCCAGGCCCGCCGGTGTCCAAAGACTCGCTGTAGGCGATGGCAGTGCCGGTCGCGGCGTCGAAGATTTTGCCTTTGCCCTCGGCGTGGGCTTTCTGGCTCGCCGCGTGATACACCTTCTCGAAAACTCGGGGCACAGACACCACAAAGGTCGGTTGAAAAGCCGCCAGGTCCTCGGTTAGCCGGGTGATATCGGTGTGCCCTATCCGCGCCCGGCTCATGATGCAGCCGATCTGAATGAACCGGGCGATCACGTGTGCCATAGGGACAAAAATCAGGCTCGATGCGTTGGGGGGAGCAAACAGCTCGTCCAGCAGTCGTACCGCGTTGCTCAGTTTGATCAGAAAGTTGCCGTGGGTGAGCTCGCATCCCTTGGGCTGGCCGGTCGTGCCGGAGGTGTAGATGATGGTGGCCAGCGAATGCGGCGTGAGCGCTGCTCGACGCGCGGTGACCTCGGCGTCAGGCACGGCGGCGCCAGTCTCACGCAGGGTATTGATTGCCCCCTCGGTAATGCGCCATACCTGGGTCAGCTGCTGTGCCTTAGCGCCCACCTCAGTCACGACCGCCTGGTGTTCGGCTGTTTCCACGATGCAGGCGGCCGTACGGGAGTCGGACAGGATCCATTGCACCTGTTCCGCCGAGGACGTCGGATAGATGGGTACGGTAACCGCGCCAGCGCACCAGATAGCAAATTCCAGCAGCGTCCACTCATATCGGGTGCTCGACATAAGGGCCACTCGGTCTCCGGTTTGAATGCCAGCCGCTATCAGGCCTTTGGCTGCGGCAATGACCTCGGCCAGGAACTGGGTCGTCGTCACGTCTTCCCAGCCATTTGGCATTCGGCGGCTCAATGCCACCCGTTGCGGCTCCGCCGCGGCGTTATGGTGGATCAGGTCGGTGAGATTGCCGGTCGTGGGGACATCCACCAAGGCCGGCACGCTGAATTCGCGCACAAAGAACTCCTCATCAGCGACGAGACGACGATCAAAACATTACTCTTAGAGCGTTCACTGCGATTTGCGGCAGACCGATATCACATCTGGGAGGCATCAATGGTGGAACAGACCACGTCCAGTATCACGGTCAACGCCACTCCGAGCGAGGTCATGGCGGTGGTTGCTGATTTCAAGGCTTATCCGGAGTGGACTGGCGCGGTCAAAGAAGCCGAAGTTCTGTCGTGTTATCCGGACGGCCGAGCCGCCGAGGTGCGGTTTGTGGTAGACGCGGGGGCTATCAAAGACCAATACACTCTGGCGTATGAGTGGGATGACGACCTTCAGGCTCGGTGGCATTTGGTTTCCGGCCAGATGCTTACCTCGTTAGAGGGCTCCTACATCCTCGCTGGCACTGAAAACGGGGCTACCCACGTCACCTACCAACTTGCCGTGGATGTGAAGATTCCTATGATCGGCATGATCAAACGCAAGGCCGCCAAGGTGATCATCGACACTGCTCTCAACGAACTTAAAAAGCGGGTAGAAACCAAAAAACCGGCTGAGTGAAGGGACCCTTGAACCAATAGGATTGGGTGAAGGGACCCTTGAACCAATTGAGGAGAAGCATGGGGCTGACTGTAGGCGTGGACATCGGCGGCACTAAAATCGCTGCCGGGGTGGTGGATGAGGATGGGGCGATCCTGACTCAGGTCACGGTGCCTACGCCCGATGAGTCAGGTAAGGTTTTAGACGCCATTGCCGAAACTTTCCAGCAAGTTCGAACGGAACACAACATCGAGGCAGTCGGCTTGAGCGCGGCTGGCCCCATTGATGAGAAACGAGCCACTGTCGTATCCTCGCCCAACGTGGCCTGGCGGGCTGTGCCGCTCCGGGATGAGATCGAGCAGCGGGTCGAGCTGCCGGTTGTGGTAGAAAATGATGCCAATGCCGCCGCGTGGGGGGAAGCTCGCTTTGGCGCTGGTAAAAGTGAGAATCACCTGCTCTTTGTCATCGTGGGCACTGGTATTGGCGGTGGCATTGTTCTCGACGGCGCCCTATATCGAGGCCGCTTTGGCATGGCAGGAGAGATCGGGCACATCTGCGTGGTTCCAGGTGGTTTGCGGTGTGGTTGCGGCAATAAGGGGTGCTTGGAGCAATACGCCAGCGGCCAGGCGTTGGTGCGTGAGGCTAGGGAGGTGGCTCAGTTCGATTCTGCTGTGGCAGCTCGGCTGCGCGAGCTGGCCGGCGACACAGCGGAGGGCATTACTGGACCGATCGTGACCCAAGTCGCCAGGGAAGGGGATCCCGTCGCCATCGATCTGTTCGCGGAACTTGGCCGGTGGCTTGGCGTCGGTTTGGCCAATCTGGCCGCGGTCTTAGATCCCGGCTGCATCGTTCTTGGGGGTGGGGTTTCGGAGGCGGGTGAGTTGTTGTTGAAGCCCACCAGAGAGGCGTTTCATCGGTCGCTGGTGTACCGAGGGCACTGGCCCGAAGCGGAGATTCGGTTGGCCCAGCTGGGCGCCGAAGCGGGTCTGGTCGGCGCCGCCGACCTTGCCCGCCGCCGGTGATGTCCATTTAGACCACGGCGCCGTGGTCGGGGTCTGAGTCTGTGGTAGATCGGCCCTTCATGCGAACGACCAAGGTGAGGAATCCACCGGCTGAGGCGGTTAGCGCCAGGATCGTGAACAGCCCAGAGGTCTGCCATCCCAGCAAGGTGGCAAGCAGCAACGACAGTGGCCCGCCGAGTAACGCTATCCATGCTCCCGTGGCTATCTGACTTGCCGTGGGCAATGGGGGTGGAGTTGGCGGGATATAGTGGTCATCCAGCCCCTCTTCGCCCAAAGCGCCAGCCTCTACCGACGTGCCAACCTCGGACATGGCTTCGCCGGCTGGCCTTGTGGTCCGGTCTGCTTGCTCGTCGACCTTCTGGGGCTCATTGGCATCGTCGGGTTTATCGGCTTCCTGTGGTTCGGCGGCTTCTTCGGTTTTGTCAGCTTGAGCGGGCTCGGAAGTTTTGGCGGTCCCGTTCCCCGGCCTTTCGGCATCAGCTGGTTCCGCTGTCGACGGCTCCTGGCGGGCTGGTAGCTGGGAGAGCCGATCCTCTACCACCGCTTGTGCCCGTCGCTCGGCGGCCGCGTCCACCCACAGCCGATCTACCGGCATGCTCGGATCCGCCGACTCAGTGGAGGAGTTCCCCGAAGCTTTCTGGGCTGGCTCGACTGTGGTGACATACGCGGCAATGCTTTCCTTCCGCAGCTCCTCCAACACGGTGCTGCTGAGCTGTCGGTCAAGGAGGGTCAGCGGCGTGTAGGACGTAGCGCGCAACCCATTACCGGAACTAGCTATTGTGGCTCACCTCCCACGTACAGTATGACTGGCTATGACGGTGCTAGGGGTTCAAAACGCCCATATCTGCCAAAGATCGGAAAAGGCTATGGTGGGATCGAGGAGAAGGAGCAACGGATGTTTTATCCGCTGATCAAGGCAGTGCTGGGGTCGCTGCTCCGGATCGTGTTCCGTCCCCGGGTAGCCGGATTAGAGCATGTGCCCACGGCGGGTCCGGCGATCATTGCCGGCAATCATTTGTCGTTTTCCGACCATTTCTTGATGCCGTCCGTGGTGCCTCGGCAAGTGGTGTTTTTGGCTAAGTCTGACTATTTCAACGGGCGAGGTGTTAAGGGGTTGCTCACCGCGGGGTTCTTCAAGGGCGCTGGTCAGATTCCGGTGGACCGCTCTGGTGGTCGCGCCAGCCAAGCGGCGGTGCTCACCGGACTGCGGGTGTTGCGCTCCGGTGCGCTGCTCGGCATCTATCCGGAAGGCACCCGCTCTCCGGATGGCCGGCTTTATCGCGGCCGCACTGGCGTGGCCCGGATGGCCCTAGAAGCGCGGGCGCCCGTCATTCCCTGTGCCATGATCGGCACGCACGAGGTTCAGCCGCCCGGCAAAGTTCTGCCCAAGATCAAGCGCGTCGGGGTGCGGTTCGGCAAGCCGTTGGATTTTTCCCGTTACGAGGGAATGGAGAACGACCGATTCATCCTCCGTTCGGTGACCGACGAGATCATGTACGCGATCATGCGGTTGTCCGAGCAGGAGTATGTGGACGTCTACGCCACTAAGGCCAAAGCGGATATCGCCGCGGCAAAGAAAGCTCCAGCTCAGCCGGACGCCGGCTAAGCGGGTCTGGCGGGGGTCGTTATGGCGTTTCAGACCCAACTGTGGCGTGCGCTGGGGGTCTACCGCGTGCTTGCCCTCGGCTATGCCAGTGTGCTCTACGTTCGCGACGCTGGGGTCTACGCCTATCCCGGCGTCGGCTGGTTGGTTCTTACCGGAATGGGAATCTGGACCGTGGCCACGCTCCTGGCGTATCGCGTACCCGCGGGACGGCGTTGGCCGGTATTGGCCGCTGACATGGCGGTGGGGGTGGGGACGGTCCTGATAACCCGACTGTTAGATACTCCCGTGCGGATCGAGGCTGGCGCTTCGACTTTGCCGACGATATGGTCGGCCGCGCCCGTGCTCGCCTGGGCCATCAGCGGCGGATGGCGTTCCGGAACGGTCGCGGCCGTGCTGATTGGTGGGGCTAACGTAGCTGAGCGTGGCACGCTGACTCCCGGAAACACGCGCAATATCGTCATGCTCACCCTCGCCGGGGTATCGGTGGGGTATGTCACCGAACTAGCCCGGCACAGCGAGTTAGCCCTGGCCCGGGCATTGCGAGCGCGAGCGACTGCCCAGGAGCGAGAGCGGCTAGCTCGCGGCATCCACGACAGTGTGCTGCAGGTATTGGCCTTGGTGCGGCGCCGCGGCGTCGAGCTCGGTGGGGCAGCCGCTGAGCTGGGTCGGCTGGCCGGGGAGCAAGAGGCCGCGCTGCGCGCCCTGCTGGCTATCAGTCCGGACCAGGACCTCGATGGCCCTAGAGACGCTCGCGTCGATTTGCGTTCATTGCTGCGTGCGCTGGCCAATCCTCGTGTCACGATTTCCGCTCCGGACGCCCCGGTGTTGCTCGATCATGTCGTCGCCCAGGAGGTTGCCGCCGCGGTTGTCACGGCCTTGGACAACGTTCGGCGGCACGCCGGAAAGCATGCCCACGCGTGGCTGCTGGTCGAGGAGGAATCCGACGAGGTGGTGGTGAGCGTACGAGACGACGGGCCGGGCATCCCTGATGGCCGGCTGACGGCTGCCGTGGCCCAAGGCCGGCTAGGGATGGCTCAATCCATCCAGGGGCGGTTACGCGATCTGGGTGGATCCGCGACAGTGACCTGCACCCCAGGGCAGGGCGCCGAAATAGAGCTGCGTCTGCCCCGCCAGGAGTGCCCATGACTGATCTTCCCAGCGAGCCGGTTCGGGTCATGGTGGTGGACGACCACCCGATGTGGCGCGAGGCGCTCGCGCGTGACCTGACGGAAGCGGGCTATGACGTGGTGGCCACGGCGGGGGATGGCGAGCAGGCCCTCCGGCTCGCCCCGGCTACTCGACCGCAGGTTGCCATTGTCGACCTGCGGTTGCCCACCCTGTCTGGGGTCCAGGTCACTGCCCGGTTATCCGCCGCCAATCCCGAGCTCCGGGTGTTGGCGCTGTCAGCCAGCTCAGAGCACGACGACGTGTTGCAAGCTGTCAAGGCCGGGGCTGTTGGTTATCTGGTGAAGTCCGCCAGCCGGGAAGAGCTGCTGGCGGCGATCTGTCGTGTCGTCGCCGGCGAATCGGTGTTCACCCCCGGCCTGGCCGGCCTGATCTTGGGTGAGTACCGGCGGCTCGCTGTTGTCCCGTCGCCCACGGCTGACGGGGTAACTCCTCGGCTTACCCAACGGGAGACCGAGGTGCTCCGGTTGGTAGCCAAGGGGTTATCGTATCGGCAGATCGCTGAGCGACTGGTGTTGTCCCATCGCACCGTGCAGAACCATGTTCAGAACACGTTGCGCAAACTACAGCTGCACAATCGGGTCGAGTTGACGCGATACGCCCTCGAACAAAGGCTGGATGCGGACTAACCACATTGGGTGAAGGGACCCTTGAACCAATAGGATTGGGTGAAGGGTCCCTTCAACTAAAGGAAAGGGAAGTGGACATGCGTGTCGGAGTCCTAACTGGTGGTGGGGATTGCCCTGGTTTGAACGCGGTTATCCGAGCCGTAGTCCGTAAGGGAGTCCCGCAGTACGGCATGGAATTCGTGGGTTTCCGGGACGGCTGGCGTGGTCCGTTGCACGGCGAGACCAAGCCGCTGGACATCCAGGCTGTTCGGGGAATTTTGCCGCGGGGCGGTACGATTCTCGGGTCCTCCCGGACCAACCCCCTGAAGACTCCCGATGGGGTCGAGCGCATCAAGGAGAACCTCGCCAAGCTGGAGGTGGACGCGCTCATTGCCATCGGTGGCGAAGATACGTTGGGCGTAGCCACCCGCTTGGGTGAGCAAGGGGTTCGGGTTATCGGTGTGCCCAAGACCATCGACAATGACCTGAGCGCCACCGACTACACCTTTGGCTTCGACACCGCGGTCAATATTGCCACCGAGGCCATTGACCGACTGCATACCACGGCCGAGTCGCACCATCGAGTGCTCATCGTGGAAGTCATGGGGCGCCACGCGGGCTGGATTGCGCTGCACTCTGGTATGGCCGGCGGCGCCAACGTCATTCTCATTCCCGAGGCGCCCTTCAGCATCGATCGGGTGTGTGAGTACGTCGAGGGTCGGTTCCGCACCAACTACGCGCCTATCGTGGTGGTGGCCGAGGGCGCCCAGCCCAAGGATGGCGAGCTGGTGACCCAAAACGCCGAGTTGGACGCGTTCGGTCACGTCCGACTGTCTGGTATCGGCGAGATCCTGGCCCACGAGATCGAGAAGCGCACTGGCAAGGAGGCGCGCACCACAGTCCTCGGGCATGTGCAGCGGGGCGGCACGCCCACCGCGTTCGATCGCTGGCTGGCCACCCGGTTCGGCCTACATGCCATCGACGCGGTCCAGAACGGCGACTGGGGAAAGATGGTGGCGCTGCGCGGGACCGACATTGTGCGGGTCCCGCTCCAGGAGGCCACTGCCACCCTCAAAACAGTCGACCCTGCCCTGTACGCCGAGGCCGAGGTCTTCTTCGGCTAACCGGGCGTCGTTATTCCCGACTCGTCACAGTGACAGCCACGTGGGTGGAATCCACTCTGAACTGCGCTGGAGGGTTGTTATTGCGGGCGAGGAACTGCCGGACCAGGGGTAAGCCTACGCCGAAGCGTTGCACATAACCCAGTGCCCGCATGGCCTCGGCGATCGTGGGATTCCGGTAGTCAGTGATGCCGGGTTGGCCGAAGTTCTCCGGACTGACGTTGCCGTACGGCCCACCGGGATTGAGGAACTCAACTCGGTCGCGGTACCAAGTGACGCGTGTCGGGGCGTTGGTGTGTTCGTAGCTGCGGTGCATGAGGGCGTTGCGGACGATTTGCTGAAGGGCTGCCAGCGGATAGTCGGGGGTCTGGCGTTCCAGGGGGCCGCTCACGATGTCAATGGCTGTGCTGATGTGGAGGGCAAGCAGCTCATCGAGCTGACGGAGCACGTCGGGTAGGGGGCCGTCCCAACGTTTCTGGTCCTTGATGGGATCGGTGAGCTTCGTACCATCGATGCGAAGGAACTGCACATAAGCGCCGGGGACGAACCAGGTCGGCTTAAGTCCGAGCACGAGCACGCCCGCCACTGTCGGGATCCCGTCGGCGGTGAGAAAGCGAAGCGCGGTAAGCCGCTGCTCGACACTTCGTTCGTTCTCGGCAAGGACGTCAGCGGGTAGCGCCGTTGGAAGATACGTGCGGACGAACAGGTTCAGGTCTAGGTCGTCCAGGCTCGCTTCGGAGACAGGACGTGCGTCAAAGGGCAGGTCGTGGGTTCGGCGCTTTTCCGCGAGGCGCCGTTCCTCGTCCGCGCTTGCCACTGCGCGGCGGGGTCCCACCCGGATCCAAATCCGTCCGCGGTAGCGCACTGGCGGAGATGACGAGGGCGCCACTTCGACGACTGCCACCTCGACACCACGCAACGGAACTTTACGGACTGTCATGGCAGGGAGGGGAAGGATATTGCCGTCGGAACGGATCGCGCTGAGCGTCTGCAGCAGCTGGTCGGTGATCGCGAGACCACTAGGACATTCGATGTCATCAGCTCCGACGAATATTACCCCGGGCCGGCAGTGATTCGGCAGATCGTTGGCGAACGCGCAGATGGCCTGGCAGATTTTGTCTTTATCGCTGAGCGACTCCTTGCGTTCGACCAGGTCTGATTCCGTGTCCTCGAGTAATAGCTCGAGCTCAGAGATAGAAAGGGCCATAACGTCATTCTCACTCCGTAGCCATCCAGGTTAGGCTTAGCAATTATGATGGATTGTGATTCGTGGCGGTCGTTGCCAGCTGCCCAACAGCCCGATTGGCCTGACCGACAGGCGCTGGGGCAGGCAATGGCTGAGCTGGCTGCCTACCCGCCGCTGGTGTTCGCCGGCGAATGTGATCAGCTCTCGCAACGGCTCGCAGCGGTAGCCCGGGGCGAGGCGTTCGTGCTGCAGGGTGGTTACTGCGCTGAGACCTTCGCTGGAGTGACCGCGGACGCGATCCGCAATCAGCTCAAGACGCTGTTGCAGATGGCGGTGGTGCTTACGTACGCGGCCAGCATCCCGGTGGTCAAGATCGGGCGGATCGCGGGGCAGTATGCCAAGCCACGTTCTCAGCCTGACGAGATCCGCGACGGTGTGGCGCTGCCGGCCTATCGGGGGGACGCGGTCAACGGCCTGGAGTTCACTCCCGAAGCCCGCACGCCGGACCCGCGGCGTTTGCTGCGCGTCTATCACACTTCAGCGGCTACTCTGAACCTGGTTCGGGCGTTCACCACCGGTGGCTATGCCGATCTGCGTCAGGTGCATGCCTGGAACCAGGATTTTGTCGCGCTCAGCCCGTCAGGACAGCGATATGAACGGTTAGCCGCTGAGATCGACCGGGCATTGAGCTTCATGCACGCCTGTGGCGCCGATCCACGGGAATTCCACACCGTTGAGTTCTATTCCAGTCACGAGGGGCTCCTCCTGGATTACGAGCATGCGCTGACCCGCCTTGACACCCGGACCGGCCTGCCCTATGACACCTCCGCGCATATGGTCTGGATCGGTGAGCGCACCCGGCAGCTGGGCGGTGCGCATGTGGAATTCTTCGGTACGATTCGCAACCCCATTGGGGTCAAGCTCGGCCCCACCACCACCCCAGACGATGCGCTAGCCCTGATTGACCGGCTCGATCCGCGTCGAGAGCCTGGCCGGCTTACCTTTATCGTTCGGATGGGTGTGAACGCGGTACGGGATCGGTTGCCGCAGTTGGTGGAAAAGGTCACCGCCAGCGGGGCGCAGGTGGCCTGGATCTGTGACCCGATGCACGGCAACACCTTTGAGGTCCCCAGTGGGCATAAAACTCGCCGTTTCGATGACCTGCTCGGCGAGGTCAAGGCTTTCTTCGAGGTGCACCACGCGCTAGGAACTTCCCCGGGAGGCATCCACATCGAACTGACCGGGGAGGACGTGACGGAGTGCGTCGGCGGCAGTGACGACATTCTGGTCGACGAGCTGCCGCAACGATACGAGAGTGCCTGTGATCCTCGGCTCAACCGCGGTCAAGCGCTTGACCTGGCATTTCTAGTCGCGGAAATGTACCGCGAGGCATAAGGAATGTTACCCCGTGTGGTGAGTGTTCAGCCGCTTCACGATTGTGTCCTCCGGCTTAGCTTCAACGATGAGGTAGTCCGCGAGTTGGATCTCGAGCCGTCTTTGTGGGGACCAGTTTTCGAGCCTCTGCGTCAGGACCCAGGATTGTTCCGTCGTGTCTTCGTGGATCCAGAAATGGGCGCCATTGTCTGGCGTAACGGCGTGGACATGGATCCCGATGTTCTTCACGGCGACTTCGAGCCCGCGTCTCCAGACAGCCTCAGGTGACCACCCCGCCGTCAGCCTTTCCGCCCTGCTGCTTTGGCTGCTCGACAAGCTGATCCGACCGGTATAAGCGGCGAGCTTGGCGTAGCGGCTACCCGCTGTGGTCGGCGTCCGGACGTTCTGGGAAAATGGCGGACATGGGTCATACCGGACGTGGACAGCAGCATCAGCCGCTGTCCACCACTACCCGGCTGCCACCCGGTCAACAAGTCCAGCACGGGTGGCCCATTCTTCATTACGGTCCAGTGCCTCGATTTCAACCCGAGAAGTGGGATTTTCAAGTTTTTGGGGCTACCAAGTTTGGGGAGATCTCTCGATGGACCTACGCCGAGTTCTCTGTTTTACCGCGTGCCGCGATTGTCGCGGACTTTCATTGCGTGAACAAGCTCTCGGTTTTGGGCAACGAATGGCAGGGGGTTCCCACTGCCAATATCCTGGCGGTCGCGCCGCCCGCCCCCGAGGTGGAGCACGTCTTGGTGTGGGCGGAGTACGGCTTCAGCTCCAACATGCGGTTGTCTGACTTCGCCGCCGAGCACTCGGTGCTGGCCACTCATCGTAACGGCGAGCCGCTTTCCCCCGAGCACGGCTTTCCGGTCCGTTTGATCGTTCCTCACCTCTACGCGTGGAAGGGCCCGAAGTGGGTTCGTAGCGTGGAGTATCTCACCCAGGATCGTCGCGGCTTCTGGGAAGAGCGTGGCTATCACAATATTGGTGAGGTAAGGGCTGAACAGCGTTACTCTTACCAGGAACAACCCGGTGACGGCCCTGCGCTATAGGGCTTGATGAGCCCGCGTGCCCCCCAGCGGCGCCTGATTGTTGGCGGGGGTACGGGGGTCGTCCCCCGGAAGACACTAGCCGCCTGTCACCACAGGAACGGGAACCCTCGGTCTGAGCCACGGTTGCCGAAAATGTCGGAAAGATCGATCTCCGGGGGTGGTGGCGGCCCCTTGCTGACGATGAGCCGTACTGATGAGTCCCGTTTCAGCGTGGCGCCTTTCGCTGGATCGCTGCTGATCACGGCGCCCTGGGGCACCGTGTCGCTGTAATCCTCGGTAAGTTTACCTGCTGCCGTGAGATGGGTTTCCGTCAAGAGCTGTTTGGCCTCATCAACGGGCTTACCAGCGAGGTCGGGCACTTCATACCGCTCCGGTCCGCGCGATACCACAGCGGTGATAGTCCCACTTCGCAGGATCCGGTCTGTCGGCTGGGGATCGGTGTCGATGACTTGCCCGTTCGGCACGATCTCACTGAACTCTTGGGTGAAATCGACATCGAGCCCGGCTTGCTCGGCCTTGGCTTTCGCTTCTTGTTCAGTCAGGCTCAGCAGAGAAGGTGTCCTGGTGTATTGGCCGACGCCGAGCCACCACGCCCCAAGGCTCACCCCCAATGTCAACAGCAGGATGCTGAGAAAGGCTACCAGCCCAGAAGGCAGCCGGCCCAGAATTCCCCATCTAGACCGAGTTGAACTATGCGCTGGACCCGATTTGGGTGGATGACGCACGATGAGGGTCTGGTTCGGGCTGGTTCCCTCATCGGCGCTCTTGGGGGCGTCATAGGGATTTGGGGCGGCTTCGGGGAGCGCGATGCTCACCTGGCTGACCTCGGCAAGGAGTTGGTTAGCGTTCGCTGGGCGGCCGTCCGGGTCACGGCAGGTGGCCAGGGCGACGAGGGCATCGAGAGCCGGTGGCAGGTCCGGGAGCACAGCGGATGGGGGTGGCACGTTATGGTGGACGTGTCTATAGGCCACCTCTAGGGGGTTTTCCCCTCGGTGCGGCTGGACGCCGGTGAGCATTTCATACAGCATGACGCCGGCGGCGTACACATCGGAACGAGGGTCGGCGACTCCGCCCTCCACTTGCTCCGGCGCCAGGTAAGCCATCGTCCCGATGAGAATCCCGGTGGAGGTATGCGCCGTCGCGTTCGTCCCGCGGGCCAACCCGAAGTCGGCGACCTTGATCCGCCCATCGTGGGCGAGTAAGACATTTTCCGGCTTCACATCCCGGTGGATGATTCCGGTTCGATGTGCCGCTCCTAGCGCGGCTAGCACCGGTTCCAGCACCTCGCAGGCGTGGCGGGGGGAAAGCCGACTGCCTTCGACGAGCAGGTCGCGGAGGGTGTGGCCCTCAATGTACTCCATGGTTAAAAAGACGTGGCCCGCGTCAGTGCCCTGATCGAAGACGGCTACCACGTTGGGGTGAGAGAGCCGAGCCGCGGAGCGAGCTTCCCGGATGAACCGGGAGACGAATTCAGCATCGTTCGCCAGCCGGGCATGCATCACCTTGAGTGCCACCGTGCGCTCGAGCCGCATGTCGGTGGCCAGATAGATCGTGGCCATCCCGCCGCGAGCCAGCCGGGTTTCCACCCGGTACCGGCCATCGATCAGCTGTCCCGCTACGACATCGTCCACCATTGTGTCCACGGGCTGAGTCTACGTCCCATAGCCATAAGAGGCTATGCGAATAGGAATTGCTGAGCTGGCGACGTGCCCGCTCTATAATCCAACGCTCTTATCCGCGCGGACTCTTACCGGGGCACGCTCGATAAGTCGCGGTGCAATCTTTCCCGCAAGGCCAGGACATTCTTCACATATCGTTCGGTGTCTGGGCGCATCCCGTCACGCCGCACGGAGCCTGGTCCCTGGTAGTAGCCGGCGATTGCCTTGTCTAGGGGCGTGTCGTTAGTCAGTGTCCGCAAAAAGGCGACTCCGGCGATGATGTTATCTTGCGCTTTGAGCAGATCGAGATCCTGATTGATGGTCCCGGAGACCCATTTCCCGGTGGACGGCAGCACTTGCATGGCGCCGATGGCATTAGCCAACGAGACCTTTCGCTGATCCCAGCCGGACTCTTGCCACGCCACCGCCAGCGCCAGCGCGGGATCGACCTTAAACGAGCGCGCTGTCCGGACGATCATGGCCCGGATCTGCTCGCGGGATGGCTGCTGGGTGCGTGCCAGTTTGGTGCGGTTGCTGGCCGCGGCCGCGACAACAGCGGGGGGATAGGTTCGCCCGGCGGAGCTGTTCGCCTGCTTGGGGACTGGGATACTCAAGGTCTGCCCAATGCGGATCAGCCCCGGCTTACGCAGCTTGTTGTGCCGGGCGATGCTTTGTGGGTTGACCCGGTAGCGCTTGCCGATCCCGATCAACGTGTCGCCGGGTACCACCCGGTGCCGCACGATTTTGATACCAGCGGGAGTACTCGACGGAGCCTGTTGCCGGATCTTCAGGGTTTCTCCGGCGTAGATGAGATGACCGTTGCCCGGCAGGTCATTGAGCTCGATGAGCTGGTCCACTGTGGTGTGGTACCGCTGGGCGATCTCCGTTAAGTTGTCTCCTCGCCGAATTGTGTGGGTGAGGAAACTGGGCGCGCTGGCAGTGACAACTGCGGCAAGCAGCAGGGGAATGATCAGCACGCGCAGCAAACGACGACCGTAAGCAAGACCAGATCTGACAACTGCGGGGAGGCTCATTGCCGGTTCCTCCCGGGAAGACAATGCCGTCTGGTACAGAAGATACGAATGTTACGTCCGATAACTTATGAGAGATTAAAGCTAAATGTCCGATATAGCAAGATCATTCTAAGGTTTGAGCGAACCCATTCGACCGCTGACCCAAGGTGAAGGATCCCAAAGGGCGAGTAAGGTCCCTTCGAGCAGGAGTGGAAGAGGGGGCTCTAGGGTGAGATCTAGGACTTTGTACTACACGTGACGGGGGTGAGCTCTGCTTTGGAAGTGCGCCATTTGAGAGATTCGCTGATGAGAAAGTCCAAGTACTTTCCCAGCATCACGTTGGCTAAGCCCCTCATCTAGAAGTATCTCCACAGCGTGCTGCTTTCGCTTCTGGGCGCGTTTATGAACAGCTCTTGCGTCCGCTTCCTCTTCTTGGGCTGTGGCCAGCTCTGTCTTGGCTTCGTCAAGCTGGCTGATCACGATGTCATCGATCTCTACCTGGATTTGTGACGAGTCAACGTTGAGAAAGAGAGCAAGCGCCTCTCGCGCCATAGCTGAAACTTGATCAAGGCGCCGTGCTTGCGTGTATACCCCGGGAAGGTCGGGCACGGAGACTGCCCACCACTTCCCGGAGCGCTCACACACAATCCGATAGGGTGCCGTACCACTCATCGCCACCATCTCCTCCCGAGCACTTCCTCTAGCTGTTTGCAAATTTGCTGTGCGGTGATCTCGTTGATCTCTTGGTGACGTGGGATAGTCACCTGAACATCACCGCATGCCCATATCTCGTGATTGCCACCTTCGGAGCCTCTTCCAGGACACGTTTGCCTTCATGGCGGCTTGATTAATGCGCCGGACGAGGCGTTTCTTGTTCGTTCTAATTCCTCTAGGCTAGCTAGCCAACTCAAGTCTAGTATCGTTAGGCAAAAAAATTACTTCGTAAGCTGCTGATAGAGCCCTTGGAGGGGTTAGCTTTGCACTTCTACACCATGATGGATGGGAGGCAAAGAATTGTTTCCACAGCTAGACGGCTAGCATGAGCTACTAGCCCCCCTCACTCCCGTCTGTCCAGCTAGTATGGCTAGGAAATTATCAGCAGTGCCCTGCCGGTATCAGCGGGAGAGTGGACAGTTGGAAGGAAACATGGAGCAGGAGATTGCGAGCGCGATCGTCTATGAATGTCCCCTCCCTGCTACTACCGCGACGGCGTTGCGCACTGTGCTCAGCCAGCTCCACTCGCCAGACTAAGGCAGGATGCGGTGAGCGGAATAGTCGTGGTAGGAGGTGGGCTGGCTGGCTTGCGGAGCGTCATGGCGCTGCGCGCGTACGCGTATCCGGGGCCCATCACCTTGATCGGCGCGGAACCGCATCGACCCTACGATCGGCCTCCGCTCTCTAAAACTGTCCTGGCATCCGCCTGGTCCGAAGAAGTTGACCCACCCACGCTGGAAGCAGATTGGGACGCGCTTGATGTCCAGTTGCGATTGGGTTGCCGGGCGGTACGGCTACGCGACGAAGTCGTGGACACTGAGGAGGGTTCGCTTGATTTCGATAGCCTGGTGATAGCCACCGGCGCTTCTCCTTGGCTCCCGGCTGAACTCGTCAGCGATCCAGGTGGGATATATGCGCTCCGCACGATCGAGGATGCCCAAGCCTTGCGCGCCGCGTTTTCCCCGGCTGCTCGTATCGTCATCGTGGGCGCTGGCTGGATTGGGTCCGAAGTGACCACGGCGGCTGCCGCGGCTGGCTGTCAGGTCACGGTGGTTGAGGCAGGTAAGGCGCCTCTGGCAGCAGCCTTGCCCGCCGAAGTAGGCGCTTGCACTCTCCCCTGGTACGCCGAAGCGGGAGTGACACCGCGGCTAAATAGTCCGGTGAAGATGGTTGCACCGGACGGGGTGCTGTTGGCCGATGGGGACTGGCTGCCAGCGGATGCTGTGGTGGCAGGCATGGGGGTGCGCCCCCAGACCGAGTGGTTAATTGGGTCCGAGGTGGCTTTGGACGCGTCTGGAGCGGTGCTCGTTGATGCGAGGTTGCGGACCTCGGCGCCCGGCGTTTTCGCGGTCGGGGATTGCGCGGCCTGGCTCTCTGTTCGCTATGGGACACGGTTGCGGGTTGAGCACTGGGACAATGCCTTACGCGCCCCTGACGTGGCCGCCAAGAACCTGCTGGGCGCCGAGGCCCGCTACGATCCCGTGCCGTACTTCTGGTCGGAGCAGTTCGGCCGGATGCTCCAGTACGTGGGTTATCACCCGGTAGCAGATGCCATGATCTGGCGGGGCGATCCGACTGCGCGTCAGTGGGCGGTGTGCTGGTTGCGAGGAAACCGCCTTATCGCGGTGTTCGCCGTCAATACCCCGCGAGATGTGCTCCAGGCTCGTCGGCTCATGGCACAGAACGTCGCCGTGGACTCGAACCAACTCGCCGACCCCGCTGTCCCCATCGCCAGCTGTGCGCTCTGAATTCTGAGTACGTACTCAGGGCAGAAATGAGTACCGCTACGGATGAGAGTCGTAACCCGCTTCGGCACACTTACTGCTATGTGGATGGCATCGGGTGGAGCGCCCTGAGACAACTCTCCCAAGCTCTGCTGTCCGCTGTGGGGACACCGCCGGCACGGGGGCGGCGGTGTCCCCGGCTATTCCTACCACGCTGCTCTTGATCGTGGTGAAGCTCAGTCGGGAAGACAGGAATGGTCACCAGGATTGTGCTGGGCTCTTGACGGAATGTCAGGAGCGGGGCTTACTCTTGTGTCGAACACATGTTCGATTTCGTGACGACGCCAGCCGGCGTAGACCAAGCAGAAAGGAGTAGATGATGGGACATTCCCATGCTGATTCGGTGGGGGTTTTGCGCCGAGATCGCGAGCCAGCTCACTTCTTATGGCAGGGTCACCTGTACCGGGTGCGAAGAGTGCTTGCCCATTGGCAGGAGTCTGAGCCTTCGGCTAGTTGCCCGAGCGTGTCCAAGGCGAAAAAAGCTTTGGCTGGCGTAGCAAGTGGGGCATTGAACGACGGGAGTATGGTCTACGAGCCGAGCGGTGATAGCCGCTGGTCAGAAACCGTAGGTTACGATCGGGAAGTCTGGCGGGTCGAAGCGAGCCCTGGACGTAGCGGCGCCATCGATGTTTACGACTTGCATCTCGACCGCTCGGCAGGGGATTGGGCACTCACCCGTCCTAGAGAGCACGAAGATTAGTGATGAAAGTCGCATAACATCAAGCTGGCAATCAGAAGGTAGCGGATGTTGTCGCGAATCGTCGGGTGAGCCAGATAGCGTTGGGATTATGACAGAGACTTTATCTACGAAGCGGGGCGCCCGGCTTCGTCAGGACCTTGTCGCAGGCGGGGTACGCATATGAGCCATCCCCATCCCGAGTTGGGAGCGCCGCCCGAATTGCCAGCCGATGGCTTGCGGATCATCGCCCTGGGCGGTCTGGGGGAAATCGGGCGCAACATGACGGTTTTTGAGCACGCCGGACGGTTGCTCATCGTGGACTGTGGTGTGCTGTTCCCAGAGACGGACCAGCCCGGGGTGGACTTGATCCTGCCGGACTTTGAGGCGATCCGGGACCGGCTCGACTGTGTCGAGGCGGTGGTGCTCACGCACGCGCACGAGGACCATATCGGCGCCGTGCCCTACCTGCTTCGTGAAAAGCCAGACATTCCGTTGATTGGCTCGAAGCTAACCTTGGCGTTGGTCGAAAGCAAGCTGGGTGAGCACCGTATCAATCCATACACGCTTCAGGTGACTGAGGGGCAGCGAGAGCGGATCGGGCCGTTTGATTGTGAATTCTTCGCGGTGAATCATTCCATTCCCGATTCACTCGCGCTTACTATTCGCACGTCAGCTGGGCTGGTTCTCCACACCGGCGACTTCAAAATGGATCAGCTGCCGCTGGACGGCCGCCTTACCGATCTGGCCGGCTTCGGTCGACTCGGCGCTCAGGGCGTGGATCTGCTGTTGTCGGATTCCACCAATGCCGAAGTGCCGGGTTTTGTCACTAGTGAGCGAGAGATCACTCCAGTGCTGCGGCAAGTCTTCGCCGCCGCTACGCGACGAATCATCGTGGCCAGCTTTGCCAGCAATATTCACCGGGTGCAACAGGTTCTCGGCGTGGCGCACGAATTCGGGCGTAAGGTGGCCTTTATCGGTCGGTCCATGATCCGCAACATGAATGTGGCCCGTGATCTCGGTTACCTCCATGTGCCGGGCGACATTGTGGTGGATCCCAAGGCGCTGGACGACTTTCCGCCGGAGCAGGTGGTGCTCATCTGCACTGGTTCTCAAGGTGAGCCCATGTCGGCGTTATCGCGGATGGCCAACCGGGATCACTCGGTCCATATTGTGCCGGGAGACACCGTTATTCTGGCTTCTTCGCTGGTGCCTGGCAATGAAGCCGCTGTCTATCGAGTGGTCAATGGCCTTACCCGATGGGGTGCCAAGGTTGTGCACAAGTCGAACGCCCGGGTGCACGTCTCGGGTCACGCCTCCGCGGGCGAACTGCTCTACGCCTTCAACCTGATTCGGCCACGCAACCTGATGCCGGTGCACGGTGAGTGGCGGCATCTGCGCGCTGCGGCCGATCTCGCCGAACTCACCGGAGTACCACGGGACCGCATCGTGCTTGCCGAGGATGGTCTGGTGGTGGATTTGGTGGACGGGGTAGCTCGTATCGTGGGCAAGGTGCCCTGCGGATACGTCTATGTGGATGGGTTATCCGTGGGCGATGTCACCGAGGCCTCGCTCAAAGACCGGAGAATCCTGGGTGATGAAGGTTTTGTCTCGGTTTTTGTGGTGGTGGATTCCGCGACCGGAAAGGTGGCGGCGGGTCCGGAAATCCAGGCGCGCGGTTTGGGTTTGGATGAGCTAGCCTTCGATGAGGTTCGACCCAGGATTGAGGAAGCTTTAGCGGGCGCGGCCGCGGAGGGGGTGGCCGAGGTGCATCAGTTGCAACAGCTGGTGCGTCGCGCTGTAGGCAAGTGGGTCAGTGACACCTATCGCCGTCGCCCTATGATCATCCCCGTCGTCGTCGAGGTTTGAGCGGCAGCAGAACACTCCATCTGATCTCGGTTTGTTCATCGCGTTCTTACAGCACACGCAGGACGAGGATGGCCATGTCATCTTTGGGTGCTTTGGGGGCGAAGTTCACCACGACTTGCTGTATTCGATGAGCAACCGCGGCAGCGGTAAGCTCGCCGTACTTCGCGAGCGCGGCAGCAAGCCCCTCCTCGCCGAGCATATGCTGGTCATGGCGGCGTTCGATGGCCCCGTCAGTGACACAGAGCAGCACATCACCAGGGTCCAGATCGATCGTCTCGGCGACCAGGTCCAGATCTTCAATCACCCCAAGCAGGGTTTGCGGGGTACCGATCGACTCCACCTCTCCGGTAGAACGCAGCCGTAACGGGAGGGGGTGCCCGGCCGAGACAAAGGTAATCCGCAGCCCTCCGCTGGTATGAGCAGCATGGTTACTGCTTTTGCCGTGTGCCCGGCTTTCGTCCTGGTTTTCGCCGGGTTTTCGGGGCCGGGAACTGATTTCGCCATACAGCAACGTGAGGAAGCGGGCACGGGCGCCTTCATCCAGAATCGCGGCGTTGAGCCGGTCGAGCACTATAGGTACGGAATGGCCTTCACGGCCAAGGATCCGTAGCGCATGTCGGGCTAGCCCGGTCACCGCGGCGGCCTGTGCGCCGCGGCCGCAGACGTCGCCGATGGCGAAGCCCCAACGGTCCACGGTGATCGGAAACAGGTCGTAGAAGTCACCGCCCACGTCGTTCCCTTCCCCGGCCGCTTGATAGATCACCGCGACGTCGAGTCCAGGAACCTCGGGAAGCTCAGGTGGAAGCAAGCTTCGCTGGAGAGCCTTGCTGATAGCGGTGCGTTCGGAATACAGCCGAGCATTGTCCAACGCTAGAGCCGCGCGCCGGCTCAGGTCGTCAGCAAGATCGAGAACGTCCCGCCGGAATTCATCACCCCGCTCCCGGCCTAGCAGCAGCGCGCCCAAGGCATGCCTGCGGGCGATCAACGGGAAGGCCACTATCGTGTCAGACAATACGCCGAAGTCGTCGTCCGGCTTTATCGGGGCCTCGTTGCTTTGGTCTCGATGTTCCGCAATCCGCGCGGAGCCAGCGCTGTCCGGCCCTTGCCACGGCTGGCCATTGGAAAGCATCCGGGGATCGGGAGGGGGCGTGTGCTCCAACGCCGCGCGCAGCGCATCGACTTTCGTTTCGTCTTCATGCCAAACGTAGGCCAACCGCGCTACCCTGGTTTCGTCCACGCTGTAGACCGCGCACCATGTGGCCAGTCTTGGCGTGACGAGTTGAGCAACCAGGGCTAAAGTCTGCTCATGATCGAGAGTCCCGGCAAGTAGATCGCTGGCTTCAGCCAAGAAACTCAGCCAGCCGCGACGCACTCGGTACGATTCAGCGAGCCGAGCGTTTTCCACCGACAACGTGATTCGGTTAATAGCGCGCTGCAGCCGGATGGTGTCATCGTAGGTAAAGCAGCGGGGCTGCTTGGCGACAATCCCTAAATAGCCGGTGACCCTTGCCTCTACCACTAACGGAATACTGGCTACCGCCCTGATGTCTGTTCCGGTCAGCAGCGGCACCGCCCCCGGTAGCGCTTGGATGTCTTCGTACACCACAGGCAGCGAGGATCCTAACTGCCCGCTTCGTGCCTGGACTGGTAGCCGCGTGAATTGCCTCACACTGCGAGGTAGTCCGATGACGGCCCGGATTTCGAATTCGCCTTCGTCGTCGGTGGGGAGCAGCACATAGGCGCCGTCTGCACCCATGGCCTTCCGGACGCGCTCTACGGTGCGTTGCAGCAGCTCATCAAGATTAAACTGGGCTAAAGGCGTATCCGGAAGAGCTGCCCATTCCATATCCTCGGCAGCGACGCACGATTCCCCTAGAGAAACTTGATGTGGCGATCGCGACGGTTGCCCAGGACCTTCGGGCTGGTCGGTGACGGTCATGGATCCATCTCGTCTCGAATAGCGACGACTATGGGAACGGACGTACCTCCTCATGGGCTGCCTAGCTATAGCTTGACACAACGCGGAGTTTTCGACATCGACCCGCTACCGTCTATCATGTATGTGTGGTTACACTGCTGATCGCACTCGATAAAATACCATCGAGCGGCTACCATGCGAAGGGCGCACGGAATATCCGTCGCGCAAGAGAGGACTAGCCAGGGTGGGGTACGGTCCATCAACATACGCCGACCCAGCGGTGTTCCCTGACGTATCTCAGGGATATCACGAAGCCGGCGAGCCGGTTATGGAGAAAGCTAAGATCCTGCTGGTGGATGATCGGCAGGATAATCTGCTTGCTTTAGAGGCGGTCCTCAGCTCGCTTGATCAGATCGTGGTACGAGCCAATTCTGGCGAGGAAGCACTCGACGCCTTGCTCGCGGACTCCTTCGCCGTGGTTCTACTCGACGTCTATATGCCGGGGATGGACGGCTTTGAAACCGCCAGACACATCAAACGGCGGCAGAAGACCAAGGATATCCCGATCATCTTCTTGACCGCGATCAACAATGAGCCGGCCTACACCTTCCGCGGTTATGCCGCTGGTGTGGTGGACTACGTGACCAAGCCGTTCGACCCCTGGGTGCTGCGATCTAAGGTCCAGGTATTTATCGACCTTTACTGGAAGAACCAACAACTGACCGAGCAAGCTGATCTGCTGCGGGGCCAATTATTGGGCCGAGAGGAAAGCCAAGGGTTCGCTCATGGCGCCGGATCGAGCGTGCTAGCGCAATTACAAGACCGGCTCGCCGCGGTAACAGAGCAAGCCAAGCTCGCTGAAGCCCCGCTGCGGCGGACCGAGGACCCCGCGGCGGCGGAAATTGTTCCGGAACTGTACCGCCGGTTGGATCGGTTGCGCGCTGGCCTTGATGCTCTTACCCCAGGCGCGCCTTAGGACATCGCGGGAAGCGCCAGGTACCCTGCTCTTTGTGCCTCAACGTAGTTCTGGCAGCATCTCACGTTCCCGTCTGGTTTCTGCCAGCCGGGGGCCAGGCACGTCTCGGCGTCGTTCGAGTCGTGCTCCCGCGCGCCGGTTAGCTGCCAGGCGTCGAACACGCTCTGGATCTACCGGTCAGGTTGGCAGGGCCATCCAACGAATGGCAGCAACCATCGGAGTTGGCCTAGGGCGGACACTTCGGGCAGTAGCGCGAGGGGTGGCACGGACCTTCGGAGCCCTCGGTCCGGAGCATCGCCGAGATGGGTTTGGTCTGATCCTGATCGGGTTGGCCGTGGTGATGGCGGCCGGCGTCTGGCAGGACCCTTCCGGTCCACTTCCGGAAGCTTCCCAACTGGTTGTGACCGGAGGTGTGGGCGCGCTGGATTGGGTCATCCCCATTGCGTTGGCCGGGCTTGCGCTGCGAATGCTACGCCGCCCTGCCCAAGGCGGCTTGGGTCGGATCCTCATCGGCATGCTGGCGTTATTTGTTGGTTCGAGTGGACTTGTGCACCTCGCCTACGGCGTGCCACGGCCATCTGATGGGAACGCGGCAATGCGCGCAGCCGGCGGATTGATAGGGTACATCGTTTCGTACCCGGTGGTCGCGGCGGCAACGGTGTGGGTAGCAGCGCCCTTGCTGGCTTTGCTGGCGATCTTTGGGCTGCTGGTGATCACCGCCACTCCCGTTCACGCGATACCCCATCGAGTGCGCGCGCTGCGAGATGGGCTGTTTCGGCGCACTCCTGCTACGACGCCGTCAACCCCGGCCGTCGAGGACGATGAAGCCTCCCCTGGGCTGGGGACCGAATACCGGAAACCACTGCGGTGGACTGAGACGCGGCATTCCGCTAGCGCCATGGCGGGAGCAGCGCATGGGAACGAGCCCACCGAGGTCCTTCCCCGGATTGCTGACCGTGGCGCCTCCCGCGGCATGCGGATCACAGAGCAGGATGTCAGCCCGGAGAGGGCGCTCGTCCGAGCTGGCACGCCGCCTCCTCCGGAACACACCCCAGTGCCAGTCCGCGCCGAACAATTGCTGCTTTCCGGCGACGTCACCTACCACCTGCCATCTGTTGCTCTGCTCAAGCCTGGTTCCATGCCACGGGCGCGCACCAAGATCAACAATTCGGTTATCGAGGCATTAACCGGAGTCTTCTCCGAATTCGACGTCGATGCCAAAGTCACCGGTTTCACCCGTGGCCCCACGGTGACCCAATACCAGGTTGAGCTGGGCACCGCAGTCAAAGTTGAGCGCATCACTGCCCTATCCCGCAATATCGCCTACGCAGTGGCCACCGCTGACGTGCGTATTCTGACCCCCATTCCCGGCAAGTCGGCCATCGGAATCGAGATTCCTAACGTCGATCGGGATTTCCTCAGCCTCGGGGATGTGTTGCGTTCCCCGGAAGTCGCCTCGAATTCCCACCCGCTGATGATCGGGCTGGGCAAGGACGTTGAAGGACGCACCATCACGGCGAACCTGACCAAGATGCCACACCTGCTGGTGGCCGGCGCCACCGGATCGGGGAAATCGACCTGTATCAACACCCTCATTACCTCGATTTTGATTCGGGCTACCCCTGATGAAGTACGGGTAGTCCTGATCGATCCCAAGCGGGTGGAGCTCACCATCTATGGGGGCATTCCACACTTGATCACCCCGATCATCACCAACCCCAAAAAGGCCTCGGACGCCCTACAGTGGGTCGTCCGGGAGATGGACTTGCGGTACGACGACCTGGCCGCCGCTGGATTCCGTCACATCGACGACTTCAACAAAGCAGTGCGCGCCGGGAAACTTACCTCGCCCGCTGGCGGCGAGCGGACTTATCAGCCGTATCCCTATCTGCTGGTCATTGTGGACGAGTTGGCCGACTTGATGATGGTGGCCCCCCGGGATGTGGAAGACGCGGTGGTGCGGATCACCCAGCTTGCCCGGGCTGCCGGCATTCACCTCGTGCTTGCCACCCAGCGGCCCAGTGTCGATGTGGTGACCGGCTTGATCAAAGCCAACGTTCCCTCCCGGCTCGCCTTTGCCACCTCCAGCTTGGCGGACTCCCGCGTTATCCTCGACCAGCCGGGGGCGGAGAAACTGGTGGGACTGGGGGATGCGCTGTTTTTGCCCATGGGCGCCAGTAAGCCGCTTCGGTTACAAGGCGCATCTGTGTCGGAAACTGAGATCAACGCGGTGGTCAAGCACTGCAAGGACCAGCTAGCGCCCACCTATCGGGATGACGTCACCGGCACAGTTGAGTCGCGTCACCAGGTCGATGACGACATCGGAGACGATCTCGATTTGCTCTGTCAGGCCGCTGAGCTGGTCATCTCTACCCAGTTCGGATCTACCTCCATGTTGCAACGCAAACTGCGGGTGGGTTTTGCCAAGGCCGGGCGGCTCATGGACTTGATGGAAGGCCGCGGCATCGTGGGGCCCAGTGAAGGGTCCAAAGCCCGTGATGTCCTCATCAAACCGGATGAACTCGACCGGGTTTTGTCAACCCTGCGAACATCACAAACGTCGTAGACTTGAATAGGTATACCGAAATCGGGGGAGGTTTGACGGGAGACGCTGGTGTCCATCGGAAAGACCCTGTCCGCTGCCCGCCTGAAGGCTGGGTTGTCCCTGGAACAGGTCAGCGCCAAGACCCGGATCCGCACTGCCTTGATCCGCCAGATCGAAGATGACGATTTCGCCAGCTGTGGCGGTGACTTTTACACCAAAGGGCATATCCGCAACGTCGCCCGAGCGATAGGGATCGATCCAGCGCCGTTGATTACTACCTACGAGGCGGAGCATATCCCCCAACAGCCCAGTGCTGCCCAAGTTTTTGAACCCGAGCGGATCAAGCCGCAGCGTAAGGGGCCGAACTGGACTGTCGCCATGGCGGCGGCGTTGGCCGTGATGGCTGTGTACGGCGTGGCCACCATCGTCACAGGTGGGAACGGGGGTCTATCTACTACTCAGACGTTGGCCGAGGACACGGACGTCGCGGCTTCGCCGCCCCCAGAGGTCTTGCCGCCGGACCAGAATAATGAGCCCAAGCCTTCCATCAGCACGACAGCGCCGAGTTCCGTGCCAGTTTGTCAGGGTAACGTCGCGGTGCGGGTGGCTGCGGTGAAGGGCGCGAGCTGGCTTAAGGCCAGCGGCAATGACCTAGAGTCGAAATTTGAGGACGTGCTACCCGGCAACAACGGTATTCTGCGTGATGGTCAGGTTCAGTGTTTTACCGCTAGTGAGCGTATTACGCTGCGTATCGGCAATGCGGGCGCGCTCCAGCTGACCGTCAACGGCAGGGATATCGGACCGGTCGGCAAGGAAGGCGACGTCACAACGCTATCCTTCGGACCCCAAGGTTCCTGACAGACAGCGCGTCCGAGCTCAAGTGCTCAGCCAGGCAGTCCAGTTAACCTAACCTCTCATCTTTTGTCGCAGTACCCGGATGGTCTTATCGCGTTCGACTGCCTTTTCATGGCATCGTAAAGAAATGGCGATGAACAGTGCTGCTCAACAATCAGTAGCTGAGTCCACGGCGCCGGCGACTACGGTCGGCGCCTGGAACCTGGCGAACGGGCTCACGTTGGTACGGCTGCTGCTGGTTCCGGTCTTCGCGGCTTTGTTCTTTTCCCACGGTGGACAGGAGCCCAGTTGGCGAACGTGGGCAGGCGTGGTATTCGGGATATCCCTCTTCGCCGACAGGCTGGACGGCGAGCTAGCGCGTAAACGTCAGGTCGTCACGGACGTCGGCAAGATTGCCGACCCAATCGTCGACAAGGCTCTCATCGGGACCGCGCTGGTGGGGTTGTCGATCATCGGCGAACTGCCATGGTGGGTGACCGCCTTCGTGCTTGCCCGGGAGGTAGGAGTCACCCTGTTGCGGTTCTGGGTGATCCGACACGGCGTGATCCCAGCCAGTCCAGGAGGCAAGCTCAAGACCCTTGTGCAGGGGATCGCCATTGGTTTGTACGTGCTAGTGCTGCCCGGCTGGCTGGCATCGTTGCGGGCTTGGGTGATGGCAGTGGCGGTGATTGTGACAGTGGTGACCGGCTTGGATTACGTGCAGCGTGCTGTGCGGTTACGGAGTAGCGGCAGACGGGTGCGGAACCTCGCGTGACCTATGGTTACCGGTGGTTCTGGTGACGGCCCAGCCGTACGGCGAGTTTACGTTTTCCCCTGACGACGAACCTCTCGACCAGAAAGTGCACCGCCTGCTGGCCGAGCGCCCGGCGACAGTTGCGGTGGCCGAGTCCATCACGGGTGGCCTACTAGCCGCCGCCCTGACGGACATGCCCGGCGCTTCGACCACCTTTCGCGGATCCATCACGGCGTATGCCACCGAGCTTAAGGCTGAGTTGCTCGGCGTGGATCCCCAGCTGCTCGCTCGCCATGGGCCGGTGCATCCGGAGGTAGCGCGGCAGATGGCAACTGGAGTGCGGGACCGGCTGCGTGCCACCTATGGGGTGGCCACCACCGGAGTGGCCGGACCAGCCGGACAAGACGACAAGCCGGTAGGGGAGGTGCATGTCGCGGTAGTCGGACCGGATGCTGACAGCGTGGTCTCGACCGTGCTGCCCGGTGACCGTGACACAGTGCGGCGGGGCGCCCGCGCGTTAGCCCTCGACCTGCTGCGCCGCGTCCTCGAACACGCCGAGCAGTGACTCCAAGCCCGCAATCAGCGTCCGGACGCGACGAGCTGCTGGGCACGCTGAAACGATATCCCGAGCACAGCGCCGATATCCCGCAATGGCATACGCATATCGTGGAGCTTTCTGGCGGCCCGACGCGAGGCGGCCGCGGCTTCGGACTGTAGCTCATTGGCCTGCTGTCGCAGTTCCTGTGCTCGATCCATCGCCTGCTGTATTTCCTCAGGAAACTTGACCTGAATGGTCACAGCAACAGACTTGGGGTCCACCTCTGCCATAAGAGCAACCAAACTACGGACAGCCTCTTCTACCTGGCTGAGTCGCTTGCTCAGCGGCTTCATAGCCAGAGTAGTCTAGCTATGATAGACGATTCAAGTCAATATGAGCTAGAAATATCTGTCATAATGAACAGAGGCATTGGTAATGAGGTAATAGTGCTTTACGAGCGTTCAAGCTAAGGATCGACCTAGGTCGTCGAGCACTTCGGCGTTGGCGAGATTGGCTAGAGCACTGCCCGGCACGGACAGCTTGGAACGCCGAAGTCCACTGCCGATGATGACCCGCGGCGCCTTAGCGGCGGCAGCGTCGACCAGCACCGGCCAGTCCGCTGGCAGCCCGATCGGCGTGATGCCGCCGTACTCCATGGCGGTCTCGGCAACCGCCTTATCCATAGCAGCGAAGGACGCTCGCTTTGCGCCCAAGTGGCGACGCGCCAGTCCGTTGATGTCCGCTCGCGTGGTGGCGAGGATCATGCAGGCAGCTAACCGGGTCATGCCGCCGCGTCGAGCTTCCACGATGACGCAGTTGGCGCTTTCCGCCAGCACGATGCCGTAGCGTTCGCAGAAACCAGCGGTGTCAGCGGCCTCGGGATCGATCTCCGTGGCCCATAGCTCGGTTACCGGCGTGGCGCCGGACCATTCGCGTATCGCGGCGGCCACGGGCAGGGCCAGCAGGTCGAGTCGGTCCATAGCAGGTTCAAAATGCAACGTTTCGCTCACGGTTTCATCGTATCGATGTCCACAGGTTCCTCAGGTCGCGCTCGCTATCAGGGAGGCTACTGCTTACACTGGAAGTGAGAAATCGATGGAGGGACAGGCGTCATCATGGGACCAGGGAGAAAGGCCAGTATGCCAGCTCAGGTCGCTATGCCAGCTCGGACAGTAGATTGTGGTGTACCTGGGGTCAACGAGCTGACAGTTGAGGAGGGTCGGGCATTTTTTGACGAGGTTGCCCGTCATACATTGAACATGTCGGGCGAGGAGTTCCTCGCTGCCTGGGACCGTGGTCAGTATCAGAGTGATCTGGACAGCTACCCAGGGCTCGTCAAGCTTGCGATGTTGATTCCATTTGGCCGGTGATTATCCTTGGCCAGTAGAACGCCTGCACAGGCGGTAGAGGCGTTCCTTGATCCTTTAAACCGAGCTGTTAGTTGCGTCACCCGTATTACATTGCAAGTCCGTTCAGGCAGCCGGAATGTTGTAGGCGAGCTTCATTCATTGTCCTGGAGTAGCCCACAACCGGTCCTTCTCAAGGCCCAGAATGGCGGTGTGGGTCTCGATGTGGCCATGAGCTACGAGATTGTCCAGAGTAATGACGAGAAGGGCCAGTGGCGGGTCAGCGTCTGCGGCTACATGTATTCGGTTCAAACTGACGATGGAACTGAAGTTCTGGCCTATCACTGGCATCCCTTAGGAAACAGCCCGGAAACCAGGCCGCACCTTCATATCGGGGCTATTCCATCGCCGTCTGGTCTCATACTGACTAAGAAGATGCATGTGCCTACTGGCCGTATTGCGTTGGAATCCGTGCTGAGATTGTGCATCCACGAATTCGGTGTGCGTCCACTGCGAGACGACTGGGCGCAGATTCTCGCTGATGGCGAAGACCTATTCACGATGTGGCGAACCTGGCAGTAAGCTGCCCGGCCTCTGGCACACCGTGGGATGATAATCGATCGACTTGCGTGAGAACCGCGGTTTAGGGTCATGTTGGCACACTGAACTTCGACGATTTGATTGTTATCCACAGGTTACTCAGGTCGCGCTCGCCAACCTGACAGATCGCGCCTACCGTATCTCTAGGTTCCTACGTAGGGGAGATGCTGTCGTGACAAAAACACTCGTTGACCTAGATGAAGGCAAGCTTGCCGCGGTGCAAAACATTCTCAGGACGGCCACCGAAAAGGACACTATCAATCAGGCGCTCAACGCGGTGATCGTGGTCGCGGCCCGACGTCGTGAGCTCGCTCGGTTAGCCACCGCGGCTTACGCTGACCTCATTTTTCCCGACATCACCCCCGCGACCTGGACGGGTAATCTATTGCTTCGGGCGCTATAGCTGCTCAACGTGCGGGTATGCGCACTATCGCGGTCCGCTTCACGCACTCTGACGAAGAGCTCTCCGGGGCTGATGCCATCGTGGACGACCCAAGCGGGCTCATGGTGGAGGTTGCTGGAGATGAGCTATGTGTCAGCGTCAAGACAGTAGGCGACTAAGCCCTCGGATGAGCACGTTGTAACCGTGGGGCCGGCCATCCCGAGCACTGTTGTCGTCGTGCTGTCATTTGTTACGGATGAAACATCCGCTTTGGACGTCGGAGCCTATCACCCTAACCGGTATTTTACTTTTCCCATTCCTTATCCAGACAATTGTTCTTCAGCTTTAAATCTTCATCACTATTTGTCACGCTGAGGCAGCTAGGAAGCTCGCTTTCTGAGGCTGCGGCGTGGGCAGGGGGTAGGGCCAATGCAGAGGTGGCGAATGCGGCGGATAGTGGCCAATCGCGTTAGGTGCTTCATAGCTTTCCTCCCCTGGGTTGTGTGAAAACCGCTAGCTAAGCATACCGGTCGACAGCGAGCCTGGTAACCAAATTTCCCATAATCTGGTGGTCTAGAGAAAAGCACTCGCCCGACATCTCAGGTACCTTCTGCCTGCTGGATAGCGTAGCGATCGCGGTAGTGATAGTCATAGGCATGCCGGTAACTGAGACCCGGTCAGCGAGAGTGGTAGGTCCAGGCGGTGTCGGTGCGTTGCCGGTATTCCTGGTAGGAGATGCAGTCGCCAGGCTCCTCCATACGGTCGGTGAGGAGGACCCCGTCGAGATGGTCGAGCTCGTGGAGCGCGAGCCGGGCTAGGCCGTCAACGTAGCGTTCCTCCACGGTTTCGCCCGTCAGGGTGTGCCCGTGAATTGTCACGGAACGCCGCCGGCGCACGCGTACCCGCACATCGAAGAAGCTCAGGCATCCCTCGAAGCGAACATCGCTGTCGTCGCTGTATCCCACGACCGTGGCATTGAGCAAGCAGATCGCCTCGCCATCCGCGGGCCACAGAATCGCCATCCGCCGGTCGACGCCTAGCTGGGGCGCGGCTATGCCGAGCCCCTTTGGTGACAGGTACAACTGGCGCACATTCTCGGCAGCTCGCATTAGCCGTTCCGTTAAAGCCCGCGCTTCCTCCGCCTCCTCGGGCAGCACGAAGGGCCGGGTCGGCGTGGAGAGCACAACCGCTGGTCGCTGCACGATGCCAACCGAGGAGAAGTCGGGCAAATTGTACTCAGACATCCGCGAGCTCCATGTCGAATCGTTCGAACAGCGGAGCAAACTCGGTGACGATCTCCTGCCGGCCGTCGTCATCGAAGCCGACGATCAGGTGAAACCCCACCGCTGGAAGGTCGCCAGTGCTGAGCCGGGGTTCCACTGTGAAGGCCATACCAGGGCTGATTCGGGTCGTTGCGGATTGGTTCACGAACACCCGCGCCTGGCTGACGGCGTGGGCGATTCGCGTCACGTTCCCGCTTGCCACTGCGCTGGCTTCGTCGTCGGTCATTGGACGGTCGGTCCAGGGGATGGTGTGGCCGATGTTAGTGCCATCGGCATCGGTGACGCTGACGATGGCGTTGCGCAGGCCCTGATCGGAGATGATTGCGGTGGCTGTGTGATAGAGCTCCCGCAGTTCCATGCCGACCTTGGCGTCATGAGCGATACGACGCGTCACATCCCAGCAGTGGGCGACGTGTCGCTGTATCCGTTCGTTACTGCCTCGGTACAGGCTGATCCCGAGATCGCCAATAAGCCCCGTTGCCCGATCAACTGGCGAGGCATAGGCATAGAGCATGCTAACTGACGCAGAATTCCTCTTGTGGCCAGGGTTCGTCACGCATGCGTGACGAACCCTGGCCACAAGGAAACGGGGAATAAGAGGGAGCCGCTGGCATGTTCGGCTACCTGACGGGGTACGGTGACAGAGAAGTATCCGAAGTAGCCGAGGCTGCGGGAGGGAGCAATATCGATGGTTCTGCTCCGGCATTTATTTGGTGACGCGTTACGCCGGCGCCGCCAGCATCAGGGGCGTACTCTCCGGGAAGTCGCGGGCACCGCTCGGATCTCCCTGGGATATCTGTCAGAGGTGGAGCGGGGCCACAAAGAGGTCTCCTCTGAGTTGTTGATGGCGATTTGTACCGCCCTAGATCTGCGGATGTCCGAGGTAATGCGCGAAGTCAGCGACGAACTTGCCCGATGGGAGGCTACTGATTCGGCGCTGGAGCCTATTGAGGCTACGTACCCTCTAGCTGGGGATCGCGCGGCAACCAACGTAGCCGCCTAGGGGTAACCTATTGCCGTTATGTGCATGAGAAGGACATGTTCCGCCGATCGTTATCGCTACGGCTTTCTGTAAATGTGCCTGAACCGGTACCCTGGTAATCATGAATACGGTTGCTGCTGCTTTTGATTCCTGGGAAGTCGTCATCCCTCAGGGGGATTTGACGATCCCGGCAGCTGAGCTCATTCGCCATGGCTTGCACCCAGGAGCCCACCTGCGCTTGGTTCCCATAGCAGAGGCTGTGACGGAGCATCGCAGTGTCCGAGGAGTTCTCGCCGACAAGGTCTCCAACGTGCCTACCTGGGACGATTTTGAAGCAATCCATCGTGAAGTTGCCAATTTCTAATCCCCCGGTTGGCAGGAGGGGCACCAGCAGGTCACTCGCTGTTGCGGCGGATTCCCCTGCCATGCTCGGGAGATGGTAGTTCCGCAGCGGCGGCAGGGTTGACTAGCCCGCTCAAACGCCCAGTGCTGATAGCCCTTGCGCGCATCCCCAGTGGTAGCTTGCTCCGGCGTATGTTTATTGGCTTCGAGCAGCTGCCGCGCTAGCTCCACCATCCGAGGCAGATCGGGGACGTCTCGCACCGGTGTCCATGGTGATACTCCCCGTAGGAAGCAGACCTCAGTCTTGTAGAGGTTGCCAATGCCCGCCAGGTTGCGCTGGTCCAGCAGCGCTGGCCCGATCTCCCGGTCTGGTTGGGCACTCAACCGGCGCATTGCCTCGGCCAGATCCCAATTCGCGCCCAGCAAATCCGGGCCCAGATGACCGACTACCTGGTCTTCCTCATGAGTAGGCAGCAGCTCGACCACCGGCAGACGATATCCAACCGTTTGCCACGCAGACGTGCCCAGCATGACGCGGACCTGCCATGCCGGGCCCCCTCGCCAGCGTTGCCCTGGCCGGTAGAGATGCCACGCGCCGTCCATGCGGAAGTGGGTGTGCAGCGTCAACCCGCCCTCGATCCGGATTAGCAGGTGCTTACCCCGCGACACCACTTCCCGCACTTGCCGGCCGGTCAGATCAGTGGTGGCCAGTTGCGGGACGCGAAAATCGCTGTTGGTCAGCACCTGTCCAGCCAGCGCAGCATGCAGTCGTTGACCAGCCAGCCATATCGTGCCACCCTCAGGCATTCGGTTACTTCTCTAGTGGGCTAACTGGTGAACTCGCTGATAGGAGAGACCTAAGACTTCACCGGCATCGCGGAGGGTAAGTCCGATAGCTAGCAGCCCGCGTACCGCGTCTTTGTTCGCCCGCTGGGATTCCTGCTGTACTTGGCAGGCTTGATCACGTAGGTGATCACTTTGCTGCACTTTCGCTAGCGTCTCAGATGGTAGACGTAGATCTTCTACTAGGACCGCATTCTGTGCATCCGCCACATAGAGAGAAAGGGCGTCTCGCATTCGCGCTCGGGCTTGTCGCAAAGTTCGGCCTTGAGTGTGACATCCCGACACATCAGGAAAATCCACAAACCAGTAACCGTCTTCGTCGCGTTCGACTACTACGTGGTATGTCTTCGTGTTCATCGCAACCACCTCGCTCCCAAACACGGCTCTAGGTCACGCTCGATAGCCCGACGTAGTCCAGCGCCGAGTTCTTCGCCAGCGTGGAAGGGGATGGTTGTTTGACACGATCCCACGAGGATCTTCTTGTGGGAACCTTTCCCTTCCGTCACCTTGACGTTGAGCTGGCAGACCTTGGCAACTTTCCGTACTCTCTTGAGTACTTCCCGCGCTGTCACGCAATTGTGTTTATTATACTAGACAAAGACCGTCTAATAGAACTAGAAATTTTTTCAGACATCTGTTCCCTCCATAAAAAAGTCCCGCCAATCCCGGAGAACGGCGGGGAGTAACAGGCTGAATACTACATAAAGTGACAATAGTCGTCCACTTCACAGTCGTTGACCAGCCAGCCATATCGTGTCACCCTCAGGCATTCATCTATCATGACCCATCAGTCTGCTCTGTTGAGGTACAGGCTGAAGTGCTCTGTAGTTATGACCTTGACTATAGGCTACAATTAGGGCCATGATGACAACGTTGCCGCTTCGTGAAGTCAAAGACCACCTCTCCCAGGTAGTTAACTCGGTAGATCGCACTCATGAGCGGTTCACCCTTACTCGTAATGGCCGTCCGGTTGCCGTACTGATTTCGCCCGACGATCTGGAATCTCTGCAGGAAACCATAGAGGTTCTGGCCGATACCGAGCTGGTGCGTCAGCACTTCGAAGGACTAGCCGCGCTGCGGGCCGGCGATGCTGTGGACGAAGCTGAGATGGCGGATATGATGCGGGCGGCAGGCCGACTGCGGTGACCGAAAAGGAGCCGTACCGCATCAAGTTCAATCGTGCGGCTGCCCGCCAGCTGGCCAAGATTCTCCCTGAGAAAATCGCTACTGCCGCTTACGAGTTCATCGCTGGCGCATTGAAGGCGAACCCGCGACGGCTCGGCAAGCCTCCCGGTTCCCCTTTGGCGCCGGCCTGGAGCGCTCGCCGAGGCGAGTATCGCATCCTGCACCTCATCCATGAAGACCAACGTCTGGTCGAAGTGACTGCTATCCGGTATCGCGGTGACGCATACCGGCTGGTCTGATAAAAGCACAACCGCTATCGGGGGTTGTCCTGAAACCTACCGATCCCTGCGCTCGTCCGAATTTTGCTGATGTGAACCACTCTTGCTTTAGTAAGTATCTCTTTGGCTTGGGCATAAGTTATTTCTCGGTAGCCTGCTGTTTCATCGCTAAATCCAGGATCGTTAGGAAAGCAAAACCCTAAGTGTTCCTTTCTAGCCTCAAGGATCTGTCTAGCTTTAATTTCGTTAATGTAACCAACATGATCGGTACATAGAATGTCAATAGTCGTTTGATGTAAATTTTTTCTTTCATATTGGGAAGTATTATGTGGTATACCTGGAAATAAGTCGTACGTTGATCTGGCGCGAGGTGTGGGTCTCGTATAAAATTGAGAAGATTCTCCAAATTTATCTGAATGATAAATGAAGTTAGGTATTTCTTGAGGATCAACTAGGCGGTTTTCGTCTCCCCTTCCATGTGGATATTCCGAGTCTCCTCCGTTGCCTCCAAATGGTATATCTGACACTGCCGCGCTCTTTCTCGAGGATGTGCTAGTAAACGTATTTGGATCAGAGGGTTAGTCGGCCTAAATTTTACATCATGCAACATTCAGACGATACCTATCTAGTTATCTGATTTTAGACAGCTTTAGGCTTATCGCTTTGGCTTAATCCACGTCTTGAGTGACATCTCGCCAACCCTCTAATTTCTTAAATCCGTGAGCTGCAGGAAAATGAAGTCCTAAGTATTCCTCTCTTCGTTTAAGAGAAGCTCTGGCTCCAAATTTTTCTGTAAAGCTACCGTCATCATCGACGTGGATCCTTACTCTCCGGCAAACTACGTCTATTTCACCTATCCCGCCGTCAGAAGATTCATATGCTACGCCGCTTAATATTTGAGGCGATAAAACTTTTGCGTATACTTTAGGGCTTTGTCCAGAATGGCCTGACAACTCTTCCTTACTTCTTCTATCTGAAGGTTGCGGACCTGTTCCACTGGGGTTAAGTCCTTCCGGCATTGTAAGCACCCCTTCTTAGCAGATACAGCTAGCGAGCTGTTTGGGTGGGAGTTAGTCAGTCTGAATGCTACATCTTAGGGTGCCTGGGCGGTAGCTATTTCGGCCATCTAATCGAGGAATAACTTTTGTATAGATTTCTCCATTTTATCTGTCTTACGTGATGAAAAGGTCTCAGCGGACCCCACCCCGCAAGCGGAGGCCGCGGGGGGTGGGGTGGAATCCGGCTTGTTGGAGGGCTTGGCCCAGCGGTGAGGTGAGGACGCCGTGACCGTCGGCGCGTTCGACGGTGAGTTTACCGAGGGAGCCTTCCCGGACGGCGGAGGCTAGGGCGGCCAGGGCGGGTTGTAACAGCGCGGGGTCGTCGGTCCAGGTGAGTAAGGAGCGTCCGCCTCGCTCGATGTAGAGCACGAGATCGCCGTTGACCAGTACGACCAGGGCGCCGGCTTTGCGACCCGGTTTGTGACCGTTAGCCACTTCGCCGGGGCGATCGGGCCATGGCAGGGCGGCCCCGTAGGGGTTGGCTGGGTCGGTAGCGGCTAACACGAGAGCGGTAGCTTGGTCTGACCTGGCACGTGGGGTGCGTTCGGTCACGGTGTGCTGGGCGCGCATCCGGTCGACGGCGCCGGGCAGGGCGAATTGGCTGGCGCCGAGACCTTCCACGAAGTAGCCACGCCGGCAATGGCCCGCTTCTTCCAAGCCAGTCAGCACGCGGTACACGGCAGCGAAACCGCCCGGCACTTGCTCGGCCACAGCGCTGCCTCGGGTCACCACGCCATGCCGGTCTAGCAAGGATTCCGTCAGTGCATAGGTCCGCCGTGTCGGATCGGGCTCGCGCTCGGGCAGCAGGGACCAGCGTCCAGCCACCGTTGGCGGACCAGTGCGGGTAGGCAGAGCTGGCTGACCTCGGGGATATCGGCTACGCGGCCGAGGGCGCGACACCCGCCGGCCACTGCTGTGCGAGGTACAGCCGGCGCGGGTGAGCGCCCGCACTGGCGCCAGCGTGTCGTTAGTGACCAGCCCGGCCCACGCCAAGTCCCACAGCACGGGAACGAGCTCGGCATCTCCCAATGAGCCAACCCGGTCGGAGAGCTGACGGAAGAACAACGCGCCCCCGCCACGAAGAGCTTTCAACAGCTGCTGGTGCAATGGGGAAAGCGATGTCTTCTCCTCGACCGGAGGCAGCAGCAGCGGAGCGGCATCCGCCAGATACAGCGAGACCCACCCATCGTTGCCGGGCAATGACCCATGGCCAGCCCAGAGGACCTCACCCGTGGCGCACAGCTCGTCCAGCATCGCCGGAGCGTAGTCGGCAACCCGCGCGGGGAGCACGAGCTGCTCCAGTGCGGAGGCGGGCACAGCCGCGCCCTGTAACTGCTCCACGGCCCGCAGCACCCCGTCCACCCCGCGTAGGTCACCCGAGACGTGCTGCCAGGTAGGCAGGAAGCGCGCCAACGCGGCGGCGGGCGCCGGTTCCACCTCATGCCGCAGCGCGGCCAGGGAACGCCGACGCAGCCGGCGCAGTACCTCGGCGTCACACCATTGCGCATCGAGTCCGCTAGGCCGGAACTCGCCACGGACCAGCTGGCCGGTAGCTGCCAGCCGCTGTAGGGTCTCGGTCACCACCCCGACACCGAGGCCGAACCGCTCCGCGGCCTGGCCAGCTGGGAAGGGTCCATGGGTACGGGCATACCGAGCCAGCACGTCCCGCAGCGGGTCACCCACCGGCTCGGTGAACGCGTCCGGCACGCCGACCGGAAGCGGCACGCCGAGGGCATCACGTAATCGGCCGGCGTCCTCGACCGCGGCCCAGCGCTGCTGCCCGGCAATGCGTATCCGA
>Ga0187894_10000386_pt1 | contig 59846 bp, 35 predicted proteins | sample GBC1701081metaG_FD_136650 | JGI IMG/M metagenome (GOLD analysis project Ga0187894, IMG submission 136650) | White microbial mat communities from a lava cave in the Kipuka Kanohina Cave System on the Island of Hawaii, USA - GBC170108-1 metaG ...
AATGCCGAAATGCCAGCCTGCGGCATTGGCTTGCCAGCCAATGGCTGAAGCATTGCGGAATTGCAATGAGCCAACCCAGTTATTACTTGTCCATGAAGTGCCGCCAAAGACATTCAGACGCGCCACGCCACTGGTCGCGCCGATGACGACATTGGTATCGTTGTTCGAGCCATTTACGCCAGTAATGCTGCCCAGCACCATAGTGTCACTGGCGGTGACCATCGCTCTATAGCCAATGGCAGTGGCATTAAACAAACCACTTGAACCAACATTCGCCCGGTAGCCGAGGGCAGTGTTTCTGATGCCTATGGTGTTTATATTTCCCGCGCCGACTCCGAAAAAGGTATTCGAGTGTCCATCAGTGTTCGCATATCCGGCATCCTTGCCGAAAAAGGCATTTTCAATGCCGACGAAATTTGAATATCCGGCGTTAAAGCCGAAGAAGGCATTGCCCGAACCAAGAAAGTTGGAACGCCCTGCATTTGCGCCAAAAAAGGCATTTTCAAAGGTCACATTGCCCAGTCCCGCCTGATAGCCGAAGAAAGCATTATCCCGGCTCGACGAGCCAGAGCCGTCTCTGCCCGCTTGGGTGCCGAAATAAGCATTGCGTGTGCCGGAGGTGTTCTGAAAACCCGCCGATCTGCCGAAGAAAGCATTGGCATCACCTGTGGTGTTGTATCCGGCTGACGTGCCAAAGAAAGAGTTGGCGTTGCCTGTGCTATTGAAACCCGAAAAGGAACCAAAAAACGCATTGTCAACGCCGAATGTATTTGCCGCGCCCGCGCTCTTGCCGAAAAAGGCATTCTGCCAGCCGTCAGTGTTCGCCATACCCGCGCCGACGCCAAAGAAAGAATTACTGAAGCCTGAACTTTGCATCGCGCCCGCCGCCGCGCCCGCAAATAAATTGTCGGTTCCGGCATTGCTGAGAATGCGAACGCCGCCAAGGTTGAACTGCGTCTGAGCATTGATGGTGCTGCCGGAAAGCAACCCGCCTACCACGCCGTCACCGTTGATGTCGAAGCCGCCATCTTGTTGCACAGAGGTTTTGCCGCGCCGCAATGCCGCCGCCGAGTTCTGAATATAGTTGCCGCTGCCCTCCGGTACGCTTGCCGTCGGAATCTCGCCCGTGATCTTCGCGCCGTCTACAGTGTTAATCTGTGTGTTGGTGATGCATCCCGTACACGCTACCGACAAGCCATCGGCAGCATTAGCTTTCGTGCTATGCGAGGCGTAAGGAATAGAAGTGAACGGTTGACGCGGCGACAGTATTGTATAGGGGTCTGGATTGCCCGCCGGACGCAGGCAGATTTCGAGGAATCGCGCTGTGCCGTCAAACGCCCCCGCGCCGAAATCGAGTTGCACGGTGAAGACGCCATTGTCAACCGTAACCGTCGGGTTGGTGACGCTTGCGCCGATCTGATTGCCGTCGGTGAGGGCATCGAAGAGCTTGAACTGCATATCATAATTGCCGCTTGCCAGAGTGCCGGAAGTGGTCAGTTTGCCTTGATAGGTAAACGCTGTCGTTTGCGCTTGAGCTATTGTCGTCAAAACCAACGACAGCAGTAACGCCACAACAAGTTTTGTTTGCAGATTTTTCATCGCTGCTAAATCTCCTTCCACGAAACCCAAAGGCAGATAGATTGCCTGCCAAATTACTATCTCGCGTTGTCAAACAAAGGTACGAAGAGAGCGCAAAATGAAATGTGCTTGCGCCGTTCTATGGGTTCCGGTTGTCAGGCGGCGTCACCGGCGGCAAAGGCTTTCCCGGTCTGCTGGCTATGTCCTACACCAATAATTGCCATCGTTTGACAAACAAACCCGGCGACCGCTACGACAGTTCTAACTGTGTGCGATTGTTCCCAAGGTCGCCATAGCTCCTGCCAGTCCGGCGGCGGCGCGGTAATCTGCCACGTCATTAAGGCATTGTTGATTGGCACGTTGACAATCAACGTCAGAATAAATACGCCCGCTATGCACAGCGTTCCCGCCGCCGTGAAAAGAAAATCTCTGCTCTTGAAGAAACGGCGTAACAGAAGGCTCGCCGTTACCCCTGACAAGATGCTGATGCCCATTAGAATTGGCATCAACGGCACATAGTTCAGATGTAACCCTTGCTGAAATTGCGTGAAGCAGGAAGCCGACAGTGTCGGTCTGACTGGCGTTGTCCCCCACCGGTCGCCAAAGAGAATGCCAGTGAGAAGTCCTGTAGACAGCAAATTGATAAAGCGACTCAGGTTCAGCAAATTCATTTTCTTCCTCCGACTTCTGCGGCAAGGTCAGGCAGCCGATTTTGTACTATCCATCACAGAGACAGCGCCGAGAGTTTCAAAAGCTATAACTCAAGTTACGCGGCGCAGGGACAAGCAACAACTTTCAGGAGCGGGCGTTAGAGTTCAACCTTCAGGTTGGTCGTAGCTTCACAAGCAGACGCTTACCGAGTACGACGAAGCCTATTAACCGCAAAATGGGCAGCGTAAGGTGCGTCGGAAACCACAACTTGCGCCTCCTCACGCTACAACCAAACTAAAGTTTGAACTCTAACACCCGTCGCCAAACGGTTCTGTTGTTTGCTGCGTGAGGCTGTAACGCTTCAAGAAACCCGCACCCGAATAATGCGCCCGGTGGCGATTTCCGTAATAAACAAATCTCCCGAAGTCGCGTCTCGCGCCAGACTCGTCGGCGTTACCAGATTGTTGACTAAAACCGTAAGCGAGTTATCCGTCGGATTGAAACGCGACAAACGCCCCGGCGCTTCCATCAATTGCGCCGTGCTGAATTCCAGCGTGAAGAACTGCTCTTGCCCGCTTGCGCCGGTTGCGGGTAAGACATCAATGGCTGAGGTCAGTCCACTGATAAATGGCTCTTCCGCCTTATTGACCAGACGAATTTTTCGCACATCCGCCTGTCCCGCCGGAAACGGAAAACCGACCAGAAAACTGACCAGCAGACTCTTGCCAACCAGCCGAATGCTGTCCGGCACGGCATCTATAAACGGCGCTCCTATCGGCAACGGGTTGCGCCTTGAGGCAAAAGTGGTCAACACGCGATGTTCGCCACTGTCGGCATCCACTTCCCAGATGAGGTTTTGCGCCGCATCCACGACATACAGGGTGTTGCCTCTCAGAACCACGCCGAAGGGATTGGAGGGGCGCACATTACCGGCAAAATTCGGGCGCGGTTCAAAGGTGAAATTACGAAAATTGGTGACCACTTCAATAATCACCTCATTGCCGAGAGCGTCGCGGAGACGCAGAAACCCCTGATTGAGCAGGGCAGTTTGGTCGGCAACCGTCATGGTGAAGCCGGTAGTCGTCTCTTCTGCCTGCGGGCTGAGACGAATGGATAAGACGGCGCTCAGAAACGGCGACGAAGGGGTAGGGTTCGGGATTTCGGTGGTTGGAACGGGACCGTTCAGTGTGCCATCACCACTGCCGATAGTGACATACAAGGTGCGCCCGCGCATTGCCAGCCCGGTCGGACCGATAGGTTCGTTATTGGGTGGCGCAAAACCGGCAGGCAAGCCGTCAAGCAAGGTGCGACGATTGCCATTGAGGTCAAGGATAGAAAGTCGTCCGCTGTTGGGTCCGTTGCCGGATTCGGCGACCAGCAGATTGCCTTTCGGCGTGGTGATGATTTTAATGGGCGCTTGCAAGCCACTGGCAAAGACTGATGACGGTATCGCTTGTGCCTTGGCGCTGTCAGGCAGCAATGGCAGAGTGAGCAGCGAAATAATAATGAGCAGGGCTAGTTTTTTGTTCATTTCAATTTTCCTTCTCTTTGTAAACAAAAAGCGTAACAACAGAGGAACCGTAGCCATCTACCAAATCCTATGATTCGTTCCGGCGGTGGCTTCGGGGTTATATGCCAAACCGCTGAGATTGTATGTCTTATTTGACTTATTGATAACTAGGTAAATACACAGGTAGGTGGCAGACAAAAGCGAGCGGAATTTGAGCGATTGTGAACGAGTGTGCTTTAGACAAGATGATTGCGAAGCGCCTTGGCGACAGCTTCGGATTTGGAGTGAACTTGTAGTTTGGTGTAGATATTCTGTAGATGAAATGAAACAGTGCTGACGCTGATGTCGAGTTTGGCGGCGGCTGTTTTGTAGCTGTGTCCTTCGACAATCAGCCTTAACAACTCGCTCTCCTGTGGCGTTAATTGATGGCGGGCTTTTTCCGGCGGGCGAAACTCCCGAAACAAACGAACGACCCGCCGCGCCACATCCGGCGACATCGGAGCGCCGCCCGCCGCCACTTCTTGCAAACTTTCAAGCAAGCGCACCGGCGGCGTATTCTTCAATAGATAGCCGCTGGCTCCGGCGCACAACGCATCAAAAACATCTTCGTCATCGTCATAGACCGTCAGCGCGACTATCGGCAAATCGCTGTATCGCTGTTTCAAAATGCGGATGCCTTCAATGCCGCTGATGCCCGGCAGCCCGATGTCGGTCAACACTACATCCGGCATATTGGTAGCGATTGAGCGCAAGGCGTCTTCCATCATGCGGAACGAGGCGATGCAACGAAAGCCCGGCGAACCGTTAATCAACATTGCCAGCCCTTCGCGCACATCGCGCATATCTTCAATCAAAACAACTTTGATGGGTTGATTCAGCAAGATTTCGCTTTCCCTGATTGTCAGTAAGCTATTCACCGGGTTTCAGTGTATAACTCCAGCGCCCGCCTGTCACCTGTGAGTTTACACAGGTATAGATTGGTAAAAACAGAACTATGATGCCAACTTGTAGCATAGGCTTCAGCCTGTGTGCCTGCAAATCCACACAGGCTGAAGCCTATGCTACTTTTATGAATGAACCACACAGGCTGAAGCCTATGCTACCTCTACTCTACAGCGTCAACGGCGCGGCACAGTTAAGGTGATTTCCGTGCCGTCTTGCGGAGAGGATGAAATCTCTATTGTCCCGCCAAGCGCCTGCGCCCGACGTTGCATATTCGTCAGTCCCAACCCTTCGCTCGTCTGCCCGGTATCGAAGCCTTTGCCGTCGTCGCTCACCTGCAAGATGAAACAACTGCGCTCGATTTGAAAGTCAATCTCGAGGCGTTGGCAATCGGCATGGCGCACGGCGTTAGTGATAATCTCTTTGAAGATTAAATAGATGTCGCCGCGCAAATCCGCGCCCAGTTTGCTGTCCTGTTCAATGTCGGGGGCGCGAAAGACGAAATCAATCTGCCGCGTCGTCAACACCTCTTCGGCAAAGCGGCGCATCCGGCTTAACAGGTTTCTCAGCGAGTCCTTCTTTGGATTGATCGCCCAGACAATATCGCTCATCGCCGCGATACATTCCCGCGAAATCGCGGCAACCGAGGACATCGGCGTTTCGACGCTTGGCAGTTGATGAGTCAGTTGACTATGGGCGACTTCGCTGAGAATCGAAATGCGTGTCAGATTTGCGCCTATATCGTCATGCAAATCAGCGGCAATACGGGTGCGGACGCGCTCCAGTTCAAGCAACCGCTTGATGCGATAGCGATAGACGGTATAACTGGCGAGGGCGAGGGTTAAAGCGACAATCGTTATAAACCACCAGCGTTGCCAGACCGGAGCCAGTACGCGAAATTCCAGCGTCGCCGGCTCACGGCTGACGGCTCCGTTGGCGCTGACGGCACGCACCAGAAAGCGATAATCGCCGGCTTTGAGATTGGCATAATTGACGGTGCGTTGCGCGGTCAACGGTTGCCAGTCGGGGTCTGCGCCTTGCAGTTGATATTGATACTGAATGACATCGCCCGCCGCAAAAGCCGGAGTCGTAAAACTAATCTCAATGTGATTACGATTTGGCGCTAATTCGATACCACGCAATGCCGTTTCGCCGATTTCTGAAATCTGTTGTGTTTCGCCAGCGATTTTCATGTTGTTGATAAAGACAGATGGCGGGAACTGGCGGAGTTCTGCTTGCGGCAAGAGGCGCGAAATGCCGGTTGCCGTGCCGAACCAGAACGCTCCGCTACGGTCGCGGAAGATGCGATCCACCTGATTATTTGCCAGCCCGTCGGCTCTGGTAAATCGCTTGACGCTGCCGGTGTCAAAATCAACATAATTCAAGCCGCGAGCCGTGCCGACATAAAAGCGATTCAGGCGGTCTTCGGCAATACACAGAATCGAATCGCTTGCCAGCGCGTTTGCCGTTGTATAGATGACAATTTCCAGAGGCTCTGCCGCCGGGTTGTCTATTTTGCCTAAGCCGCCATCGCTGGCAGCAATCCACAACCGCCCGCGACTGTCACATAGAAGTTGTTTAATTTCCCCTGTCGGGATGTCATCTGCCGCCGTATAGGTCGTAAAGCGCCCGGCGTTGTAGCGGGCGAGGCTGCCATTGACAAAGCCGACCCAGAGATTACCGGCGGCGTCTTCGCAAACGGCGGTCACCACGCTATTCACTGGCAACCCGTCAGCATCCGAATAGATATGAAATCTGCCGGTGGCTCGCTCCCATCTGACGATTTGTTCTTTAATAGGGGCAAGCATTGAAATCCAGAGGTCGCCGCGCCGGTCTTCATAAATACTTCTCAAGTAATTACCCGGCAAACCATCTTTCGCGGTGTAATGGGCGATGGGTTGCGTCCGCAAAACCGTTTCGACTTCATCGCTTCCGGCAAAGCGGTACAAGCCAGTAAAGGTCGGACACCACCATTCGCCGCGACTATCTTGAAAAGGGAAGTGACCTTGATACCAATCGAAATGTCTGAGTTTGGTAGCTCGCGGCAAAATTTTTTGTGAGCGAAATCGTTCACCATCAAAACGGTCTATGTGTAACTTCAAATCGTCGGTACGGGTGAAGACTTTAATCGTTCCGTCTTTTGCCTGTGTGATGTGATAAACATCCCGAAAGCCAAGCCCGTCGCTTTCGGTGTAGCTGGTGAAGCCGCCGTGCGTGATTCTGACCGCGCCGCCCGCTGTGCCGACCCAGAGATTGCCCTCGCTGTCTTCGTGCAAAGACCAGACTCTCGCATCAACCAGTTGCTCGGCGCTAAGGAAGCGGCGAAAGCGGTTTTCAGCCGGTAGAAACTCAGCCAGACCACAATCCATGCCGACCCAAATGCGCCCGTCTACCGATTCAAAAAGGGTATTCAGATAAGCACATGGCAAGCCCTCTTTTTCGGCAAAGTGGCGCATGGCAATTGAGCTTTTAGCAGTGATTTCAGCATCAATCTGATAAACCCCTTCGCTCACTTCGCGCATACCCAGCCATAGTTTGTTACGGCGGTCTGTCAGCAGTCCCATCAGGTAACCTGCTGGCAAACCGTTTTGGGTTGAAAATCTCGTCGTCTTGCCATCCGGCGCGCGCCGATAGAGACCGTTATCGCTGGCAATCCACAAATTGCCCTGTTGATCCTCCGTCAGCACGCGAATCCTATGAACATAAGGCGAATCGGCAGGCATACCCAGATCAATTTTGTGAAACGTAATTCGTCGGTTGCTGAGGTCAAGCTGATAAAGTCCATGTACCGTGCCGCAAAAGAGATTGCCCTGCCGGTCTTCATATAAAACTTTGATGCGGGCGGATTTTTCGCCATCCTCAGGGCGAAAGACGGAAAATAGCGGTTGCGCGTCAGGACGACTGGCAAGCTGCGCTTGCGACAACGCGACGCCTTGCGGATTAAAGATACACAGTCCGGCGCTGGTGGCGACCAGAAAAGCGCCATTACGGGTTTCAAGAAAATCATCTATCCAGTTGCTTGGTAGCCCCTGACGCATGGTGTAGTTGGTGAAACTGTAGCCGTCGAAACGCGACAAGCCATCTTCGGTGCAGAACCAGAGAAAGCCGCGAGTGTCGCGTTTGATGCGGCTGATGCGATTGCTCACCAAGCCATCGGCAGTCGTATAAGTTTTGATGGGTAATTGTTCGGCAGGAGTCAACCCAACAAGAGCAAAGAGCAGAGCCAATGCACGGAAGATTCGATTTACAGAAAGACGGCTTTTCCCCATGAACGACCCTCTCTTTGCAGCAATCTTCTCGGCGGTGAAATCAGTAGGCATCATATGGACGGCAATAGCTTGTCGTCAAGGTATCCTTCCTCATCTACTAATCGGAAACTTGATGACAAAAAAGGCAGCTTTTCCAAGCTGCCTTTTGCATTGACGATTGACTTATCGAATTAGCCGATGCCATGACAATTCGTATACTTTTTGCCAGAATCACCTGGGCAAGGGGCATTGCGCCCCACCTTCGGCTCTTTATTGCGGATTGGTTTCGCCTGTTCTTCTTCCCCGGCGGCGAATGCCGTTTCATTGGCTTTCGTGAATGCCAGTTGCCTCCGCCCCTGTACAACAACCACGAAGAAGTGTTCGCGCCCGCCCTGCAACCCTGAAGAGAGAAGACACGCCTTTTCCCTGTCCTGTAGAATTCTGCCTCTTTGCCATTTGTCTACATAAAAAGGCGTGCCTATTTCAAAACCGTACAGCCAATTTCCAAGACTCCTTAAATGCTCATCTCAAGGTCGTCCGATGGTGGCTGTGCCGCCGAGACTGCGTAACTCGAACCGTTTGTTGAGCGGTGGGTTAGTAAAGGTCTCATTATAACTGCAAGGTTTTAGCCAGATGATGCGGTAACTCGCGGGCGGCAGCGCGTTGACCGCCGCTGTCACGGTTCTATACGGCTGGTCAAAAGTTCCGAAGAAGGGACCATTCCAGTTGCAGTCTACATAGATACCGCCTGATGCTCGATAGAGTCCTCGCCCGTGCGTGGCGGCGATTAAATCGTTGCCCATCCAGAAGAGTTCATCCACTGAAACATTTGCCGGACCGCCCTGCGGCACTTCCCACGTCGCTCCCGCATCATCTGAAGAGAAGACGCCTACTTCTGTGCCGACATAAAGCAGATTGGGATTGCGCGGATGATAAACCAGGCTTCGCACTGGCACGGCGGGAAGTCCTGTCATCGGGGGTCCGGTGATGTCCGTCCAGGTTGCTCCATTATCAGTTGTGCGATAGATATTGTCTCCGCTGAAGCTGCCGAACGTGGCATAAATCCAATTAGGGCTTCGCGTGCTGTCAATGGTCAGTCGCATCACAAAGCGATCCGGGAGAGCAGGAGCAGGAAGGTCAATCTTCGTCCAGCTAGGCGAGGCATTTGTGCCATTGGATGTGAGATAAATATCGCCATTATTGTGACCGACAACAATGTAGTTCGAGTTACCCGGAGCAACCGCAATGGCGCTGATAAGAGAAGAGTTTGTATTCGGCTTTGGAATCGCCGCCCAAGGGACGAGGGAAGGGAGAAAGTACCTAACATCAGTGCTGCGCCACAGGCTGAGACCGCCCGCCAGCATTGTATTAGAATTATTAGGGTCAAGGATGAACGGGGCAATGAAGTTAGCCGTCGCCGCGTTCCGCGAATCACCAATGCCGGAATCAATGTCAAGGAAATTGCCGCCGTTGAAACTCCGGTGAATTTGCAGATAGACATACTCCCCATAAAGATATGGGAACGTAGGATCGGCAGCGCAAAAACCGCCGTCGCCTTTCCTTCCTATTACCCAGTCGGTAGCGCCTGAATATATCAAAGTGCCATTGTCCTGTGTGCCGCCGACGATGAAGCCAGTTGCAGGGCTGCCTGCTGCCCCATAGAATTGGGTAATCCCGAGATCGTTGTTCATCTGTGTCCAGCCGCTTGGGAATGGAAACGGTAGCCCGACAAGAGCTATGTCATCCGCCCGGTAAATGCCGCCGTCATTGCCGAAGTAGACCGTGCGATTAGTGTCATTGTTAAAACCCGGATGGGCGACGATGGCGTGGTGATCGGCGTGGACTGATAGAGCGGGTGCATCATTCGTATCGCTGATTTGGGTAAAGTTTGTTCCGCTATTAACGCTGCGCCACAAATCAATGCCGCCGACGATCACATACGCAGGATCCTGCGGGTTGACCCAGATGATGTTGTCATACTCGCCCTGATTGCCCGCGCCAAGAAAGAAGTTGTTAGTGGTATTGACCAGCGTAAAGGTCATACTGCCATTGGTGCTGTTCCCATCCGTGCTGCGGTAGACCTCGCCATTATTTCTATTAACCGAAGCGTAAATGATATTGGGACTGCTGGGCGCGTAAGCCAGTTCGACCCTGCCGGTGATCGGGGGGGTGAAGGTCGCCGCCGTCCAGCTTTGTCCGGCATCGGTGGAAAAGGATGCTCCGCCGCTATAGCCGGTAATCGCTCGCTGGCCGTTGGGGTGAAAATCAATGTCTAGCAAGTTTCCTCCCCCGTTCTGTGTTACTTGCCAGCTGTTTCCGGCATTGGATGATCGCATGATGCCATTCACGGTAGCCGCCAGAATGGTGAGGCCGTTGAATGGCGAAATTGCCAACCGGTTGACGTAAAGCCAGGATGAGGGACAAGGTTGATTCCCAACTGCACCGCATCCTGGGGGAGGGGCAGCAGCGGGATCGGTGCTTGGCCGTTGATCCCAGGTTATACCGTAATTAGTAGACTTGAAAACTCCCGCGCCTTGTGTATTCTGAGAGCCGTTTATTTCGCCCGTGCCGGCGTACATTAAGTTAGTGCTGTTCGGGTCTATGACCATCGTTGAAACCGCCAGATTTGCCAGAAAATCATTCACCGGAAACCACGAATCGCCGCCATTGTCGGTCCTCCAGATGCCGCCCGATACACTTCCAATCCACATCGTATCGGTATTGGTCGGACTAATGACGATGGAACGAATCCGCCCGCCGATATTGCCCGGTCCCATCCATGACCAAGAATCCGGTTTAATGCCTGCCGATTGCCTGGCGTCGGCAGTTGCGGAAACCTTCATGCGCTTTACCTGCTGCCTCGCCTTTTCGAGTCCATCAGTGGGAATTTTTCCCTTCTCGTCCTGCAACTGCAAGCGCCGGAATCTCGCTGCCTCATCAGGATGATCCCCTCGTTCTCTCTCTTCCTCTTCCTCTTTTTCCATCTCGCCTATCTCATTGTCAACTTCTCCTTCCTCAACTTTCGCCGCTCTATGCTCTCGCTTCAAACTACCTTCGACTGTAAGCCTGACTTTGATCGCGCACAGGCTGAATAACACCATCACGCTCAACACCAACACCATCCGTAGATATTTACTCTGCGATTTCATGTCAATCCTCTCTGCTGCTTATGACTGGCTCATTTCATTCTCTGACGGCAACCTGTTCGTCAGGCTTCAGCTATTGCAAGGACACCAATACCAGCACCAGTCCGCGACCACCTTTCAGCCCGGTCATTGCCTTGCCGATAATCGCACCTTGCGCCCTGGCGTAGTTGACGACCTTCATGGCGTGACCGGCGGTTGCTGAAGTGGTCAGCAAATCACCCGGCTGGATGGCGTGTCGCGTAGCATCGCAATAGACCCAGGCGCGACCACTTAGCGCCACTGGTTGGGAATCTTTTGTGGACGAACCTGCCAGTACCATGCCGGCTGAGAGATTGTTTGCGCCGCTGATGACGCCAGCCACCCGGCGATTGTAAGCGCCGCGAGCAATGGCAAATTTGCCGACATTTTGCGGCTCAATAGCGACCAGCATCCCCGGTTTGGCTCCCCCGGCAATCTCGAAGTGCTCGGCTAAGTCCATACCACCGGTAATCTGCAGGACTTTCACGCCAACCTGACCGTTGGTGTCAATGGTAAGACCCGCACGAGAGGCGGTTCGATCATAGATAGCAAATTGACCGGGATTGCCCGCGAAGCCGCTTTCGAGAGTCCAGACCCTTCTCTGACCTCCGGGGCTACTATCCAAAGTCAGGATTGCGCGTTCGTTATTACTCTTGATGGTTGTCTCTACGAACCCCGTACCTTCAATGTGCAGCTTGGTAGACGGGATGGCTGTGCCGATGCCGACTTTGACGTTGTAGCCCAAAATCAAAGAATCGCTTTGCGAAACGACGGCATTCGCGCCGATTGCCGTGGCGTTGAAGAGATTGCTTGCCCCAACGTTCGCATTCGAGCCGATGATTGTATTGTTACTGCCCGTATAATTATTGATGCCTGCTACTCTGCCGAAAAACGAGTTGTCAACACCCGTCGAGTTATCTCTGCCTGACTGGGTGCCGAAAAACGAATTGCTGTAGCCCGTCGTGTTCTGAAAGCCCGCCGACCTGCCGAAAAAGGAGTTGCCGTCACTAATGTTGTTGTAGCCTGCCGAAACGCCGAAAAACGAGTTGGTGTTGCCCGCACCATTTCCTTGTCCGGCATAGGCGCCGACGAATGTGTTGTCAGTGCCTATCGTGTTGCTTATGCCTGCGGCTCTGCCGAAGAAGGAGTTTTGGTTGCCGGACGAGCTATCTCTGCCTGCCTGGACGCCAAAAAACGAGTTGCTTTCGCCGGTGGTGTTCTGAAACCCCGCTGATCTGCCGAAAAACGAGTTGGCGCTGCCAGTCGAGGTATTGAAGCCGGCGGAAACACCGAAAAAGGAGTTGGCAGCGCCGCTTGGATTCGCTTGCCCTGCAGACGGTCCGACAAAGAGATTATCAAGTCCTCCTCCCAGCCTCGAACCGTTGCCTGCTCCGAGGCTCAATACAGTATTGCCGCCAATGTTGTACTGCGTTGCGGTATTCACCACATTGGCAGAAACCGTTCCGCCGATTGTGCCGTCGCCGCCAATGTCGAAGCTGGCTTCCTGTTGAATGGAGTTTTTGCCTGCCTTTTGAGCAGGAGCGGCATTCTGAATGTAATTGCCACTGCCGGTCGGCACACTCTCAACCGGAACGGTGCCGCTGATCTTCGTCCCATCTACGGTTTCAATATGACTATCCGTAATACAACCGACGCAGGCTGCTGACAGTCCATCGGCTGACGCTGAAGCCGCGCTTCGCATGGCATAAGGCATGGAAGTGATGGCTTGACGTGGAGCCAGCGCCGTGTAGGGATTAGGGTTGTCTGCCGGACGGACGCCAATTTCGAGGAACCGCGCTGTGCCGTCAAAAGCGCCCGCACCAAAGTCGAGGGCAACGCTGAAGACGCCAGCGGCAACCGCGACGGTCGGGTTGGTGATGGTAGCGCCAATCTGCGTACCGCCGCTGAGGGCGTCAAAGAGTTTGAACTGCATATCATAATTGCCAGTTGCCGGATTGCTGTTGTTCGATAGCTTTCCCTGATAGGTAAAGGCGGTGGTTTGTGCCTGAATGTTGATTATAAAAAGTGTCACGGACAGTATGCAGACGAACAACAAACGGGCGATTGATCGAAGATAATTAGCTGTGTTTTGAGACATGATGAAGATGCTCCTTGCGATAAACGCTTTTGTGATAGCACACAATAGTGTTGATATTGACGCCAAAGGCGGTAGTCGTGTGCGAGGGTCCGTCAATCAACAACTTCAACAAACGCTGTTCGGGCGCGGCGGTAGAGATGGTTCGCGCCAGCCTCGCCGCTCACGCCAGATGCAGCAACGCCGAAGGCAATGACGGCTGCCGTGTCGGTGATTGCTCCTGGCGCACACTTCGCCCTTCCAAAGCGATTGCTCCGCCAAATAATTGGGTGTAACATTCAACGCAACGCTGGTTTTGCGGCGTATGGAAATTCACCCGGCAAGAGCAGTATGCATAAAGAGGTTTTTGGCGTCCTTCGGATTTTCTGAAAGTTTCCTGACGCTTTTCTGAAAGCGGTTATGAGCAAGCAAATCAAGCGCTTCTATGAATTCGGGCGCTTTCGTCTCGACCCGGCGGAGCGCCAATTACGGCGTGACGAAACCGTTGTGCCGCTCTCTCCGAAGGCGTTTGAAATGCTTGTCGTTCTTGTCCAGAACAGCGGACATCTGTTGTCGAAAGAGGAGTTAATGCGGGCGGTCTGGGCAGATGTCCTTGTTGAAGAAAATAATCTTGATAAAACCATTTCGGCATTGCGAAAGATGCTTGGCGAGAATGGCGCGACCATAAAATATATTGAGACGGTGCGCGGACGCGGCTACCGTTTCACGCCCGAGGTGCGCGAAGTTTGCGATGCGGAAACCTCTGCACTGGAAGGCGCAGCGCAAAATGGCGCGAGCGCGGATGAACGGAAAGTTGATGAATCGAAAATTGATGATAAGCCGCCTGCTTCGACACTCACACTGGAACGCGAGTTGCCCGCAAAGCCGGGTTATGCGCCCACCGCCTTCTCCGATTCGACGCCGCAACCCACTGAATTTGATTTGCCCAAGACGCGCAAACGGAGTGTTTTTGTCATCGCTGCCTTGCTGCTGGTAATCGTCACCCTTTCGTTCCTTTACGTGCGCTCTTTGCAATCCAACAAAAGCGCAAGGACGAAGCCGGAAATGACCTTCGCTCGCTTGACCAATGGCGGCAATGTCCGCAATGCGACGCTGTCGCCGGACGGCAAGTATTTCGTCTACGAAGAACAGGATGGCGGCGTCTCGCATCTTTGGTTGCGGCAAACCGGGCAAAACAATCCGTTGCAAATCATTCCGCCTGAAGAAAGGGTTCTCCTCGGCACAACTTTCTCGCCCGACGGGCAGTTTATTTATTACACGGTTTACGACCAACACGATACAAGTGGCGCTCTTTACCGTGTGCCAACGCTTGGCGGCGTCCAAACAAAGCTGTTGACCCACATCAATTCGCCGGTCGCGCTGTCGCCCGATGGCAAACAGCTTGCCTTTGTTCGTTCGGATGCCGAGGCTGGCGCAGCGCAGCTTATCATCGCCGCCAGTGATGGCAACGGCGAAAGAATTTTGCAGACCCACAAAGGGCGTGAAGTTATTTCGTCGGGCGGCGCGAGTTGGTCTCCTGATGGCAAGACCATCGCTTATGGTGCGATGAGCGGCGCAACCCCGTCGAGCGAGGCGGTTTGCCGCCTCGTCGGTGTTGATGTGCAAAGCGGCGCAACGCGATGGCTCTCTGAGCAGAAATGGGATTCTTGCGGTCGCCTCGCCTGGACGGGCGACGGACAGGGCTTGGTCGTCATTGGCACCAAGCAAGATGAAAGCGATTCAGTGCGACGAGATCAAGTCTGGTATGTCGCCTACCCGGCAGGCGACGTGCAGCGTATCACCACCGATTTGAGCCGCCATTATTTTGAAAGTCTCGGCGTCACGGCGGACGCAACTGCTTTGCTTGTCGTTCCCTTCAATCGCACCTCACAGATTTGGTCACTGAAAGCCAACGGCGATGCCCGCACCGCCGTGCAATTGACCAACGGCACAAGCGACGGACGCGCCGGTATCGCTGAACTTGCCGATAATCGCCTCGTCTATGTCTCGCGCACCGGCGACCACGTTGACCTCTGGCAAATGAATGCCGACGGCACGGGGCAGAAGCAATTGACCAATGACCCGCCGTTTCTCGAAGAAGTTCGCGCCACCCCCGATGGTCGTTATCTCATCTTTGCCTCGAACCGTAACGGGCGTGAACATCTCTTTCGCACGGATGCTGACGGCGCGAACTTGAAGCAATTGACAAGCGGTGACAGTTACGAAATTGATTCCGATTGCTCGCCTGACGGTCAATGGATTGTCTACGCCTCAAAGCCGGTTTTGAGCGACGGCTACGGAATCGAAACGCTGTGGAAAGTTTCGATTGATGGCGGCGCAGCGATTCGTTTAACCGACGCCGTCGCATCATCGCCGTACGTTTCGCCCGACGGCAAATTGATTTCTTACGTTTATGTGGAAAAAAACGACTCGAAGATCGCCGTCATTTCAGCGAACGGCGGCGCCCCAATGAAAATTTTTGAGCCGGTTAAAGTCCCCGAACTCAACGTCGGTTGTCGCTTCACGCCGGATGGTCAAGCCTTAACCTACATCGTCAGACAAAAGAACAGCAGCAACATCTGGTTACAACCCTTGAACGGCGATCAACCGCGCCCCTTAACCGACTTCAAAGACGGCGAGATTTATAGCTATGTGTTCTCAGGCGACGGCGCCCGCCTGCTGTTAGCGCGCGGTCATCAAATCCGCGATGCCCTGCTGATTAAAAATTTCAAATGACAAGCTCGTGCGGATTGCGCTTCGATATGCTGCGAGTTATTCACGGATGTTACGCAGCATGAATGAAGCGGTGTTTTTAGTCCCGCAGGGACGACCGATAATAGACCGGCAATTGCTTGACGACAGGTGTTAGAGTACAAGCTTCAGCTTGGTCGTAGCTGACGGAGTGAACCATTCCGGTTCTCGCTGAACGCTTTTCATTGCTTGCCATAACAGTAATCGGTTTCCTTTGCCGCCTACAACCAAACTAAAGTTTGTACTCTAACGCCCGCTGCCGAATTATGCTGTTTCCCTGCTGCTGCCTAACTTGAGTTATCATTTATGCCAAACCGTGACAATTCTTATACTTCTTGCCGGAACCGCATGGACACGGCGCATTGCGTCCGACTTTCGGCTCTTTATTGCGGATTGGTTTCGCCTGTTCTTCTTCACCTGCCGCGAATGCCGTTTCGTTGGCTTTCGTAAATGCCAGTCGTCCGCGCCGCTGGCGGCGGCGACGCTCTAACAGTTGTTGCTCGATGTTGTTTGACTGATCGGCTACCTGTACCTGAAAGTTGAACAGATAGCGTACAATTTCGGTGTCCATACGGTCAAGCATACTCTCGAACAGGTAGAATGACTCTTTCTTATATTCAACCAGCGGGTCTTTCTGCGCGTAGCCGCGCAGGTTGATGCCTTCTTTCAAATGGTCGAGCGCCAGCAGATGGTCTTTCCATTGCCCGTCAACGATGTTGAGCATGATGTAGCGTTCCAACCCGCGTAACGCCTCTGCTCCTAAGACCACCTCTTTTTCGGCGTATTTATTCTCAATCGCCTGCCAGATTTGCTCGCGTATCTCATCAATCTCCATCTCTTCCATGCGGAAGACCTCTTTTTCCGCATCATAGCCGAAAATAGCCCGCAGCTGCTCTTTCAGCCCGACGAAATCCCATTCGTCCGGGCGTTTCTCCATCGGCATATATTGGTCTATCAGGTTGTCGAAGATATTATGGGCAATATCAACCACATACTTGCGCTGATTGGCGTTCTGCTCCTCAATCGAATCGCCTTCAAAACCGAGTAATAACTGCCGACGCATCGAATAGATTGCTTCACGCTGCTTGTTCATTACGTCGTCATATTCAAGCAGGTGTTTGCGTATAGAGAAGTTGTGCGCCTCAACCGATTTTTGCGCCCCTTCAATGCGCTTTGAGACCAGCCCCGATTCAATCGGTACGCCTTCTTCCATCCCGAGCCTGAGCATAATGCCTTTAATGCGGTCGCCGCCGAAAATACGCATCAAATCGTCTTCCAGCGACAGATAGAAACGCGATGAACCAGGGTCGCCCTGGCGACCGGAGCGTCCGCGAAGTTGATTGTCAATGCGCCGCGATTCGTGCCGCTCTGTGCCTAAGATGTGCAAGCCGCCAAGCCCGACGACTTCTTCATGTTCGGCTTCGGTAATCTTTTTAGCGCGTTCCAATGCCGTGTTAAACTGCGCTTCGGTTGCCTCATGCGGGTTAATCTCTTTCTCTTTGAGATATTGCTTTGCCAGAAATTCCGGGTTGCCGCCGAGCAGAATATCCGTACCGCGTCCCGCCATGTTGGTGGCAATGGTAATCTGCCCTTTGCGCCCCGCCTGCGCCACGATGTCGGCTTCACGCGCCGCATATTCCGGCTTGGCGTTGAGGACATTATGCGGGACGCGAATCTTCTTCAACTTATCAGCCAGCAGTTCCGAGTTTTCCACTGATACCGTACCGACCAGCACCGGCTGTCCCTTTTCATGCAGTTCTTTGATTTCCTTCGCTGCCGCATCCCATTTTTCTCGTTCCGTGCGATAGATGACATCGGAAAAGTCATGGCGTTTATTCGTCTGGTTGGTCGGAATCACCGCGACATCAAGTTTATAGATGTTGGCAAATTCAGAGGCTTCGGTTTCTGCCGTGCCGGTCATCCCCGCGAGTTTGACGTACATACGGAAATAGTTCTGCAAGGTCACAGTGGCGAGCGTCTGGTTTTCGGCTTCGATCTTGACGCCTTCTTTCGCTTCCACGCCCTGATGCAAGCCATCGCTCCAACGGCGACCCGGCATAATACGCCCGGTGAATTCGTCAACGATAATCACTTCACCGTCGCGGACGATGTATTGCTTGTCGAGATGATAGAGCGAGTGGGCTTTCAAGGATTGCTCGACGCAATGCAGCAACTCCATATTCTCCGGGTCATAAAGGTTGCCGACGCCGGTGAACTTTTCCGCCATTTCAACGCCGAGTTCGGTGAGCGTTGCGGAATGCTGCTTTTCGTCTATGTGATAAAGCAGATTCGGATTCACTTTCAAATCCACATCGCCATCGTTCTTCTTGATTTCGGCAACGATGCGCTGCTGCTCGGCTTTCAAGCGCCCCATACATTCATTAGCAACATAATACTTCTCCGTCGAATCTTCGGAAGAACCGGCGATAATCAACGGCGTTCGCGCTTCGTCAATCAGAATCGAATCCACCTCGTCAACAATGGCAAAGTAATAGCCGCGCTGCACCATTGCCGTCGGGTCGAACTTCATATTGTCGCGTAAATAATCGAAACCGAACTCGTTGTTCGTGCCATAGGTGATGTCAGCCGCATACGCCTCGCGCCGTTCTTCATCACTCATATCGTGCTGAATGCAGCCGACGGTTAAGCCTAAGAAACGGTAAATCCTGCCCATCCATTCGGTGTCGCGTTTAGCGAGATAGTCGTTGACGGTGACGACATTAACGCCGCGCCCTGCGAGAGCGTTGAGGTAAGCGGGCAGCGTGGCGACCAGCGTTTTGCCTTCGCCGGTCTTCATCTCGGCAATCATGCCGCGATGCAAGACCATGCCGCCGATGAGTTGTACGTCGAAGTGACGCATTCCGGTAACGCGGCGCGAGGCTTCACGGACAACGGCAAAGGCTTCCGGCAAAATCTCGTCCAGCGCTTCGTCAACGGCATTACGAAGGGCAAGCTTTTCCTCTTCAGGAGTAACGCCGGAGAGTTCGGCGTCTGCCATGTGCGCGTCTACCTTTTCGCGGTAACGCTGCGTGTAATCGCGCAATTCATCGTCGCTGAGAGCTTGCATCTTTTGCTCAAAAAGGTTGATTTCGCCAACAATGGGATTTAATCGTTTAAGCAGTCGCTCGTTGGCGCTGCCGAATATCTTGGTTGCTACTTTATTAAATATCGCTGTCATATCTCTTTCTCAAATCGTTACGTCAACATCCATTTTTCGTATCGAATGACCATGTACAACTTCACTTCGATTCTATAATTTTGATGGGAAATCGTTTTTTATGCAAATGTTGATTTGCTGATGAAAAAAGACAGTCAATCGTGATGGCATCAGAGAGGAGTGGGCGGCAGGCAACTAACCGGGCGCGGGTTCGTAGCATTTCTGTCAAATACGCTGCTCTATCCTATGTCAGATGATAATTTTGCGAATGAGCCTATAAGCCTATCTCCGAAAGTGTTGTCTCACATAAATTGGTGAGCGCCTGCAAGACTCAATAAAATGCGCCAGGCTGAAACCGCAGCGAAAACTTTTTCCAAGGGTAAAACGACCATCTGAAAGTTATTATCAGGCAATCCTACAGGGGCAATTATTAACTGTTGAAAGTTATATAACCCCAATTTACGGCTATCTCATTTCATCCTGAGTTGCCCGGAAGACCTCATTACGGCTGTCGGGATCGCCAATTCCATGAGGTAAAAAATCACATAAACAGGTGATTGTATCGAGAGGCGAATTGGATTACTTACTTATAGTGAGGAATAACCAAGCGCCACGCCAGCGAATCAAAGCGAGCGCAACGTGATGCCGTAAGTCGAAACATAGGGAGTCACCGAATCATAAGAAGGGCGAGGGGAAAATATATGAACAGAGGACAGCGTGATTGGCGAGGAATGTTACTGGCAGTGGTTCTTTTACTTCTGCTCAATGGTATGAGTTTTGGGCAAACAACGCAATTCACTTATCAGGGCAAACTCGTTGTCAGCGGCGCACCCGCTAATGGGACTTTCGATTTTCAATGCAAACTCTTTGATGCTCTCAGCAATGGCAATCAGGATGGCGTCACGCTGACGCTCGAAGATGTGCAAGTGACCAACGGCATCTTTGTCGTCACTCTTGATTTTGGCTCAGGGAGCTTTCGAGGATTGGATCGCTTTTTGGATATAGGCGTAAGAGATGGCTCAGACACCGGGGCGTTTACGGCGTTGACACCTCGCCAACAGGTTACCTCAACACCTTACGCTATTATGAGCCTGAATGCCGGAAATGCCTCGACTGCTAATTCCCTTTCGGCTGCCTGCATTGGTTGTGTCACCAGCAACCAAATTGGTAGCGTCAACGGCGGCACGATTACTGGCACGATTCCGGTTGCCAGCGTTCCGGCAGGCAGCGCCAATTACATCCAGAACACGACAACGCAGCAAGCCACAAGCAATTTCAACATTAGCAGCACAGGCAAAGCCAACATCTTTGACGCGACAGCGCAATATAACCTCAATGGTGTTCGTATCCTCAGCAATGCCGGTGCAAACAATCTTTTTGCCGGAGTCGGAGCGGGAGCCGTCAACAGCGGCGGTCAAAATACTTTCTTTGGGGCAAGCGCCGGACAGTCGAATACCACCGGCAGCAGCAATTCTTTCTTTGGCAGAAACGCCGGGGCTTCCACAACTACAGGTTTCGGCAATGCCTTTTTCGGCGCAGCGGCGGGCAATGCCAACAGCATTGGCTCGGAAAATACTTTTGTCGGGGCATCGGCAGGCACATCGAATACCACAGGGAATTTCAATGCTTTCTTTGGCGCAAATGCCGGTTTTCTCAACACCACCGGCACAGAGAACGCTTTCTTTGGCAGAAGCGCCGGACAAGCGAACACCGCAGGCACAAACAATTCGTTTTTCGGAGCCAACGCCGGATTGTCGAATACGATTGGCGGCAGTAACTCATTTTTCGGCAAGGCGGCGGGCGCGACCAACTCGACAGGAAGCAGCAATTCTTTCTTTGGGGTTCAGGCAGGGGTAGCCAATTCGCTAGGTTCCAGCAACTCATTCTTTGGCAACTCGGCAGGAGCCGCTAACACAGTTGGCATCAGCAATGCGTTCTTCGGCAATCAGGCAGGCGCAGCCAACACCACAGCAAACGGCAATTCGTTCTTCGGCGCTTCTGCCGGTATGGCAAACACCATCGGAACCGATAACTCCTTCTTTGGCAAAGATGCCGGGGCGGCAAACACCGACGGAAATCACAATTCTTTCTATGGAACAAGCGCCGGAGCAGCCAACACTACAGGGGATGATAATGCCTACTTCGGTTATATCGCAGGAGCCTTAAACACGACCGGTATACGCAATGCGTTCTTCGGTTTTGGAGCGGGGCGCAGCAACACTACCGGCAACTATAACGCTTTCTTCGGTTATACGACGGGATACGACAACTCCACTGGATTATTTAACGCCTTCTTCGGTCATGCAACTGGGTCAAGAGCAACTACCGCAAGTAGCAACTCTTTCTTTGGCTCTAATGCAGGACACGACACCACAACTGGGAGCAATAATGTATTCGTCGGAGGCGGTACGAGTTTCAGCGCCGCAGGCAATCAGAATACGACAGGCAGCAGTAATACATTCGTTGGCTACGCTACAGGAACAGAAAATATCTCCGGCAATTTCAACACGGCGATTGGCGCGGGCGCTGGTGTAGGGGCTGAAGACCTCACCTTCGCCACCGCCATAGGCGCGAATGCAACCGTTTCACAGAGTAATACCGTTGTCCTCGGCAGGGGCAGCGACACAGTGCGCGTACCGGGTAAGCTCAATCTTTCCACTCTCGGCGCGGCTGGCTCAATTTCGCTTTGCCATAATGCCGCTAAAGAAATTGCCACTTGCTCGTCCAGCTTGCGCTACAAGACCGATGTGCAAACATTCACCGGCGGCTTGAACCTCATCAACCGCCTGCGCCCGATTACCTTCACATGGAAAGACGGCGGCATAAAAGATATTGGCTTCGGCGCTGAAGAGGTTGAGAAAGTCGAACCACTGCTGACTTTCCGCAATGCCAAAGGTGAAATCGAAGGCGTGAAGTACAGTCAAGTAAGCGCCGTGCTGGTCAATGCCATCAAAGAACAACAATCGCAAATCCACTTACAACAGGCACAACTTAACCAGCAGCAAAGCGAGATTGAGATGTTGAAGCGGCTCGTTTATCAACGTCTCTCAAAAGCGACTTCTCGCAAAGCATCTTCAAGGAGGGCTGCACAATGAACTTTGTATTTCAAGTTCCGCGCATAATGCTCAGGTTGACGAGGATAATCAGAACTAAACACTTATTGGCTCCGGCATTCCTCCTGATCTGGTTAGCTGGCGTGGGTGCGGCATTTGGGCAGACGACGCAATTTACCTATCAAGGGAAATTGAGCGATAACAGCGCCCCTGTCAATGGCTCCTATGACTTCGTTTTTACCCTCTGGGATGCTGCCGCAAACGGTAATCAAATCGGCTCCCTCGTGGCGCTGCAAAATACGCAAGTGGTCAATGGCATCTTCACTGTCCAGCTTGATTTCGGCGCGGCGGCTTTCAATGGCGCGGCTCGTTATCTGGAAATTACGGTCAAACTCTCTGGCAATCCGGCTAGCCTGCCGACCCTGCTTACGCCTCGTCAACTCGTCACCTCAACACCCTATGCCATCAAGAGTCTTGGAGCCGTGAGCGCCGATTCGTTGTCGGTGGCGTGCGTCAATTGCATCACCAGCAATCAGATTGCCAGTGTCAATGGCAGCGCCGTAACAGGGACAATTCCCGTTGCCAGTGTACCGGCAGGAAGTAGTGATTACATCCAGAACACCATCAGCCAACAACCGTCAAGCAATTTCAATATCAGCGGCACGGGTAAAGCCGATACCATAGATGTAGCGACACAGTACAACATCGGCGGCTTACGCATCCTCAGCAATGCCGGAAGCAATAATCTCATTGCCGGAACCAATGCCGGGTCAGTGAACACAGGCGGCAGCAATGCCTTCTTTGGCACACAAGTCGGTCAAAACAATACGACCGGCAGCAACAATTCGTTCTTCGGAAGTGTCGCCGGACAAGCCAATACGACTGGCTCCTTTAATGCCTTTTTCGGTACTCAAGCTGGAAAAGCCAACACCTCCGGCGGCAGCAATGCCTTCTTCGGCAATGCGGCTGGCTTCTCGAACACCACTGGTGGTGGCAATGCCTTCTTCGGCAGTTCGGCAGGAAAAGTCAACACCACTGGTAGTAGCAACGCTTTCTTTGGCTCCCAGTCTGGCGCCTCGAATACAACCGGACAACAAAATGCTTTTTTCGGCGGCGGGGCTGGCTTGTTTAATACCACCGGCTTTCAAAACGCCTTCTTTGGCGCTTCGGCTGGACAATCCAACACTACTGGCTTTTACAATTCATTCGTCGGTTATCAGGCTGGAGTCTCTAACACTACCGGACAAGATAATGCTTTCTTTGGCACGTTTGCCGGTATCACGAATAGCACTGGCGGCAGCAACGCCTTCTTCGGTAAAGCGGCTGGCTCCTCAAATACTACCGGCGCTAATAACACCTTTATCGGCTTTGAAGCGGACTTCAATGGCTTTAATTCAACGGGCAATAATAACACGCTGCTTGGCTCTAATACCCAGGTCAATTCCGGCATCAGTAACGCCACTGCCATCGGCGCGAATGCCTCCGCCACGCAGAGCAACTCGCTAATTCTCGGTTCCATCAATGGCGTCAATGGCGCAATGGCTGATGCCAAAGTCGGCATCGGCACCACTGCGCCCACAGCCAGCTTGCACGTCATTGCGAAGTCGGCTAGTGCGACAGACAACACCGCCCGCTTTGCTGCTTCTAGCATCGGACCCAACACCAGTCACATCCACTTTGGCGCGACCGGCGATTGGGTCATTCGTTCCGCCGCCAGCAGCGGCAATATCATCCTGCAAGACTCAGGCGGCAACGTCGGCATTGGTACATCCGCGCCCCTTGCCAAACTCCATGTCAACGGTCTTCTCCGCTTAGATTCTCTTGGTTCGTTTGGCACAATCCCGATTTGCGGCAACAGCATAGGGCAAATCTCATATTGTTCTTCATCGCGGCGCTACAAGACTAACATCGCCGGATATGCGGGGGGCTTGAATCTCCTCAACCGCCTGCGTCCTGTTACTTTCGACTGGAAAGACAGCAAAATGCGCGACTTCGGCTTCCTTGCTGAAGAGGTTGCCGAAGTTGAACCGCTGCTTGTTATACATAACGATAAAGGCGAGATTGAAGGCGTTAAGTACAGCCAAATCAGTACCGTGCTGGTCAATGCCATCAAAGAACAGCAAGCGCAAATCGAAGAACAAACCAGACAACTGAAAGCGCAAAACCAGACGATAGAAGCATTGAAGAATCTCGTCTGCGCGACGAATCCGACAGCCGAGATTTGCAAGAAAAATTGAAGATTAGCGGCACTTCATCGAGCAACTTTATTACAGTATCCAACTTCTTGGGCGGCAGTCAGATGTTAAGCAGTACTATAGGTAATATAGGATGCAGGACAGGGAAAACGACTGCCGCTCACGCTCTCTTTAGCGCCAGCGCCAACGAAACAACCGCTTGTCGTCTTACTGCCATCACTGTTCAAGACAAAGCCCAATATGAGAGTTATTGATTTTCACTTTTACTTAAAGTACAGCTCTTTTTATGAAGCTCTATGCTCCTCGTTTGGTCGCGTGGCGACATCGTGAATTTAGCCGTGTTTTTCAAAGCACGGTTGAAATAATGGCGGCGCATCCGCGTCGCGTCAGCGACGATTGATTCGGGTTTCGTGTCAAATTCAGTCGTCGCTACGCGACGCGCTGGCTTTATGGCTGCGGTTCCGGGCGTTAAAACAATCCGGCTAAACTCATAAAGTCGCTACGCGACAGAGCGAAGTTGTACATTAGAACTCATCCCAAAACCTCAAAAAGACCAAGAATGAAGGCTTCAAATAAGGTTTTGGGATAGCTTCTGGGCATTTCTACCTTTTGCATTCTGCTTCTTGCCATAGCGGTTTAGTTGCCGAGTTCGGCAAGCATAATATTGCTGGTGTTATGGTCGTATTGGGCGTAGAGAATCGTTTTACCATCGGCGGAGGCGCTCAAACCCAGACAATCTAAAATCGCAGCCCTGTCAGTCGTGGCAAGCTCGCGGATTTGTCTGGTAGCGAAATCGAAAAACTTGATTTTGTAAGGCGGTTGGTCGGCGCGGGCGATGAATAAAATACCATTGCCCATGATTGTCCATGAATGCCGGTAGCCAGCTTCTGCGAGTTCGGGGACTGGCATTTCGTCAGAGGTTGCGGCGCTGAGGGTTGTCGAAACCCGCCACAGTCCGAAGCTATTGAACTCTTTTGAATAGTAAATCCATTTGCCGTCAGGCGCGGGCGCAGCTTTTATCGCCCCCTGCCGGGTGATTTGCACAGCTTCGCCACTACCGTCGGCAGGCATTCTCCAAATCTGGTCTTCGCCGGTGCGGTTCGAGTTAAAATAAATCCATTTGCCGTCGGCGCTCCAGTCAGGCAAAAGGTTACTTCCCGCATCCATCGTCAACCGTTGCGGCGTACCGCCGCCTTCGATTGCAACGACGAAAATATCTGAGTTGCTATCGGCACGTCCTTCGTAAACGATGCGCGTACCGTCAGGCGAAAAACGCGGTGTGCCGACCAAGTACCTCGAATCGGTCAACTGTCGCAGATTTTTGCCGTTTGCATCCGCCAACCAAGCCTCGTTTTTTCCCGAACGGTTCGAGCGAAAAACGACTCTTGAGGCGGCGGGCAAAAGGTGCGGAAAATCTTCACTGTAGGTTGAAGTGATGAAACCGTTTGCCGACTCACGCGCCAGCAACCGCCGGATGTCCGAGTGCAGCGTGTTTTCAACGAAAGCAAAGGTTTTGCCGTTAGGAGAAACGGCAAGATTGGTGATGTCCCTGCCGCCCGTCGCCACTAATTCCGGTTCGCCGCCGCTTGCTGCCACACGCCAGATGTTTGACCGGCTGCTTTGACGAAAGGAAACGAAAAATAGCTGCCGCCCGTCGGCGCTCCATGCCAGACTGTGAATTACTGCCCGGTCAAAAGTTATCTGTCGCGGTTCGTTGCCGTTGTCTCCATTTGTCGGAACAGCGAATAGATCGTGGGTGTTCCCGGCAGAGACACGCACAAACGCCAGACTTTTGCCATCGGGCGCAAAGCGCGGCGTGGTTTCACCGATGAATTCGGCGGGCGCGGTTAGACGACGGCGCTCGCCGGTTTTCAACTGCACAAGATGAATGGCGTGCGGCTTGCCCGGTGCGGAATCGGCGGTGTCAACGACGGCTATGGTCTGCCCGTCAGGCGCGAATGAAATGCTGCCAAAACCGGAGAACAGCCGACAGACGCGACGTTCTGCGCCGCCGAGAGCCGGAATCAATACGACTTCGCCGTGCGTTTTGAGGTCGCGGACGAAGGCAATATGCGAGCCGTCAGGCGAAAAGGTCGGGTAGTGTTCATTGAATTCGTTAGTGGTCAGACGGATGGGGTCGCCCGCGCCAAGCAGTTGCAGGTAGATGTCGCCAGTGTCGCCTTCGCCACCGTTCCATGAAAATACCAGTTGTTTGCCGTCAGGCGAAAACGCCGGAGTGTTTTCGCGTCCTACCGAGCCGGAGAACGGCTTGACATTCATCACCAATGAAAGTTTTGGTTTGCCGCGATGGATGTATGTTTGATAGACCACAACTGCGATAACCGCCGCCATTGCCAAAACACCCAAGGCAAGCCAAACCCGTTGCGGCTTGCGGGTTGTGGATGGCAGAAGCAGTTTTTGAGCTTGCGGTTGTGAATCTTCGACATTGATTATCTTCAAGTCGCTGTTGTTTTCAATCTGTACGCTGCCATCGGTTGAAACCGTTTCCTCAATGCGAATGCGAGTCAGGGTTTGCTCTTCGATGATGGTTTCCGGCACATCGCTCATCGTCACGGGAGCTGTAAAACGATAACCGCGTTTGGGGACGGTTTCGATAAAACTTTCATTACCGTTATAGCTGAGTTTTTTCCGCAGCCAGGAGACGTTTCGCATTAGCGTCTCTTCGTTGACATAAACATCCTTCCACACCGCTTCCAGCAGCGCGTCTTTGCCGACCACATCTCCGGCGTTTTCAACCAACGTCAGCAGCACTTCAAACTCTTTCGGAGTCAACGCCACCGTCTCGCCGTCGCGTAAAAGGCGATGATTATGAGTATCCAGACGATACGCGCCGAAATTGTAAAAACGTTTATTCACCGCATTTAACTGACTATCCAAAAAATATCCGATAAGAATCCGGGTTTTTTCAGGACTTTTTTTTGCTGAAAGTTTACGTTTGCTCCTGTCAGTTGGAAGCAGCATTTGAAACGATTTGAATTTTAGCCGAGAAACAATGGAAATCAAACGCACCATTGAAATTTTTGTGGAGACCAGGCGGCGAATCGTCGTGCGCCAGCCGGAAGCGACAGAACAAGTCGTTTGCCCGGACTGCAATGAAGCGATGATTGGCGTCGAAGCGGCGGCGGCGCTATACAGCATCAATCACCGAACGATTTACCGATTGATTGAAAACACAGCAGCGCATTTTGCCGAAACCGAAGCGGGCGCAGTGATGCTTTGCCCGTCGTCGCTGGTGGCGCTGTTGGGCGACGATGCAGGACAACTGCCCGCCGCCGAATCAACTTCGTAGCGCCGCCGAGAAGCTGGATTCGTCCAAACCGCCTGTCACCGACAGACAAATTTTTCCGGTTGTGGGAATTAAGATGAACAAAATTCAACTCACCCTTTTATCGCTTGCCTTACTGCTTGTCGCCTTGACGCACCCGACGCAGGCGCAAACCACTGTCTTTACTTATCAAGGTCGCTTGACTGACTCGCAGACACCAAACGGCAATGGCGCTTACATCATGGAATTTCGTTTGTTCGCACAGGAGTCGGGCGGCACGGCGATTCAAACCCTGACCGATCTTCCCGTGACCGTTACCAGTCAGCAGCGGTAACGACCCGTTATTGAAAGGTCAAGTAACTGTTGCGGTCATCAGAAAATAAGCCAGCCGAAACACGCCTTGATGTGTCGGAACAAATCAGGCGACGAGATTAACGCAATTGAATTTTGAGGAGTGAATCATGAAACAGAAAATGAATATCGCGCCGATGTCGCGCACGGCCTTGTGGTTGAGTTACCTCTTGCTGATCGGCTTCTCAGCAGCGCAAGCGCAGACTTCGGCGTTTACCTATCAAGGACGTTTTACCGATACGACCGTCTCTCAACCGACCAACGGCACGTACAATATGCAGTTCGCTTTGTTTGACGCCGCCACCGACGGCAATCAAGTCGGCGCGACCCTCACTAACGCCACTGTACAAGTGACCAACGGCATCTTCACCGTATCGCTTGATTTCGGGGCAAGCAGTTTCGCCGGAGCCGCACGGTTTCTGGAGGTTCGCGTCTTTTCAACGACCACCAGCGCCTATGTTGTGCTGACACCGCGCCAGCCGATAACCAGCACTCCCTATGCGATACGCTCGCTTACTACGGCGACAGCCGACAATGCTCTGGCAGTCGGCGGCACCGTGGCGGCAAACATCATCAAAGAAGGCGATGCGCGATTGAGCGACAGCCGCACACCCATAGCCGGAAGCACGAATTATATTCAAAACCAAAACGCGGCGGCGCAACCATCAGCGAACTTCCACATTGAGGGGATAGGCACAGCAAATATCTTTAACGTGCAGACCGGATTCAATTTTGGCGGACAGCGATTTCTAAGCGGCGCAGGAACGAACAATATTTTCGCGGGTCGTGGCGCGGGCAGCGCGAATACAACGGGCGCAGACAATTCGTTTTTCGGATTCAATGCAGGACTTAACAACTCGACGGGCGGCTCTAATTCCTTCTTTGGTCGCAACTCTGGCGGGTTGACGACGAGCGGCAGCTATAATACATTCATCGGTAATGATGCCGGTCTCGGCAATGACAACTCTAACTACAATACGGCGGTCGGTTACAGCGCCGCGTTTTCCGCAACTGGCTTGACACACGCGACCGTCATTGGCGCGGACGCGATTGCTTCCGACAGCAACTCGGTAGTTTTGGGCAGAAGCGCCGATACAGTGCGCGTACCGGGCAAGCTGAAAGTGATTGGCGAAATTTCTTCAGCGACAATTGACGCGCCCGGCACGGACAACATTTTTGTCGGCAATCAATCTGGCGGGCTGAATACGACCGGAACTAAAAACTCATATCTCGGCGCGACTTCCGGGTTAGGCAACATGACAGGCAGCTATAACTCCGCCGTCGGCTTCAATGCCGCATTTCTCGCTAACAATCTGAATTACGCCACCGCCATTGGTGCATATGCAACCGTCTCGACCAGTAACACGATTGTTTTGGGACGCAGCAACGGCAGCGACGCCGTGCAGATTCCTGGCAATCTCAGTGTCGCCGGAACCTTCACTGGCAACATTAATGGCGCGAGTTTCACCAACCTAAATGCCTCAAACATCACATCAGGAACGCTCGACAGTGCGCGGCTTGGGATTGTCCCCATAGCCAACGGTGGCACCGGCAGCACAACGCAGAACTTTGTTGATTTGACGACGGCGCAAACCATTGCCGGCAACAAGACGTTTTCCAATACACTAACGGGCAACAGCATCAATGCGACGACGCTTTCGGGCAACATCGTCAACACCGCAACCCAATACAACATCGGCGGCGATCGCGTGTTCGGCGTGTCTGGAACGCAGTTTAATACGTTTCTCGGTTTGAGAACCGGCTTGCTAATCACCAGCGGCACACAAGATGTTTTTGTTGGTGAAACCGCAGGCTTATCCAATACGACCGGCTCACGCAACTCTTTCGTCGGCGTCGAAGCCGGACATTTTAACGACACTGGCACAAACAACTCATTTTTTGGTTATCGCGCCGGATATAATAACTCTTTGGGCAGTTACAACACTCTTATCGGCGCGGAAGCCGAAGTCACTACAGGTGATCTAACCTATGCCACTGCCATCGGTGCGGGTGCGATTGTCTCGGCTAACAGCACGATAGTTTTGGGCAGGGCGGCGGATGCCGTGCAGATTCCCGGTAATCTGAGCGTCGCCGGAACCATTACCGGCAATATCAATGGCGCGAGTCTGACAAACCTGAACGCCTCAAACATCACATCAGGAACCCTTGCCGATGCGCGGCTGTCATCGAATGTCGCCACGCTCTCCGGTACACAGACATTCACCGGAGCAAAAACCTTTTCCGGCGGCATCAACGGCAATGGTTCAGGCTTAACCAACCTGACGGCGGCAAATCTGACTGGCATCGTTCCTATTGCTAATGGCGGCACAGGTTCGGCGACACAGAATTTTGTGGATTTGACCACTACACAAACTGTCGGTGGCGCAAAAACCTTTACAGGCGGCATTAGCGGTAGCGGTTCAGGATTGACCAATCTGAACGCCTCGAACATCACATCAGGAACGCTCGCTAATGCGCGGCTTGGGATTATCCCAATAGCCAATGGTGGCACCGGCAGCGCAACACAGAACTTTGTTGATCTAACGACGGCTCAAACCATCGCCGGCAACAAAACTTTTTCGGCAACAATTTCGGGCGATGTAATAAATGCCACAACAATTTCGGGCAACGTAATCAACTCGGCGACGCAATATAACATCGGCGGCGCTCGGGTTTTCAGCATCAGTGGAGCCGGTAACACTTTCGTGGGTTTCAGCGGAACGGCAAACACGGCAGGGCAGTTCAATGCTTTTCTCGGCTCTCGCGCAGGCAACAGCAATGTGACGGGCAGTAATAATTCGTTTTTCGGCGCTGATGCAGGGTTTCTGACGACGGGCGGCGATAATGCCTTTTTCGGCACGCAAGCCGGAAAGACAAATACGACGGGCAGTTTCAATACCATCATCGGCAGAGATGCTGATGTCAGTACGGGCAATCTCTCCTTCGCCACCGCTATTGGCGCGGGGTCGGTTGTCTCGACCAGCAACACGATTGTTTTGGGGCGCAACGCCGGTTTAGACGCAGTGGTGATCTATGGGTTAGGCATTGGCGGTTCGACGCAACTTTGCCGCAACGCCAGCAATGTTATCTCCGCCTGTTCATCTTCCTTGCGCTACAAAACTAATATCGCGCCATTCAATTCCGGCTTGAATGTAGTCAACCGTTTGCAGCCCATTACCTTCGATTGGAAAACTGGTGGACTGCGCGATTTAGGCTTGGGCGCGGAAGATGTCGCGGCAATCGAACCATTGCTTGTCACCTACAACAAAGACGGACAAGTAGAAGGCGTGAAATATGACCGCATCGGCGTTGTTCTCGTCAACGCGGTCAAAGAACAACAGGCGCAAATCGTTCGACAGCAACAGCAACTCGACGCCTTAAAGAAGATTGTCTGCCTCGATCATCCGGGCGCAGAAGTCTGTAAATAAGGCGTTTTTTGATAATGCGTAATTTTCTGGTAGCAATTTGCCGGCGGGTGTGCTATGATGACGTTCCCTGTCCTGCTAATCTACCTTATAATTACCTTTCATACAATCTAGTTGTATCCCTCTGGGGGAGGAATCTCCATGAAAGTCTTTTCTACGTCTTTGACACGGCGGCTCGTCCTGACCTTTTTCGCGTTGTTCGTCTGCTGCGTCTATGCTTCGCTCGCCTTTATGCAGCAACAGGGCGGTCCCTATGTCCTCAATCCGACAGTCGTAGCCGGTGGCGGCGGCACAAGCACAAATGGCACAACACGGCTTGACGGCACTATCGGGCAGAGCGCCCTAGGGCTTTCCAGTGGCGGTTCCTTCTCACTAAATGCGGGATTCTGGCAGGCGGCATCGCCTTGCGGCACTTCGATCTCCAATCAACCTACCGCTTCATCCAAATGCGTCGGTTCTTCGGCAACTTTCTCCGTCGTAGCTTCGGGATCAAGCCTGACCTATCAATGGCGCAAGGGCGGCGTAAACCTTAGCAACGGCGGCAACATCTCCGGCGCAACCTCGCCGACATTGACCATTAACCCCGTCGGCACAGGCGATGCGGCAAACTACGATGTGGTTATCGGTAGCGGCTGCGGCAATGTCAACTCCAATGCCGTCGCCTTGACGGTCTTCGACTATCAACTCTCTTCAATGAGCCAGAACTTCCCCGACACCGGCGGCTCAAACAGCGTCAATGTCATCACCAATGCGATTTGCAACTGGACGGCAGTCTCGAATGACGCCTGGATTACCATTAACTCCGGGACACCGGGAACCGGCAACGGCACAGTTGGTTACACGGTTGCCGCCAACACCGGCGCGGCACGCACCGGAACCATGACGATTGCCGGATTGACCTTTACAGTCAATCAATCTGCGCCAACCGCCATTGACCTGATTACCTTTGCGGTTTCGCGGTACGATAACGGCGCGTTCATCGAATGGCAGACCGGCATGGAGGTCAATAATCTCGGCTTCAATATCTACCGCGAAGAGAATGGCAAACGCGAACTGGTAACGAAACAACTGATTGCTGGTTCGGCGCTCACCGCCGGTTTGTCGTTACGCTCCGGCATCGCTTACTCGTGGTGGGACAGCAGCGCGAGTCGCACTGCCGCGTACTGGCTCGAAGATATAGATTTGAACGGGCAGACGACATGGCACGGTCCGTTTTATGCCAAACAGGTTGGCGGTACGCCGCCTGCCAGAAGTCAGGCGGCAACTCTCAGCCGACTCGGCGCAGTCGCTCAGAATGATACAACCAGAGTGGTTGAAAGAACGGCTACGCTGGCTCCGGTTTCGCCGCAACAAACCGCCGTTCAGAGTACGCTGGCGAAACAGGCGGCAGTTAAGATTGCCGTCAACCGCGAAGGCTGGTATCGCCTGTCGCAGAAAGAACTGGTCGCCGCCGGTTTGAACGCCAATGTCGAAGCGCGGCTGTTGCAACTCTTCGCCGACGGGCGCGAACTTCCCATCATCGTCAACACTGGCAAAGACGGGCGTTTTGCCGACTCTTCCTCCATCGAATTTTACGGGCTTGGCATAGACACGCCTTCTACTGAGGCACGCACTTACTGGCTCACACAAGGCAGTCAGGAAGGGAAACGCATTCAGATTCAAAGGGGAGAAGGCGTGTCTTCATCTTCCGCTTCGTTCACGCAGACGGTTGAACGGCGCGACCGCAGCATCTACTTTGCGGCGCTCTTAAACGGCGACAAAGAGAACTTCTTCGGCGCTGCCGTCGCTTCGCAACCGATTGACCTGAACCTCAATCTACGGAATCTGGCGGCAGGCGCGGACGCTACGATTGACCTGTCGCTGCAAGGCGTCACGCAACAACCGCATCGCGTTCTCGTGCAGTTGAACGGCGTCAATCTCGGCGAAGCGCTGAGCCTCGGGCAGGAGAACAAATCCGCCAGCTTCACTGCGCCTGCCAACCTCTTGCGCGACGGCGCAAACACCCTGCGTCTGGTTGGACAAAATGGCGGCGCGGATGTCTCGCTCGTGGATACGATTCGCGTCAGCTATGCGCATAGTTTCAGGGCTGCCGACGATGCTCTGCGCTTCACTGTGCCGGGACGCGAAGCCGTAACCGTGACTGGCTTTACGGCAAGAACGATTCGCGTCTTTGACATCACGGATAGCGATAATCCGCGTGAAGTGGCGGGCAAAGTTGTCGAGCAGAAAGACGGTTTCGGCATCACCGTCGCCGCCAATGAAAATGGCAATCGCACCTTGTTGGCGACGACTGAAGCGCAGATGAAGCGCCCGCTTTCTGTGAAAGCCGATGAGCCGTCATCGTGGCGCAGCACAACGAATGCCGCCGATTTCGTTATCCTCGCGCCGCGTCAATTCTTCTCTGCCCTCGAACCGCTACGGGCAGCGCGACAGGCGGGCGGCTTGCAAACCGTTCTCGTTGACATTGCCGATGTCTATGATGAATTTAACTTCGGCAATAAAGCGCCGCAGGCAGTCAAAGACTTCCTCAACTTCGCCGCCAAGAACTGGCAGACCAAGCCGCGCTTTGTCATGTTGACGGGCGATGCTTCGTATGATGCAAAGAACTATCTCGGCTTGGGCGACCATGATTTAGTTGCAACCAAGTTACTGGATGCGACCTATCTGGAAACCGCAAGCGATGAGTGGTTCACCGATTTCGACAACGATGGCGTCGGCGAACTGGCTACGGGTCGGCTGCCGGTACGCACGGCGGAAGAAGCGGCGCTGGTGGTCGGCAAACTGCTTCGCAGCGATGCGGCAAAGACCCCGGATTCGGCGTTGCTCGTCGCTGACCGCAACGAAGGCTACGACTTTGAAGCGGCAAGCGCGGGACTAAGAACGCTCCTTGAGCCGCGTTTGCGGGTTGACGAGGTGCGACGCGGGCAACTGCCGCTTGACGAGGCGCGACGACAACTCTTTGCAGCGTTGGCAAGAGGCGAAAAACTGGTCAACTACATGGGACACGGTTCGGTCAATCAGTGGAACGGGCAATTACTGAACGCCGACGAAGCGCGGAACCTGACTAATGACAGCCTGCCGGTCTTTACCTTGATGAACTGCCTGAACGGCTATGTCGCCGATGCGACGCTGGAATCGTTGGGCGAAGCCTTATTGAAAGCCGAACGCGGCGGTGCGGTTGCTGTGTGGGCATCGTCAGGGTTGACGACTCCGGCAGAACAGGCGGTAATGAATCAGGAATTCTACCGTCTGGCGCTGAACAAAGACGCTCGCGGCGTCACGGCAACACTGGGCGAAGCGGCGCAGCGAGCCAAAGCGGTGATTCGCAATACTGACATCCGCCGCACCTGGATACTGCTTGGCGACCCGACGCAGCGATTGAAATAGTTTGTCCCCACTACTGAGGCGATGCCGGTCGAAGCAAACAACTGGCATCGCCTCTGCCTTTCTCTCTCCGCCGCAGAAACCATTGAACCGCTTTTCCAGCTATAGTATCTTGGCGTTGTATATCTATAAATCGCCCCGCTGCAACAAAGAGAGTGACGCCATCGCTAATAAGGTTTTAGAAGTCATCCGTGAAGGCAAAGCGCCGCCAGCAGCAAAACTCGCCGCCGCTAAGGGACTCTTCCCGCTCTCCAATGAGGAGATGCTCGAAGTCCTCGTGACTCTCGGCAATGATGCTGACGCGGAGATTCGCCAGACGGCGGCGGCAACGCTCGACACAATGGACGGTTATGCCTATGCGTCGCTGGCAGCAGACCCAAACGCTCCTGCCAATGTCCTGGGGTTTCTTTGTCTGTGGCAAAATTCGCCGCGCCCGATTCGGGAAGCGACCATCTTAAATCGCACCACTCCCGATGCGGCGCTTGCTCGTTTGGCGGTTATCAGCCAGGACGCTGCTATCGTTGAAGCAATCTCTCTCAAACAGCAGAGCCTCATTGATTGCCCGGACATTATTGAGGCGATTCTGCATAATCCGGTCAGTTCGCTGGAAGCGCAACGCCGCGTTACGGAAGCCCGCGAAGAGTTTTTTGAAAAGCGATTTGGCGTTCAAATGGTTGCCGAAGAGAGGCGTGTGCAAGCGGAAGCCGCCGCCGCCAAATCCGCCAAAGAGATTTTCATTGACAGTCTCGATGATCTGGTGCGGCTTGGTTTGATTGATGAGACGGCTGACCTCGTAGACGATTCGCTCATTGAAGAGTATGAAGCCGAAGTCGGTTTTTTGGATGAAGCCAGACCGCAGCCGGAAGAGCAGATTGATTATGAAGCGATCATTGGCGAAGTGTTGCACGACGAGGATGAATATGAGAACAAAACGCCCGCCGAACGCAAAGCGATGTTTCAGATGATTGCCCTGATGAGCATTAAAGAGCGCGTTCTGCTCGGCATGAAAGGCACCCGCGAAGCCCGCATGATTCTGGTGCGTGACCCGAATCGTCTGGTTGCCAGTTCGGTGCTTCGCAATCCGCGTTTGACGGAGCAGGAAGTCGAAAGCATTTCCACCATCAGGGCGTTGCCGGAAGAGGTCTTGCGCTTGATTGCCATGAATCGCGCCTGGACGCGCTCCTATCTGGTGATTCACAATCTGGTAAAGAACCCGCGCACGCCGATTGCCATGAGTCTCAATTTCCTCAACCGCATTCAGACCCGCGACCTTCGCAACCTGGCTTCCAATAAAAATATCCCGGATGTCATTCGCACGATGGCGAATCGGATGTATCTCAAGCGTAGTGGCACATAAGATAAACGCACGGCGAAATTTCAATTCACCTTTCCCGCTTCTGGCATATCCATTGCTGATTAGTTGTTTGTTCGTATAGGCGAAGTCTCTTGCTCAAACCAGTCTCAACTTTATGCGTGGTGCAACCGTATGCTGCTGCTGCTGCTGGAAGTCTTGCTGCTTTTCATCATTCTCCTTGCTTTCCTCAAAATAAAGCAACGCGAAGCCTTGCAGGTGCGTCGCCAACAGGAACGGCAGGCGTTCACTCGTAGTCTGCCGGTGCAGATTGTTTGCGGCGATTGCATGGGCGATGAGATGTCGCCGCGTCGCACCTTTCTCGGAATGTATGAACGCTGCTCGCGTTGCGGCGGCAATAGTTACGTGCTGGCGTCGGCGCTGGCAGCCAACGTGCGCCTCTATCAACTGTTTCAAGCCCTGCAAATGCATAGTGCAACCAACGATTCCCGCGTCGTCTCGATGGAAGAACACCGTGCCACACGCGATGACAGAAATCGCAAAATCGCCGTCTGACTAATCGGTAATCAAGTGAGTGGATAATCAGTAATCACTCGCTGTCTAACAAGTAGTCTTGCTGAAATTTTCGATACTCTTCCGGCGTGTCAACATCAATCAAAATGGCATCTTCTTCGATGTCAATGAACAAGGTGTGCGCCCGGTTGGCGTGAATCACTGGCTTGAGTCCGGTCCGCGGTTCGGCAGCCAGCGCCGCCTCACGCAGTTGCGCCGAAAAAAGTATCGGATGCCCATTCTTCTCGCCGAAACGAGGAATGGCGATTAACGGTTGCGCCGCTTCGTAAGCCGTAATGACGCGATTGATAAGCGACGTTGAAATGTGCGGCTGATCGGCGAGGGCGAGCAGATAAGCCGTAGCATCCGGTCGGGCGGCGCGAATGCCGCATTGCACCGACGACCCCATGCCGAGTTGATAGTTTTCGTTAAACGCGAGTTTCACCGGATAGCCGGTTAGCGCCGCCGCAACATCGGCCGCCCGATGCCCGGTGACGACAACCACTTCGGCAACCCGCGCCGCCAGTAAATTCTCTACACAACAGACGACAAACGGCTTGCCGCGATAGGACAGCAGTTGTTTGAACTCGCCCATGCGCCGCGATTCGCCCGCCGCCAGAAGAATTGCTGTAATTGCCGTCTGATTCATAAGTACAACCTCAACACAATTATAAAGCCCTAACGGTACAATGACAAGAGAAATTTTCAGCCGCGAATTATGCCAGTCAAAAGCGAGGTTTAGGAGGGTTACGGCAACGTCTGCCAAAGCAAATCTTGTCGGCTCAGTAGCTATGGGTTACGGTTCCGCTTTATCAGTGATTCACGCGACGGCATATTCGGTATAGGGTCTGAGTTTCGGATGCCGGAAACCGAGAACAATCTCATCTTTCCGAATACCCGCCGCTTCAAGGTCGGTAGCAATGCCGTCTTCAGTGTTGTCCTCCTGAATCCAGATTTTGCCATTGATAATTTCGAGATGCGCGACAACTCCGTGTTCGTTTCGCTCTTTGTTCCATCCAACGCAAAGCAACACATACTGATCTCTTTGGCGGTCAAAGGCGACGCGATTTTCCAGGTCGCCATAAGAATAGGGAATGCTTGCATAGTCGGTCAGAACCTTCTCAATAATCTCGCGGTATTGTTCTATTCTATCCATTGCAGAATTTCCTCTTTGTTTGAGTCGCATACCGGAAGTCACACAAAATTTGCAGAAATTTTTAGTCCTGTAAGGACGGCTGAAAATAGCTTGACTCATAAGACAATTCAGCCGTCCTTACAGGACTAAAAAATCGTGATACTCCATTTCCCGCCGATGAATCGGGCGGGCTATTTTCAGTCGCCCTGGCGGGCTAATGATTTTGTCGAACCCTCTACATATTCCGAGTACCGAACAAACCATCTGGCACAATTTTTATTCTAATCCTTCAAGCATCCATCTATCCATCTTAACGCTGCCGCTTCATCTTCTTCAATCGCTATCTCAACGCCCCGTTTGGCAGTTTCGAGCAACCGTTTTGCATCACGATGAGATTGAATCGCCGTGCGAATGACAGGTTGAATTTTATGTTGCATGGCAATTGCGCGGTCAGGCAGCTTAATTGCCAATAAATCTTCTTCCATAAAACGAGGATGATTTGACCCTGATTGACACCATTTCAAGATTTTTTGAACAGGCGTGGAGCGAAGATAGACCAAAAGCAATTCCGCACATACTGAATCGCTCTGCGGACGAAGCACGATAAATTCTGAGGAGCCGACACAGGTTGATTTTTCTTCGGTGTCAGCAATCGCAATCTCTTTGAGATAAGAGCGAAGACGGGAAATTAAGATGTCTCCGCGTTTGAAATAGTTTTTTGTGCTTCCCAATTCATAGATAGGCGCTGGCTCTTTTTCATCAAGAAAGAATTGTAGCGCATCGTTAAGATCGTAGTTTTGTACCAACTGTGCAGAGGGCGCTAGTAAGGGATTCAGAGTTTCATTCACCGAAATAAAGTGATGATGAATAGGCATTCCCGGCATCTTAGACAACCAATCAAGCACTTTCTGTTTTTCAGGATGATAATACTCCGCGTCAAGTCTGCCTGTGCTGCTGAAACTCTCTTTGAATGATTTAACGGCGACGTTTTCATCGGAAGGTTGCCAGTCCTTCAATCCCAGTTCTTCCAGCAAGAGCCTTTCGGCGTCGGCATATAAGGCTTTGCTCTGTTCGAGCTTTTGGTGTGCCGCTTTAATGATTGATTCGATATATAGCTGAAAGCTTTCAGAGGGATTTGGAATCAAATAATCTTTAATTGTTCCCAATGAATTATATTCAATTCCATTATTAGCGACACCTGCCAGTTTTTGAAAGGTGAAGAATTTAGTGGTCATAAAAGCATAAACAAAATATGTATTTATGCTTTTTAATCTCAAGCGAAACACAGAGCCATTAAAAATTGCTTTGCCAAAATCTTGTTGTATTAAAGATACGCCATCTGAATTTCCTATCGTTGCGCCTTTTACCAAAATTAAAATATCCCCTTTCTCCAATTGATATTTGGCACTGTAATAAGATTCAGGCACTTTTATTAACATCTCTAAATCCAATGATATTCCTCTAATATCTTTCCCTCGAATTAAGGGTAATCCCTCAAAAGTGTAATCTTCACTTTTTGGCAGAATTCCGTAAATGCCAGAAATTAGGTATTCTGACAGTTTTTTAGAAATTGGCTTTAGTTGTTCAAATAGTCTCAGGTTTTCTTTTTTGAAAAGCTCGCTATCAATTCTTAAGTCTCGATTGTCTTCTAAAAGTTTGCTTAATTTTAACTCAGTCGCTTCCAGCCCGTTTAATAAAGCCTTATACTTCGCTTCCTCAAACGGGCGGTTCAAAAAAAACTTAGCTTTTCCTTTTTTGCAAACTCAATAAACGCTTCGGCGATGCCGTCCTGCGTCAAGCCTTCGTGATTGAACAAGTCATGAGCAATTATCGGATGTCCCCACTGGTCGCGGACAAACTCCGCATCTTTCACCAGATACAGTTTATCGCCCGAATTGTCTTTTGCCGCCTCGCGTTGCGTCGCAAAAAAGATGTTGTAATCTTCCATATAGGGACAGAGTACGCCTTGCGTCGGGTCGTTGTTCCATTTTTGTACCAACAGCACACTCGTCTTTGTTCCCGTATGCGGTTTGAAGGTATTAGCATGCAGTCCGACAACGGCGAGGATGCGGCAACGCTCGGCGATAAATTCGCGGATGCGTTTGTCTGATGAATTATTGAATCTGCCTTGCGGCAGCACAATAGCCATACGCCCGCCCGGTTTGAGAAAATCGAGATTGCGTTCAATAAAGAGAGTATCGCGCCCGATTGCGGTCTCCGTCTTGCCGTTTGGTTTGCGCCCTAACTCATAACGCGAAATCATGCGGGACTCTTTAATATCGCCCGCAAATGGCGGATTTGCCATGAGTACATCAAACTTGAATCGTTTGAAGCTGTCTTTTTCGGCGCTAAGTCGCCGCAGCTTTTTGAATCCTGTGTGATAAATATCTATCCATTCCTGCTGGCTTGTTACTTCATCCCAGCGGTCATAATCAAGCGTATTCAGATGAAAGATATTCGTCTGTCCATCTCCGGCAATCAAATTCAGAGTACGGGCGACACGAACGCTCTTTTCGTCAAAGTCTATGGCGAAGACTCTATCGCGCACGTACCGGGTACAGCGCAATGGTTTATCTTCGAGCGTAAAGAGGTGACTGGTTTCGATGCCTTCATCTTCAAGTATCTGTTTCCAGACATGAAAGATGGCGTGAACTGTAAAACCGGCTGACCCTGCCGCCGTGTCAATCAGGTATTCGTCTTCGGTTGGATTGAGCATCTTGACGCACATATCAATGACATAGCGCGGCGTGAAGTATTGCCCTTTTTCGCCCTTTGAGGATTTATTGACGAGATATTCAAAGGCTTCGTCAATGACATCAAGGTTAGAATTAAAAAACTTGATATTCTGTAATGACGAGACACAGATAGACAGGTGCGAGCGCGTCAGATTGATCTTGGCGTCATCTGAAAAAACGCCGCCCCATTCTCGTTTAGCTTCATCAAAGAGGTTTTGAATTTTGTTCTTTAATTCGGCTTCGGTCTGTCCCGTGTTGCGAAATTCAAGAAGGCGTTTGCGGTTACGCGCTCCTTCAAATTCATCATAGAGCTTCGTAAAAATGAGCTTAAAGACCTCTTCAAAAACATCCACACCCGCATTCGCCAGCACTTCATCTTCCATCGCCAGCACGATGTCTTTCAACGATTTCTTTTCCGTCGTCAGCTTATCATTTGCTACCAATTCATCAATCGTAAAGCGTTCGCTGATGATGTCCGCGAGGCTTTGCCTGACATTGGGAATATCTGTCAGGTCTTCAAAATAGTTCGGGTCTTTGCGGTGGTAATAGGTAATCTGCGAGCCGTTTGTCCAAACTCCGATAGGAGCGCCGGTGGCGTGGCAATAAGATTTAAGTTGGTCTTTGCCTTCTTTCCACTTGGGCTTTTTCAGTTCAACGATAATGTAAGCCGAAGTCGGATGGTCTTTGTCAAGAATGACAATGTCGGCGCTTTTCTTTTCGCTGCCCATCTGTACGGAAAACTCGACTGCTATGCGGTTTTTCGGATAGTGATAGGTGTTGAGCAGACGACGCAAATAGAGTTGACGGACAATCTCTTCGGGCTTGAGTTTGATGTCTTTGTCGCGTATCAGGCAACGAATATAAAAAGCCGTTTTGCCGTTCGTCTGTCTGGAAACAATGGTTTTTTCAAGTTCGACAATTTCCGAATCGAGAAAAAGGTCTAGCTGATAACTGCTGTTTTTGAGAATCTCCTGAATAATCATCGGCATTTTGTCCCGTTCTGGCTTTGTAAAGTAAAGGGAAGATATTTAGCCGAATCTATAGAGCATCCGCAAACCAAAATCTTCTCTTCTAGTGCAGCTATTAGATGACAGGTGTAATAACTAGAATGCGGCAAAGGTTAGGATTACACAGGACGACTCACGAAAAATCAATAAGTTAGGGCGATTCCCTTCTGGCACACGATTCGCCTTGTGAAGTCAATTGCGGAAAAGTACGCTAACTTTTGTTGTGGAGTAGGAATGGCGGCGAATCTCTCAATCAGACAACGATTTCAAGCGTGGCAGGCAATTGTCGGCATAAGTATCTGCGCCTATCTATTGCTTGGCGCGATGACTCATACGCTGCGGCTTTATCATTGGTTTCTACTATTGTTGATTCCGGCGGCGTGGTTTGCGGCGGAGCGCGGCAGACGGTTCTTTATTGAGTGGATGCCGTTGTTTGCTTTCTGGCTTGGCTATGACCGCTTGCGGCTGTTGCAGCCGTATCTATTGGAGCGCGTCTCTGTAGCACCGGCTTATCAATTTGAAATCATGCTCTTTGGCTGGCTGTTTAACAGCGTAGCGCCGCCCCATGCGGCACGGCTGTGGCTGGCGACACACGCCGGAGAATGGTTTGCCGTAATCATTTCCGCAGCGGCGCAGGTCATCTATTTTTCGCACATCTTTCTCTTCCCTTGTCTGATGCTCTACTGGTGGCTGCGGAGCGCCTTTTTCAAAGAGAATCGCGCCACGTTTACCCGCCATCTGGTTGCTTTTACCATTCTGAATATCAGCGCAATTCTTTGCTATGTGATACTGCCGGTTGCGCCGCCGTGGTGGGTCAGCCTCTATGGTGTTGCCCAGCCAACCGCCGAACTTGTGGCGCAGACCAACATGACACAGGCGATGGACGGCGCACTCGTGCAGCGCATGATCGGCACGGCTGCCACCTGGTTCGGCGCTGTGCCGTCGCTACATGGAGCATATCCGGTACTGTTATGGTTACTGGCAAGGCGGGAAGGCGGCAGACTTTTTCTGACGCTGCTGGCTCTCTACGGCGCGATGATGTGGGCGGCAACGGTAGTCTTGAATCAGCATTATCTTATTGATTTGCTGGCGGGGGCAGGTTTCGCTCTGGCGGCTTATCTACTCGGTGCGAGACTTCAAGATAAACTGTTTCCGATGCTAGATAAAGAATCGCCAACTGGAGAATAGAACGCGAATTGGGCGGATTTGAGCGGATCATCTGTGCCAATCCGTTGTCTCCGCGTTCATCCGCGTCTAATTCTTCTCTGGCAATCTGCGATGTGAAACTTCTCTACTAACACTTATTCGCCGTCTTTCTTGGCGAAATAACCGCGACGATGGCGCACCGTCAGGTCTTTGCGGTTTTTGACGCGAACCTGAATGGTGCGGAATGAACCGTCCCGCGCTTCATTGTTGGGTTGATAGGTCAGGATATTCTGCGAGCGCAAATCTTCTTCGATTTGTGCATACGCCTTATCCAAATCCTCTTCATTACGCGGGAAGAAGGCGCGTCCGCCAGTCTCCGACGCAATCTTTTTCAACTCGCCGTGATTGATGCTCGGATAGCCGATGCCGATGGAATAGACGATGATTTCATTGCGCCAGGTGCGCTCAATGGCATCTCTCAGCTTCACACCGCTGCTTGTATCCATGCCATCTGTCACCAGAATAATCACGCGCCGTCCGGCTTCGCGTCTGAGCAAATCGGAAGAGACCGAATAAACGGCGTCATAAACGGCGGTTGAGCCGGCGCGGGAATCGCCGTTAATCGGCGGCGTTCCCGTGCGTCCCGGTACGACAGCCGTTGCCACCGGCAGCCGCACATCATCGAGCGCCCGATTCAGCTTGTCCATGTTCGAGGTTAAGCCCTGTATCAGTTCCGCTTCGCCTTCAAACGAGATGACGGCTGCCAAATCTTTCTTCGGGCGGAGAATTTTTTGAAAGAACCGTTTACCGGCGGAAACCTCTTGCGGCAAGGTGAATTCCTGACTCAGGGAAACGTCAATCAGCATGGCGATGGTCAACGCCATATCGGTCTGTCGCTCGAACGATTGAATCTCCTGCGGTTTGTTGTCCTCAAGAATTTCAATATCGTCTTTGGTCAAATCGGTAATATAAGCGTTCTGTTTATTGGTGACGTTGAATGGCACGGTGACGAGGGAAGCGCCGAGTTTGACCACCTGATCATCTTGCGGGGCGGCATCGTCATCCGTCTTTTGGTCTTTCTGTTTGTTGTCCTTCTTTTGCTGTTGTGCGCCGGAAGGGGGCTTTTTGTCCTGGGCGCTCACCAGTGAAAAAGAGGCGAAAACGGCAACTGCCAGCAGCACTGCCAGAAGGGTGTAAAATTTCAGGTACTTCATTTTTTTGTCTCTTCGGTTGGCGCGTAATAGCCGCGACGATGCACCAGACGCACATCCTTTCGATCAGCTAATCGCACTTCGAGGCGACGAAACGAGCCGTCGCGGTTGGTGTTCGATGGCGCATACGCCACCAGATATTGACTGCGTAATTCACTCTCAATCTGCTTGAAATCTTCCAGTAAATCGTCCGCGCCGTGCGGGAAGTAAAATCTGCCGCCGGTCTCTTCCGCCATGCGCCGCAGCACATCTTCACGCACGCCTTCAAAGCGGAAGCGGTCGCCAATGCCGATGGTGTAAATCACCACCCCGGCACGCCAAGCCCGATCAATGGCATCATCAAGTTTGCGAGTGCTGGCATTATCAACGCCATCAGTCATCAGAATAATGGCGCGGCGGCTTATCGAGTCATCGGCGCGGCGGCTGCGGACATCATCATGAGAGAGGATTTCATCGGCGGTGACATAGACCGCATCATAAAGCGCCGTTGCTTGCCGACGGGATGAACCCGCGCCAAAGCGCCGCGAGTATTGAATCTCGTCAAAGGCGCGTTGCAAGGTGTCAAGGCGCGAAGTCAAGCCCTGCACCAAATCAACATCGTCCTGAAAGGTGAGAATCGCGGCGGAGTCTTTGCCCGGTCTGAGAACCGAGCGCAGAAATTCGCCTGCCGCCTGCTTTTCGCGGGGAAAGGTGTATTCCTGACTGCCGGAAAGGTCGAGCAGAATAGCGATGCTGATGGGCAGCGTGGCTTCGCGTTTGAAGGTGAAGACCTCTTGCGGCTGCCCGTCTTCAAAAATAGCAATGTCGTTTTCGCGTAGGTCGCTGACAACGCGGTTGTTCTTATCCACGACGCTGAAGAAGACATTGACCAGATCAGCGCCGATTTTCACGGTGTCGTCGCTGGTCGGAATATCATCTTCGCTCATCGGTTGCGACGGTTTTGCGGGTTGTTGCGGCGGCGTTTTGGCGGGCGGTTTCGCCGGAACGGGCGCAGGCTTAGGCTTCTGCCCGGTCTGCGCCAACGCCATCGCGGTTAGCAGCGTGGCAATGATACTGATTACTGCAAATCGTTTCATAAGGAGTCCGTAGTCCGTAGTGCTTAGTCCGTAGCTTTTAGTTCGTAGTCTGTGATATGAGTTTTATAAGAGGGCTTATGATCACAGAAAAACTACGGACTAAGCACTACAGACTAAAAACTAATAAGTATATCCCTGCTTGTAATAGAGCTTGCCGTCTTTGCCTAGCAATTTAACCTTTATGTCGCGCTTCTTGCCATTCTTGTCCTGATTCACGGGCGTATAATAGGCGACATACTCCTGACGCAAATCTTCGCGCACCTGTGAAAAGGCACGGAAGAGTTCCAGCTTTTGCGAGGGCAGAAAGACCTGCCCGCCAGTCTCTTCGCATAAGCGGCGCAAATCTTTATCATCCGATGATTCGGTTGTTCCTGCTCCGGTGCCACTGAAGTTCTTGGTGCTGATGCCGAAGATGGTCACGTCATAACGCTGCGCTATCTCAATCGCTTCTCTCAAGGTGCGCTCGCTCGCCGTATCTTCGCCATCCGAGAGAATGACCAGAATGCGCCGCCCTTCCGCATCCTTTATGGTCGCCATCTTCTCTTCAATAACACGGTAAACAGCGTCATAGAGTTTCGTGTAACCGCCGGCTTTCAGTTTCTTGAGCGCCTTGGAAATCTCTTCCAGAGAGTTGGTGAAATCCAGATGCAATTCGACATCGGAATCGAAACTGGCGAGTAGCACCTGATCCTTGCGGCGATAGGTGGTCACTGTCGCGGCGAAATCTTCCGCCGAATCTTTTTCAAAGGGCAGCTTCAATTTGACGCTGTTGCTGGTGTCGAGCAACAGCCCGACGTAAAGCGGCAACTGACTGGGAGTGACGAAGTTGTTAATTTCCTGTTTTTTGCCGTCTTCGTAGACTTCAAAATTGGATTGCAACAGACCGCCCATAAATTTGCCTTCTCGTTTCACGGTAATCGGCAGCCGGACTTCGAGCGTACCTAATTGTGGGAGCTTATCGTCGTCCTGTTTCTTTTGTTGCGGTTTCTGTGAAAACACGGCGGTTGCGATGACCGAAATCAACAGCAATGCGGGAAAAAGAGTTAGATATAGCCGTTTCGTCATATCCGAGAATTCTGGAGCCTCCGATGACTGAATCAATCTGATGCACGGGGAGTCGTTTAGCGATGCACGACAACTGCAAATTATAGTTTGTGCGTTCCCGACGTGACAAGCGATTCGCAGAACAAGCCAGCCGATTGATGGAACTTGCACTTTTGCAAACTGAACGCCATTGTAGTTGTGTCTCCGACTCAACTACAGGTCGTTTTGCATCGCTGCCATTTTCTGCACGAAAGGCTGCACAATGAAAGGCATTGGCGCAAAATTTTATGCATACATCAGCAAAGTGAATTGTATCTGTGCCATTTTCCATTCGTCCAACCATTGGCATTGGCGCTTTTTTCTCTGATATGTACCATTACTGTTACATTTTAATACATCAATCATACCCCCTGGTTTTGCAATTGCCATAAAGGCGATTTGAAAAATGAACAATGGGATTGCGTTACATTCAGACCTGAAGAGATTTCGCAAATCGTATGGCGTATCTGCGCGAAATTTAGCTAAACTCCTTATAATCCGATTTTACACGAACTTCGCAAAGCGCTTTCTGGTTGCGTCATCGTCGTTGACCGGTCGTCTGTATCTGTGCCATTTTTGGCTTCTTGTATAGGCGCTTTTTGTGCCTGACTGCTTCTTCGTATTGTGATTACCGAATTACCCGATTATCCGATTGCAACACACTGCATTGGCGCAAAATAAATAATGATGCTTCATTTGTAACTTGCATTGCATCGCTGCCATTTTTCATTTCTGCGTTCCAAACTGGGAGCGCGGACGTCCACGTCCGCCTGGGGTCAAGACGAGGATTTTGGGATACGCAGAGATTTCAGCAGCCAAAACCATGCGGACGTGGACGTCCGCGCTCCCAGTAAAATGCCGCGCATTTCTGCAAATCAAGCTACATCGCTGCCATTTTTCATTTCTGCGTCGTTTCCTGCATTGGCGCTTTTTTACAGCAACGATAAACCCGCAAGCAACAACTCACCCTTTCACCCGTTTATCCTTCCATCCTTTCCCTTAACTGCCTCATCCGCTGTTTCATATATTGTACCATAAACGTACAGAAAAATCAATACGGTAGTCCGATTAGGGTGGAGTAAAATTGAGGAAAAATTAACCCCGCATTTGCTTGACTTCGCTGACCGGCTTTTAGTAGCCTTGTCACTCCAATCCGTTTACAATTACGGATGTACTTACGCTCACAAATCGTTCAGGCAAAGTTTCAACAGGAACGACAGGAATTTTGCGGGAAGGTGCAGGAACATCCCCGATTTGCTCATCCTGCATGGACTTCCCGGTAAGTGGCACATCGGTTCATCGCAGAGTCTTCAAGCGTTCAGCAAAACGCCTCAAACGATGACCGAACATCAATCATCAGGAGAGGCAAGTCAATGGCTAAATTATCCTCATATAAAGCGTTCTGTGCGCTGCTATTGATGCTGGTTATGGCGACAAGCGCCATGCCGGCACTGGGGCAGGCGCAGGCAGGCAGCGGGCAGATTGTCGGCAATATCACGGACGCGCAGGGCGCGGCGCTTGCCGGCGCTAAAATCACTGCCGTCAATACCGGCACCGGGCTGACGCAGACGGCAACCACCAGCGATGACGGCAATTTTCAAATCATATTGCTGCCGCCCGGAATGTATAAAGTGACAGTAGAAGCCGCCGGCTTCAACAAAATCACTGCCGACGTCGAAGTTACGGTGGGTCGCACCGCCGATTTGAAACTGGAATTAAAGACCGGCGGCGTTGATGAAGCGATTACCGTCACGGCTGGCGCGGTGCAGGTGCAAACGACTCGTTCGGAAGCCGATTCGGTCATTAACGAACGCGCTATCGAAAATCTGCCCATCAACGGACGACGCTTTCAGGATTTCGTAACCCTGACCCCGTCGGCGCAGGTTGACCCGCAACGCGGACAGATTTCGCTTTCCGGGCAGCGCGGCATTTATGGCGCTAATGTCAACATTGACGGCGTAGACTACAATCAACCGTTCTTTGGCGGCATTCGCGGCGGCGAACGCTCCAACAGCGCCTTCACCGTACCGCAGGAATCGATCAAAGAATTTCAGGTCGTCGCTGCCGGTTATTCGGCAGAATTCGGGCGTTCCACAGGCGGCATTGTCAACGCCGTGACCAAATCCGGCACTAACGACTTTCACGGTTCGGCATTCTATCTGATTCGCCCCGAAGAACTGGCACGCAGCAACGATTTCTTTGATGCGTTACAGATTCAGGTGCAGCCGTTGCAGGCAACGCCGACTTCGCCGCCGCCGTTCAAACGGGAAGTGGTGCCAGCGCCAACGCAAAGTCAGTTCGGCGGCTCCTTCGGCGGTCCGCTCAAGAAAGATAAATTGTTCTTCTTCGGCTCTTACGAGCATCAGCGTTTTCGCAACAATCGTATCGTCGTCTTCGACAACATTGCCGGCTTTACGCCGACGCCACAAACGCAGGAGGCATTCGATTTCTTCAGATCGCTCGAAGGTCCGTTCAAACTGACCAATGATGCAGACGGCATTTTAGGTCGCATAGATTACGAAATCTCCTCGAATCACCGCACCAATGTGCGCTACAGCTACAGCCGCAACGAAGCCATTAACGGCGTCTCCACCGGCAACGATCTCTTCCCGAATACGACCAGAGCCTTATCCAACAATGGTATTGAAAAGAACAATACCAATACCGTTGTCGGGCAGTTGTCGAGCTTTTTCAGCAGCAATTTCGTCAATGAAACGCGGGCGCAGTATTCCCGCGAACGACGACCGCGTTTATCGAATTCCGAATTGCCGGAGACTTCCAGCAACATCGGCACTTTCGGGGCTCGCAACTTCCTGCCGACGACGCAGTTTGATTGGCGCTTTCAGGTTGCCGACAGCCTGACCTATACACGCGGCAATCACACCTTCAAATTCGGCGGCGAGTATAATCACGTCTTCGTTAATCAGTTGTTCGGCTTCGGGCAGTTCGGCGAAATCGCCATTGCCGGCGGTACCACCGCCGCGAATCTCGATTTGCTCTCTTTCTCGCCCACGGTTACCGGCGCTGGCACAACCGTCAATCGCTTTGACACCACCGCCGTCACTTATCGCCGGCAGATTGGCAACTTGTTAGCCGAGTTTGACACGGACGAACTGGCATTTTTCGGACAGGACGCCTGGCGCATCCGCCCGAATCTGACGATTAACTACGGCTTGCGCTGGGAAGGACAATACAATCCCGAACCAGAAGCCAATAACAGCGCCGTGATTGATAAAATCAAAGGCTTCCGTTTCCCCTCCGGTCATGTGGTTGACCCGACGAAAATCAACGATTCGACCAATCAATTCGGACCGCGCTTCGGCTTTGCCTGGGACCCGGCGAATGATGGCAAGACGGTGATTCGCGGTTATTCAGGCATCTACTATTCGCGCACCCCGTTGCTCATCCTTGCCGACCCGGTGAATAATTTCCGCAACCCGCCGGGCAATGTGCGTATTCAACTGCCGTTCTCGACCGCCTCGTTGCCGACAACCGACCCGCGCCGCACCTGCACGACCATCTTTTGTCAATTCAATCTGATTGGCGTGAACTTGAACAGCGCCTCGCTCGGTGCGCTGCCGATTCTCTCTCTTGACCAGATTCAGAATATCGCGCGAGCTCTCGGACTCAATCCTGACCCGTTCCTCAATGCCAGTGTAACGCTGGTCGCGCCCGACTTCAAAAACCCGAAAGCGACGCAAGCCGGACTTGGCGTGGAACGGGAATTGATGCGCGGCTTTACGGTTGGCGCTGACTTCAGCTACATCAAGACGGTCTATCTACAGCGTAATCGAGATGTCAATTTACCCGCGCCGGGGTTATTGGCAGGTGATGTGGCGTTGCGCCCCTTCTTTGGGCTGCGCGGCGCAACCGGCAGACCGGCGATTGCCCGTCCCATCCCGACGCTTGGGCAGATTCAGATACGCGAATCAACCGGCAAATCGCTCTATCGCGCTTTGACCTTACGCGCTAAGTTCCAGAGATCGCGCTTGCAGTTCAATGCCTTCTATACACGGTCAAAGAATCTTTCCGACGACGACAATGAGCGCGACGCCGGCGGTGTGGTCTTTGAAAATGCCTTCGATTTGGGACCGGAATATAACTTTGCGCGATTAGACAGAAAGCATCAATTCGTCGCCAGTCCGTTGGTTACGTTGCCTTTCCTGATTGAAGTTTCCAGCGCCATTCGCCTGTTCTCCGGTTTGCCGATTGACGTCAGCGCCGGCGGCGATTTCAACGAAGACATTGCCGGACCCGACCGTCCGTATCGCGCCCCGGGCATTCCATTTGAGCGCAATGCGTTCCGCAATCGCCCGCAATACAATGTAGATTTACGGGTGCAAAAACGCTTCAATCTCGGTGCGGAAACACGCCGCTTGTTGATTTCGATGGAAATCTTCAATGTCTTCAATCTGGAAAACATCCAGTTTTCTGGTGCGGCAGTAACCAACTACTGCGCGACGACAACGCAACGCGATTGCGGCTTCCTCGCGCCATCCAATCCCAACTTCCTGTCGCTCAGAGACCTAAACCCGAACTCCACGAGATTCGGCAGTCTGCTGACCGGCAACAATCCCGGTTCGCCCTTCCAGATGCAACTGGGCGCTCGTTTCACCTTCTAATTGCAGGATTGACGAAGCAAACCCAAAGCGGCGGCGAGTGTGGACTCGCCGCCGCTTTTTCTTATACGGCAGAAATTACGCTTCAAGGCAGGAAATACTGTAGAAACGGAACTGGCTGTCACGGGTCACTAAAGTCAGGTCTCCAAGTTGCGCCTGCACGATTAGCATTCTGTCAAAAGGGTCTTTATGGTGCAGAGGCAAATCAGCTACAAAAAGAGCGTGCGAGAGGGTTATCGGTATAGTTTGAAAACGACTTTCTCTTATCTGCACTTCCAGATCGTCGGGTACATTCAGTTTTCCTACTGCCTTTTTGATAGCGATTTCCTAAGCCGACGCGACGCTCACAAAGATTCGATTGTCAGGATTTGCAATGGCGTTTCGGGACTCGTCTGAAAGTTTCGGATTGTCTGCAAGCCACCACAACAGCGTATGGGTATCAAGAAGCAGCTTCATTTTGCCTCACCGTAAAATGCCTGCAACAGATCGTCAGGCAATTCGTCGAAGTCTTCAGACATTTTTACTCTGCCTCGCCAGAAGCCCGGACGACGTGGTTCGTCCGGTTGTGCGTAGCGGATTATTTTGACCAGTGGTTTGCCCGCCTCGGCAACCACCACATCTTCGCCGGCGAGAACCTGTTCAATCACTTGTGCCAGTTGAGTTTCAACTTCGTGGATACTAAGAACATTTGTTGCCATATCTTCATCTCCTCAAGCAAGTTTAGGTGAGACAGGGTAAAGTAGAAAGCAAAATTTTCGATAAAAAGTCTTATTTCTTCTGCAAGCTCTGGTCGCTTTCGCATTCTTTGAGTTGGAAGCTACCAACAAAAATCACAAGATTCCAAATCTGCGCTCCGTGCCGCGCCTCGAAGGATGTGTCTATGAAAAGAAGGTTTGTGCTGTTCGTTAGCTGTGCGTTTATCGCCTCTTTAGCCGCTTATATTGGCATCGCCAATGCCACCAAAAAGACCGGCTCACCATTCGTCGCTTCAGCTTCATCAAAAATAACGCAAGGCTCGCTTCAGGTTCTCAACTCCGAAGGCAACGCCACAACTGAATGCCCGCTTAAACATACCAACGTCAAAGCTGAAATCTCCGGTTTTCTGTCGCGTGTTACCGTAACGCAGGAATTTCAAAACCCCTTCAAAGATAAGATCGAAGCGATCTATACCTTTCCGTTGCCGCAAAATGCTGCCGTTGACGATATGACCATGCGGGTCGGCGAACGCACGGTGCGCGGCTCCATCAAACGCCGTGAAGAAGCGCGGGCGATTTACGAGGCGGCGCGGCAATCCGGTCACGTCGCCAGCCTGCTCGATCAGGAGCGCCCAAATATCTTCACGCAAGCGGTGGCAAATATCACGGCGGGCGAAAAGGTCATCATTACGATTAGCTATGTCGAAACTTTGAAATATGACAACGGCTCTTATGAGTTTGCCTTTCCGATGGTCGTTGGACCGCGCTACATTCCCGGTAACGCGACGGGTAAACAGGCAGGCGGCTTTGCCCCTGATACCGACAAAGTTCCCGACGCATCGCGCATTACGCCCAAGCCCACACTGCCTGCGACTCGCGCCGGTCACGACATTTCGATTGATGTGACGCTGGATGCCGGAGTGCCGATTGACAACATTCAATCTACGTTGCACCAGATTGATATGGAAAAGACTTCCGCGCATAGCGCCGCGATTAAGCTGAGGAACAGAAACGAGATTCCGAATAAAGATTTCATCCTCAAATATGATGTGGCGGGCGGCAAGATTGCCGATGCTCTGATGACGCATCGTGGTCAGAATGGCGGCTATTTCAGCTTTATTCTGCAACCGCCGGAGCGTGTCACCGCCAACGATGTGACGCCGAAAGAGATTGTCTTTGTGCTGGATACGTCGGGTTCAATGGAAGGCTTTCCGATTGAGAAAGCGAAAGAGTGTATGAAGCTGGCGCTCGATAATCTCTACCCGCAGGACACTTTCAATCTCATCACCTTTGCGGGCGATACGCATATTCTCTTCCCGGAGCCGGTAGCAGCAACGCGAGAGAATCTGCAAAAAGCGCAGGCATTTTTAGCATCGCGTTCCGGCGGCGGCGGTACGGAGATGATGAAAGCGATTCGCGCCGCTTTAGACCCGTCGGATAAACAGGAGCATATTCGCATCGTCTGTTTTATGACCGATGGTTATGTCGGCAACGATTTCGAGATTATCTCCGAAGTTCAGAAGCACCCGAACGCCCGCGTCTTTTCGTTTGGCATCGGTGGTTCGGTGAATCGGTTTCTGCTCGACAAGATGGCAGAACACGGGCGCGGCGAAGTCGAATATGTGACGCTACAGGATGATGGCTCTGCGGCGGCGCGACGACTGCACGAACGCATCCGCAATCCGTTATTGACCGATATTTCGGTAGACTGGAACGGGCTGCCGGTGGCGGATGTCTACCCGAAGCGCATCCCTGATTTGTTCAGCGCCAAGCCTGTCGTTTTGACCGGCAGGTACACCGGCGGTACAAGCGGCACGATCTACTTAAAAGGTAAGCTGGCAGGCAAAGATTTCGTCAAAGAGATTACGGTCAATCTGCCGGAGCAGGAACCACAGCGCGACGTATTGGCGAAGTTGTGGGCGCGAACCCGCATCGAAGATTTAATGGCGCAGGATTATAACGGCGCACAGACCGGCAACATGAAAGAGGAGTTGCGCGAAACGGTAACGCAGATGGGGCTTGATTACCGGCTGATGACGCAATTCACGTCATTTGTTGCGGTTGAAGAGATGACGATAACCGAAGGCGGCACACCGCGCCGCGTCGAAGTGCCGGTAGAGATGCCGGAAGGCGTCAGCCGCAGAGGCGTATTCGGCGAAGATACGGACGAAGAGCGTGCCGATACGAAGCGACTGGCAATGAACGCCCGGATGATGCCGACAGCGCCGCCAATGCAAAGCGGTGGTGGCGGCGGGACGCAAGAAGCAGTCACAATAGCGCCGCGACCTGAAGCACAAAAGTCAACCGGCGGGCGCGGTAAAGGAGGCGGCATCGGTTCAGGTGTCGGCGGCGGCGTTGGTTCAGACACTGGCGCTGGCATAGGACCCGGACGCGGCAGTAGTGGTAAGCCGACAACTGAGAAAGATAAAAACGATGGCTCGCTGTCTCCGGCAGACCGTGAACGCGCTCAAACTATAGCGAAGTTGCACCCGGCGGTTGCAGCAGTTGTTCAACGCTTGAAGAACAAGACACAGGCAACAGCAGGCGAAGCAAAATTTGTCCGCAACGATAAAGCCGAAGTGCAGGTATTTCTCGCTGATAAAACGCCGGAAACGCTGGCGCAGTTAAAGAAACTCGGCTTTGAAGTTATCGCCGAACCCAAGAGCGCCAGGATGCTCATCGGACGTATTGCGATTGACAAGCTCGAAGAACTGGCAAAGTTGAAAGCCGTGACGTATGTTGCGCCGATGAGTAATTAAATCTGATGGCAAAAGGTAGCATAGGCTTCAGCCTGTGTGGATATGCAGACATACAGGCTGAAGCCTATGCTACAAAATTGGCGTTGAGCAATGTTTGGCGTACCGCCTTTATGCGGAATGCTTGAATTACAGGCATTCCGCATAAAGGCGGTACGCCAAACTCAAGCAGTGAAATTCCTTTCATCCTCCCAAATTTCCGCTCCTCAAGCGAGTGGGGCTTGTGCGAAGGCTATGCCGTTGTGCTACGCTTCGCCTCGCCTCACTTGCATCTTTTTGCGATTGGGTTTTTCTTAATACGCATCGTCACAGAGTTTCATTTTTCGTGTTGTTTGTCGCTCCGGCTTTGCTATCCCATGCGAAGCAGAGCCGAACCACTTTTTATAGGAGACTACATGAAACGACTTTTGTTGATTCTCTTTATTTTATGCGCTACTGCTTGCGTAAGTTATGCACAGGAAGCGGGCGGCAGCGTCTACAACCGACAGGGACGCAAAACAAGCGGCGTTGTTACAGGCAACCTTGCGACTGTTGATGCCAACACCTCGACCTATTCATCATTTATTGAAGCCAACGTCATGGTGAACGTCAAAGCCAATGAATACATCGCCGTCTTTGGGCTGGCGCAGGAAGGCGCGACGGTTGCCGACAGCAATCAAAAACTCGACGCACAATTGAAACAGTTTATTGCCAGTCTGGAATCGCTTGGCGTCAAGAGCAATGACATCTTCGTTGATTTCATTGCCCAGAATCGTGTTTATGACTACGGCGTGGCGGGTAATACAGCAACGGAGAAACTTTCGGGATTTGAGATAAAGAAGAATGTTGCCGTGCATTACAAAGATAAAGCGTTGCTCGACAAGCTGCTCGCTGCCGCCTCCAAAGCGGCTATTTTTGACCTCATCAAAGTTGATTACATCGTCAGCGACATGACGACGGTGCGCGACAAATTGCTCGAAGAAGCATCGCGGCTGATTAAGAAGAAAGAGGAAAGTTACGCCCGACTGCTCAATATCAAATTGAAACCGAGCAGTATTATACAAGAAAAGTACAATGTCTTCTTCCCTTCGGAGATGTACAGTGTTTATACGGCGTTTGAATCAGGCAATGTCGGTTACAATGATAATGTGCGAGTTGTCCAGAAACGCAAAGCCAGCACGTTTTACTTCAATCCGTTGAATGTCAGCGAGTTCGATATGGTGGTGAATCCCGTCAATGTTGAACCAACGGTGCAGTGTACGCTCTTCTTAAAAGTCAAATATGTGCAGAATCCGTAAAGCGATACCCTGTTGAATTGCCCGGTTGTATAATGGCAGGAGGTTTTCTGAAAGGAGCAAGCCATGTCAGCAAGAATGCCGTTAATCAGGTTCAGTATTGAAGAATATCTGGAGATGGAAAAAGCCAGTCCGGTACGACATGAGTACCTCGCCGGACATATCTATGCGATGGCGGGAACCAGCAAACCGCATAATCAAATTGCTTTGAATTGTGCAACACGATTGAAGACGCATCTGCGCGGCGGAGAGTGTCGAACCTATATGTCTGATGTGAAGTTGTATGTTAAAGCGGTAGATACTTTTTACTACCCGGATGTTTTTGTCGCCTGCGACCCGAATGATAAAGAGAAGTATTTTGTCACTCGTCCACGACTGATTATTGAAGTGCTGTCTGATTCAACCGCAGCGATTGACCGGCGCGAGAAATGGCAGGTCTATCAGAATATCGAAAGTCTGCACGAGTATATTTTGATTTCGCAGGACGAAAGAAGAATTGAACTCTATCGCCGCGACCGAAACGGCAATTGGTGGGTGGAGATTTTAGCGGCTGACCGCACACTGCAACTTGAATCCGTAAATCTGGAATTGACGATGGATGAAATCTACGAAGAAGTAGAAGGGGTATAAACCCGCCTATGAACCTACTTGGAATTGATGTTGGAACCGGCGGCACGCGGGCATTGCTAATAGATGAACGCGGCAAAATAGTGGCATCGGCAACGGCGGAACACGCGCCGTTTGCATCGCCGCAAATCGGTTGGGCGGAACAGGAGCCGCAAGACTGGTGGCGAGCTTCCGTAGAAGCGGTGCGCGAAGTATTGGCGAACAGTGAAGTTAAAGCTGACGAAATTGTTGGCGTTGGATTTTCAGGGCAGATGCACGGCGCGGTTTTGCTTGATGACCAGGATGAAGTCATCAGACCGGCGCTCATCTGGTGCGATCAACGAACCGAAAACGAGTGCCGCGAGATAAGCGAAATCATTGGGCGGCAGCGATTGATTCAACTGACCTGCAACCCGGCGCTGACAGGTTTTACGCTGCCGAAACTCTTGTGGGTGCGTCGTCACGAGCCTGATTTATGGAAGCGCGTCAAAACCATTTTGCTGCCGAAAGATTATGTGCGTTTTCGGCTCACCGGCGAACGCGCTACCGATGTAGCCGACGCTTCCGGCACGTTGCTCTTTGATGTGGCAAAGCGGCAATGGTCAAAGGCGATGCTGGAAGCGATGGAGTTAGATGCAGGATTGCTTCCTATGGTCTACGAATCGCCGGAAGTCACCGGGCGCATCTCAAAAGAGGGCGCGGCGGCAACCGGGTTGCGCGAAGGTACGCCGGTCGTTGCCGGGGCAGGCGATCAGGCGGCGGGCGCAGTCGGCATGGGCATTGTCCGTGATGGTACAGTAAGCGCCACGATTGGTACATCAGGCGTGGTCTTTGCGGCAACTGCGAGTCCGGCGCTTGATCCGCGAGGGCGTGTGCATACTTTCTGTCATGCAGTACCGGGACGCTGGCACATTATGGGCGTAACACAGGCGGCGGGGTTGTCGTTGCGCTGGTTCCGCGATACCTTCGGCGCGGGTGCGGACGATGGGCGCGATGCCTATGAACGATTGACGGAAGAAGCGGCGAAAGTGGCTGCGGAAGCCGATTCGCTGTTATGGACGCCATACTTAATGGGCGAGCGCACGCCGCATCTTGACCCGCAGGCACGCGGGGCGCTCGTCGGGCTGACGGCAACGCACAAGCGCGGGCATATTATTCGCGCCATTCTGGAAGGCGTGGCGTTTAGTTTGCGCGACAGTTTTGAGATATTCAATGAGATGCAGGTTCCTGTCGAAGAGGTGCGACTCGGCGGCGGCGGGGCGCGTTCTGCGTTATGGCGACAGATTCAAGCCGATGTGTACAACCATACGGTTGAGATTGTCGAAGCCGAAGAAGGAGCAGCTTACGGCGCGGCATTGCTGGCGGGTGTTGGTTGCGGCATCTGGTCTTCGGTAGATGCGGCTTGTGATGCGGTTGTCAGAGTGAAAGAGCGAATTGAGCCGAACGCCAAAATTGCTGAGATCATGAATCACAACTATTTCGCATTTCGCAAAGTCTACCCGGCACTGCGCGGTATACTGTCTTTATAATTCTTACTCATAAATTGACAGTTCAATTCCTAATCCAAGTTCTCCGGCGAGACGAAGTAGAGACGATGGAAAATAGTAATTCTGCACAAAAAATACTTCTTTATGATAAATGCCAAAGTCCAGAGTTATACCCCCGGAACCAACGAAATGACGCAGGTTAATAATTTCGGTTCTGTTTTGTTCGAGGAATTCAATAGCATCTTGAATTTGCAGGCTCAACTCATCTCCGCTTGTTTCGCTGACAACTACCGTTATTCCAGATTCCTCATACAGTTTGCCGCTTCGTCCTCTTGGCTCACCTTTGCGGTAGACATCACACGGCTGCAACGTGCTGGTTTTTAAGAATTCCTCAACCGCAAAATCAATGCTTGCTGCCCGCAAAACACATCCTGGCATTTCATTCTCCACTAACAACGGCTTCACACATCACATAAGGCAACGGCTTCACGTAATGAGGTAAGCGGATCACGTTTTGGTACAAATTCGTGCGCCAGATAGCCGGTGAAGCCGGTATCCACGATGGCTTTGCAGACTGTCGCCCAATTTAATTCCTGTGTGCCGTCCAGTTCATTGCGTCCCGGTACGCCGCCGGTGTGATAGTGGGCGATGTAGTCCTTGTTCTGGCGAATCGTGCGGATTACGTCGCCTTCCATAATCTGCATATGGTAGATGTCGTAGAGCAGTTTGACACCCGGCGAAGCGACAGCTTTGACAATCTCAACGCCGAACAGCGTGTGGTCGCCGTGATAGTCTTTATGGTCAACCTTGCTGTTGAGCAGTTCAACGCAGATGGTCACGCCTTCGTTTTCGGCAATCTTCTTGACGCGGTTGAGTCCGGTCACGCAATTTTCAATCGCCTGCGCGTCGTTCATACCGTTGCGATTGCCAAAGAAGGTGATGACATTAGCGACCTTCATCTTGGCGGCTCGCGGTATCGTCGCCTCAAAGTTTTTGACGATAGCATCATGGTTAGCTTTGTCATTCAAGGCTTTGGGAATCGAGCCGCCGCCCGCATAGCCCATCGAACAGATTAGCCTATATTTCGCTATCGTTGCCCAGTCTTTTTCTTCGAGTAAATCAATCGCCGTGAGTCCCATATCGGCAACCGCTTTGCAGAAATCATCAAGCGGAATTTTGCCATAACACCAACGCGACACCGATTGTTTCAAACGTCCATTTTTGACGATGCGCTGGGCGGCGTTTGTTTCTACGGTGAAGCGCGGCAGAAAGAGCGAAGCAAGGGTTGTCGCGCCAATGCCAGCGATGGCTTTACGTCGGTTGATAATGGTCATTGCGTCTCCTCCGTCAATCGGGTTTCGATTTTCTGTTTGGCTAAAAGCCGATTTTGCTTTTCGGTTTTGCCGGTGGTTGCAGATACTTGTTAATCAAATCATAGACGACTTTGAAATTGGCATCGGTCTTTTTTTCTAATGCCTCAAGTTTTTTCGCCAGTTCAGCATGAACCGCTAAGATGGAACGTAATCTTACAAAGGCTCGCACAACCTGTACGCTTGCTTCGATAGCAATTGGACTATTGAGAATGGTTGCCAGCATTACCGCACCATGTTCCGTAAATGCATTGGGCGCATACTTGACGTTTTCACCGCGTTTCAAGGTCGCAAATTGCGACCTTGAGTTTACGGTTGATGCGGTCACAGATTGTGACCGCATCGCTGTTGTTGCGTTCAAGGTCACAGATTGTGATCTTGAACGCTTGATTTCATTTGCTTCCTCAAAAGTCAGTTGAATCATGAAATCTTCAGGGAACCGTTGCAGATTACGCTTTACTGCTTGATTGAGAACTCTGGTAGCAACCTCATATAAGGAAGCTAAATCGCTATCAAGCATCACTCGGTGCCCGCGAATGGTGTAAATATGTTGCTCTATTGATTCGGCAGGAATAAGCTCTGCGTCGGTTTTCTTTGCTTTCTTTGTTGTACTCTTTTTCGTCGGCATAAACTTTCGATTTTGGCGAATTGAGGAGTGATAAAGTATCGCAGAGGCGATGAGTCCGTCTAGCATAAAGCGTAAAACTTGACTCGTTGTTTGGCGCGGGCGTATCGTTTTCGCGCTTCTTGAAAATCTTTATTGTCGAGGAATCAACATTGTCTATTACATCATTCGAGCCGCAATTCATGCAAATTAGCGTTTTGACTGCTGCCCTACAAGAACTGACACCGCGAGAGGTGCGCGATGCTGACCCGGATCGCGCCGTTGAAGAGTGGCTTGTCTTTGCCAACGAACTCGGCGTGGATAATATCCAACTCTCTGCCGCCTTGCACCCGACGGAATCGGACATTCCGGCAGAAGCCATGCTCGATCCGGTTGCCAATACGCTTGA